>Ga0190360_1000671_pt1 | contig 18607 bp, 15 predicted proteins | sample 48721834_MG_FD_161271 | JGI IMG/M metagenome (GOLD analysis project Ga0190360, IMG submission 161271) | Hydrothermal vent microbial mat bacterial communities from Southern Trench, Guaymas Basin, Mexico - 4872-18-3-4_MG | ecosystem: Environmental > Aquatic > Marine > Hydrothermal vents >... | reverse complement strand
ATCCCCAAGCCAACTCTTACGAAGCTCTTCGTCCCGATTCTGTCCACATCCCCATCACCCGGGCTAATGGGATTACTTGTGCGCTGGTAGCTCCCACCGGGGGGTTGATTTCTGGGATGAGCGGTCTTATTAAGTTGAATGGCTGGACCCCGGGCGAGTTAGTGGTGAAAGGCCCAGTGGCCATGCATATCCAATTTCCAATGCCCAGAAGAAGCTTCCGGCGTCAAAGCAAGCCTTCAGTTTCCACTTCCAAAAAGATAAACCAGCTAAAGAAGCTCTTCGCGGAGGCCCGCTATTATGAAAAAAGACGCCTGGCGGCGCAAAAAAACACCCTTCTTCCTTATCCTGATTTTGACGAGAAACTGGAAGCCTTGCTACCAGTGGTTCAAGGGCAATTACCAGTCATGATTTCAGTTTATGCTGAAAACGATATTAAACAAGTTATCAAGCTCGTCAAGGAGGAAAAGCTCAAAGCTATTCTTTTTGGAGTTCACGACGGGTGGAAAGTGGCTAATGAGATTGCCCAGGCAGGCTTGCCTGTTGTCCTTGACTCCCTTTACAACATGCCCGTGCGGTGGGAAGATGGTTATGATGCTCTCTATCGTAATCCGGCCGCTTTAGTTAAAGCTGGAGTTAAAATTGCCTTTTCCTCTCAAAGTGCTAGCGTGGCTAAAGATTTGCCCTGGCATGCCGCCAAAGCCGTGGCCTTTGGCCTGGAGGCGGAAGAAGCACTTAAAGCCGTGACCATTAATCCAGCCGAGATATTTGGTGTGGCTGACCAGATGGGGAGTTTAGAAAAAGGAAAATTAGCCAATATCGTTCTTACTGATGGAGATATCCTGGAAATAAAACGGCATGTCAAGCATCTCTTTATCGAGGGCCAAGAAATCGATCTTTCCAACTACTACACTGAACTTCTTCATAAATTTGAAAAAAGATTGAATGAAAACAAGTAAACGAAGACGTTTTTTTCTTGGCTTGAAGACGTTTTTTTCTTGGATGAGGCTTAATTAGGCCAAGTTACCTGAAGATGGACGAAGCTAAGGAGTGGATAATCGAGTAGAAATTAGGTTGGCGGGGTTGGCAAAGTTTGTCAAGGAAATAATTAAGGATTAAAAGTAGATAAAAAAAAGCTTGATAAATAGAAATTACTTAGAAAAATATAAATTGGAAATACATCCTAAAAATAAAAGGGAGGCTTTTTTTTAAGAAACGGATAGAACCTACTCGATTTTTCAAGTGTGAAATTTGGATCGGTTAAGATCAGGATTTAAAGAGAAATATTGGCCATGAAATTAAGATCGTAAAGAATTACAAAATAAAGTTGGCAGTCATTTTAATGACGATAGAAAAAGAATAAAAATTATGGGGAGGGAGGTTTTATGAAGTTAAAAGCTTTTTGGCAGGTAAAGTTTTTTCTTTTATTTGTCCTTTGCCTGGTTTTTTCTGCTGGTTTCTTTCTCCAAAGTTCGTTACCTGATTATGATTTATTAATCACCAAGGCGACCGTTGTTGACGGTACTTTGCAGCCACCTTATCAGGCAGATGTAGCGGTTAAAGGTGATTTGATCGTCGAAGTGGCCAAGAAGATCAAAGGTACAGCCAAAAGAACCATAAATGCCCGAGGCCTTTATTTGACTCCTGGTTTTATCGATCTTCATACCCATGTTGATCGAGGAATGTATTTTCCCGAAAACAGAGCTTGTCTTAACTACCTGAAGCAAGGAGTAACCACCGTTGTTGTCGGGCAATGTGGTTCCAGTGCCTGGCCGATTTTTGAAAAAGCCGAAGATCAAATTAAACGGTGGCGGGAAGAGGGGATTGGCCCTAATGCTGCTCTCCTAATTGGCCACGGCACGGTGCGCCGGTTAGTCATGGGCGATGAGAATCGAGCTCCAACGCCCGTAGAATTGGAAAGAATGAAGGAGCTGGTCAGAGAAGCCATGGAGCAAGGAGCTTATGGGATGTCCACCGGCCTTATTTACCTTCCCGGGCGTTACGCTAAAACCGATGAGGTCATTGAGCTGGCCAAGGTGGTGGCTTCCTATGGGGGAATATATCACACCCATATCCGTAATGAGCGAGATCAACTCCTGGAAGCAGTCAAAGAAGCCATCGAGATTGCCGAAAAAGCAGGTGTTCAAACTCACATTTCTCACTTTAAGGTTATGGGACGGAAAAACTGGGGCCTTGTCCGGCAGGCATGTGAGTTGATTGAAAAAGCTAGAGCGCGGGACCTTGAGATTACTGCCGACCAATATCCCTTTCGGTTCTCCAGTGGTTATCCCTATCGGTCCTTAATTCCGATCTCTACTTGGCGAGGAGAAGGCCAAGAAAGGCTAACTAATCGGGATATTGATAATATCTTCGGCCATCTCAGCGATAAGGAACTTATTGATCTTTACCAAAAAACAACGCCCTACATTCCCTTCCATGAGCATCACTGGCAGTTTCTTCGCTCCCTTTCCCGGGAAAGATTGGTTCAATATATTGGCCGCTCCATCCTTTCCACTGAGTATTTTCAAGGGCCAGAAAATCCGCGCGAAAGAATGTTTTTTTACAAGAGGCTCCAAGATCCTCAAGAGGCAGCCAAGATTTATCAAGAAGTTGAAAACTACATCGAGGAGTTAGTCGGCGCCGAAAACTTTATTGTTGGGGTATGTGTGGAGAAGAAGTATGAAGGAAGATCAATTAGAGAAATTGCCACCATGAAAAAACAATCGGTCGGAAAAACAGCGGTGGAATTGGAAATGATGGGGGCCAAGTGTATCCCCCTCCAGATGAGCGAAAAAGACATCGAATACATCATGGAAAAAGAGTGGGTAGGTACAGGAAGTGATGGAGTAGCTCCTTTTTATGGTATCGGTCTGACCCATATTCGCTCTTATTCGACTTTTCTCCACAAGATAAAGAAGTATGTCCTGGAGAGAAAAACAATTTCTCTTCCACAGGCTATTCGATCTCAGACCGCCTTGGCAGCAGAGATAATGGGTTGGCCTGATCGGGGAAGGATCAAAAAAGGGGCCAAAGCTGACCTGGTGCTCCTTGACCTGAAACATATTAAGATCAAGACTTCTATTTCCAACCCCCATCAATATTCCCGAGGAGTTCGTTATCTGGTGATTAATGGAGAGATGGTGATTGATAACGAGAACTACACCGGGAAATTACCCGGACAGGTTTTAGTGCTAAATAAAAAGTAAATAATCAGACATATCCACTTTCCCTGCTTCCGCCCCTTGTCCATGTTTTACTATAAAATGAAATTTAATTAAATAAGTTAAAGAGGCCTCTTGTTGCGCTGTTGAGCAGCTTTTAATTTTATCCCTTTTTTATTATCATCGATTGGCGTTAAAGATGGAGATTAAGAAAAAGAGCTGCTGATGGTAAAACTTGAGCTTGATTTGATTGTGCTCAACTTGGTAGATTACAATAGAGTTTTAGTTAGGCTATTTTTGAATAGATGGAAAATGATAGGATGGGGCAAAGGATAAAATTATTTTTACTGAGCCGGATTTAATGCTCAGAAAACTTTATTTTCGAAAAGGATATTATCTTAAAAACAATGACTAGAAAGGAGACTAAATGCTAAAAAAAATGTTTTCTCGACGAGACTTTTTGAAGTCATCGGTGGTTTTTGGAGCTACGTCTCTTTTGCCCTTCAAATTGGAAGCAGGGATGATGAGAAGGGAAACCAACTCTTCATCTCTTCAAACAACATCACCTACCGGTCGGATGATCGCCATCTCCAGTCGAAATGGACTGCGGGCTACAGAAAAAGCCATGGAGTTGCTTAAACAGGGAGCTGATCCTTTAGATGCGGCCATTGCCGGCGTGAATATTGTCGAGAATGACCCAGACGATATTACCGTTGGCTATGGGGGATTACCTAATGAAGAAGGTGTTGTTGAACTGGATGCCTCAGTTATGCATGGCCCGACTCACAATGCAGGAGCAGTAGCGTCTCTCCACAATATTAAGAATCCTTCACTGGTGGCCAAGCTGGTAATGGAACGAACAGGGCATGTTCTTCTAGTTGGAGAAGGAGCTTTAAAATTTGCCCGGGCTCATGGCTTTAAAGAAGAGAACTTGCTCACTGAGAAGTCCCGACGCATTTGGTTGCGCCGCAAGGAAATTCTTTCGGACCGCGATTATTGGTATCCCCCCAAGTCAGACGAACTAGAGAAAGAACTACAAGATTATGTTTCTTCTCATGGAACCATCAATTGCTGCGTGTTGGATGCTCAAGGAAACCTGGCCGGAGTGACGACCACCAGTGGTTTCTTCTTCAAGATTCCGGGGCGAGTTGGTGATTCTCCAATCATTGGTGCGGGGCTCTATGTAGATAACAATATTGGCGCCGCAGGCTCAACAGGATTAGGTGAGGCGAATCTCTTAACCTTGGCTAGTTTTCAGTGTGTTAATTTCATGGGACAAGGGTTATCTCCCGAAGAAGCAGGCTTGCGCGTCCTCAAGATAGTTGCTGAAAAAGCGCGGCTGTGGCCGGAAAGAATTGATGATAAGGGTCGTCCTCGGTTTGACTTGAATTTCTATTTAATAAACAAAAAGGGCGAGTATGCAGGAGTTACGATGTGGCAAGGTAGAAAATATGCCGTTCATGATGGAGTTAAAAACCAATTCAAGGAATCAGCTTATCTTTTCAAACGCGATTAGGGTTAAGTAGAAATTTTAGAGCTGTATAATAGAAAAGGTTAATTATGGTTTTTAAGTTAGGCCGACAAATTGCTCTTCTTTTGGTAATAATAATCTTGCTTTATGCCTGTGCTCGAATTCAGCTTCCTGAAGCCACCGGAGTTCAGACGGGAATGGCTTCCTGGTATGGAAATGATTTTCATGGCCGAGCCACGGCCAGCAAGGAAATTTATGATATGTATGATTTAACCGCTGCCCACCGGAGCCTTCCTTTTGGGACTAAAGTTATGGTCACTAATCTTAAAAACGGCAAGTCGGTGGAAGTCAGGATAAATGATCGGGGTCCTTTTATTCGCGGCCGGATAATCGATCTTTCTTATGCCGCCGCTAAGGCAATTGATATGGTTAAAGATGGGGTGGTCCCGGTGCGCATTGAAATTGTTGAATGGGGAAGTGGAAAGAAGAAGCCTCGTCCCGAAAAGGCCAGGAGAATATTAACCCAGGAAAAAGAAGGGAAGTTATTTGTCCAAGTGGGGGCTTTTATCAAGCAGGAGAATGCCCACCGCTTAAGAGATGAGTTGCTTAAACGGTCTTTTAAAAACGTGATTATCGTTGTTTTTAAAACGAAGCAAGCTGTTTACTATCGAGTTCGGATACGCTGTACCAGCGCCAGTGAAGCCCATCAAGTAGCCCAGCGTCTTTTTCAACTAGGGTATACCCCGATCATTTTTGATTGAGGGTGAACTGTAACTCTATTGCTGTTGATAATCTCTACTTTGGCCATTAGTTTGTCTTGTTAAAAGGAGAGGTTTTTGAGTTTGACTTTGGTTTGTGAAATTGGATTAAGGCGAGATTAGTGGGGGAAAGTTTGATTGGATTTTATTTGCGGGCGTAAGAAATCTTTGTAACCGCCCCTTCAGGAAGCGAAAGGCAGATTCAGGAGTTGATTTGTAGGTGAAGATTTTCAAGTCCTCCGGCGAAATGGTTTTATTTTTAACCAGCTCGTCAAAATTGATTATTTTTCGCCAGTAATCTTCGCCATAGAGAAGAATAATTAAATCATTCTGATTGATTTTCTCTGTTTGGACCAGGGTTAAGAGCTCAAATAATTCATCCAAAGTTCCAAAGCCTCCCGGGAAAGCCACCACCGCCTTAGCGGGGTAAGAAAGCCAAAATTTCCTCATGAAAAAATAGTGAAAGACAAAACTCAACTCGGGGGAAATGTAGGTGTTGGGAAATTGTTCATGGGGAAGCGAAATGTTCATGCCGATGGACTTTCCTTCGGCGCGTTGAGCCCCCCGGTTGGCGGCTTCCATAATTCCTGGCCCCCCTCCAGTACAAATGACAAAGTTTTTACCCTTGGGCTTAAGTTTAATGGCCCAGCGGGCTAGTCGATAAGCAAGCTCTTCTGCCTCCCAGTAATAACGATAGAGGGGGTGAGATTTATCTTCAGGATCAATCCGGGCTGAGCCCAGAAAAAGAATCGTCGTGTGCACTTTTTGCTTGGCTAGTCGAGTAAGTGGCTCTAAATATTCACTGAGAATTCTCAAAATGCGAGCTTCTTCGGAAGAGAGAAACTCAAGGTTCTTGTAGGCTTTTTGGGGGAAAAAAATATGTTGCATTGGTCTTTCTCCTTGATTGATATCGCCGCCAGAAGAGAAGAAAATTCTAATTGATTTTTTCTCGCTAAGCAAATTTTTCGAGGAAGCCGTAAGTACTGACAAGAGAAGAGGGTGGGGAAAAATGGTGGCCGGGACATTATTTTGGCCTGGCTCATTATTGAGACAACTGGCTAATATAGTGCCTGCTACCATTTTTCCTGGCGGGCCTCTGGAGGAAAATGGTAGCCGGGATATTATTTTGGCTTGAAAAAACAGTAGTTGGCACCTTATTTTGGCTTGTTCCCTCTCTCCCCGGCTTTTCCCAATTTAAGAACAGTTAAAAACAGCAAGTTGGTCATCTTTTGACCCTGAGTAATTTATATGATAATTTTAAGAGTAATTTTTTTTTGAGGTTTACTCGAAGAGACAAATATATTCTTGAGAAAAAACCAGTAATGAATTCAATTTAACACTGAGAAGAGTAACCATAGGCAAAGGAAAGTTAAGCCATGAGTATTGAACAGTTAAAAAAGAAACCTTATCCGGGGCGGCTAATTATCATCGGTAAAGATCCGAAGGACCTATATTACATCATAATCTATGCGGTCACAGGGCGTAGTCCAAGTTCGCAAGCTAGACAAATTGAAGTGGAATCAACTTCTCGTCAAACCACAGCCTGGGTTAAGCCAATTCCCACTTCAGGAGACAAAATTAATGAAACGAATTTAGAACTCTTAGTCTATCCCGCTTTAATTGTTAATCAAGGTTTGATTGTCAGTAATGGCCGCCAGACAGAAGATATTTTACGTCATTTAAAACCCAAGAAATCAGCAATTCACACTTTAGCCGAGGCCTTGGGTCGATGGGAGTATGAGCCAGACCCTCCCCACTTTACTCCGCGGATTAGCGCTTTAATTACTCCTTCCGGGAGTGCTGCTTTATCTCTGATCAAAAAGGCCCCGAGCAGGGGAACAGCTCGAATTTATTTTGACCTCCCTCTCTTAGCCGGGAAGGGCTATTTGCTATCTACTTATGAAGGTCAAGAGGAATCTCCCTTGCCCTCTTTTCAGGGTGAACCTTTAGTAGTAGATATAGAAAGGATGCTTTCGCCCGATAAGGCGGCCGAGATGATTTATAATTCATTAGCCCCCTCCCGGCCGGAGCAACCTGATTATCGGGTGGCTTGTTTGAGCCTTTTTGCTCCTATCCGTGATATAGAAGATCATCAATTGGTGGTTATAAACCGCCATGAATTATGAAGAATATGAAGAAGGAGAAAAATAAGGAGTTGACAAATGAGCAAGATTGATAAAAGCGTCCGGAAACAATACCGGCAAAAAGTTAGCGAGGATTTTCCCGAGAAAATCCAGGTTGGACCCTGGGAGTTTAAGAAAAAAAGCTCGATGAGATATGGAGAAAATCCAGGATATCCGGCCGCTTTTTACCAAGAAGTAAACGCTCGAGGCCCGAATATGGCCACGTTGGAGGTTCTTCAAGAAGGGACCAAAGGACTGAGCTATATAAATGTTGGCGATATGGACTTGGGGCAACGTCTTGCCCGCAAATTAACCCAAATCTTCAAGGGGAAAAAAGTCTGCGTTTTGATTAAACATGAAATGCCGGCTGGAGTTGCTTTAGGTGATAATGGTGATGACGGAGCGGAAGTCTTTACTAGGGCCTGGGGCTGTGATCCTTTGTCTAACTTTGGAAGCGTGGATGTCTTTAATTACCTCGTGGATGAAAAATTGGCAAATACGATTATCGAGAAGGGGAGAAATGTCGAGGTTGTCTATGCTCCAGATTTTACCGAAAGGGCGCTAGAAGTTTTTAGTCAAAGAAAGGTTTTGCGCGTAGTCAAGATGGGGGGGAGGCTAGAAGATGAAGCAGTTGACAATGGACTTGAATTTAAAAGAGTAGCGGGCGGTCTTCTCGTTCAGCAAAGATTCGACTCAAGAGTCGTGAGTACCAATGACATTGAGGTCATCTCGGAAAAGCAGCCCACAGATGATCAAAAAGAAGCTGCCTTGTTGGCCTGGAATGTGGCGTGTTTTACTCGCTCCAATGCTATTGTCGTCGGCACCAAGGATAAGATTCATGGCCTAGGTTCTGGCCAACGGAGCCGAATCGATGCTGCTGAAGATGCCGTTCGTTTATCCCGCCGGGGATATGGTCCGGAGGGTACAATTATGGCTTCTGATGCTTTTATGCCTTTTCCCGACGTGGTGGAACTAGCCGCTGCTAGTGGGATTGCCGGGATAATCTATCCCCTGGGATCAGTGCGAGATGAAGAAGTCTTAGCCCGAGCAAATGAGCTAGGATTAATCATGATGGTTACCCGACGCCCCGGTGAAACTGATTGCGAACGAGGTTTTTTACACCGCTAATTCCTGCCTTCTTTTTTTCTTGCCTTTTTTTGTCTGCTAAAGCTTGAGAGACAACTATTTTACCTCTGGCTCTTCCTTTTGCTCTCCATTTTTGCCTCCTATTTTTTTGCTCGGTTTGAAAAATAGGGTAAATAGGTAAGCTGTCACCAATTTTCTCTAATTTTTGTAAGCTTGACTTTGCAAGGGAAGGGTTTATAATTGAAGCTTGTGATAATAAAAAATTATTTGTAAAAATAAAAAAATAATTATAGTTTAATATATTAATAATTAATGATGTGGCTTAATAAAAATATTATTATCCCGGCCACAAGTTTAAGGAGGTAATCAAATGAAAAAGGTCACTGTGGAGGAACTCCTGGCTAAGGCCGAACAACCCTCCAAGGACGCAATGCGGCTTCATCCATTCTATCGGGGAAAAATTGAAGTTATTCCTAAATGTCGAATTAGAAGTTTTGAAGATTTTGCCATCTGGTACACTCCGGGTGTGGCATCCCCTTGTAAAGCTATCCAAGCTGACCTGGAAAAAGCTTATGAAATGACTAATAAGTGGAATTTTGTAGCTGTTATTAGCGATGGTTCGCGAGTCCTGGGCCTTGGTGACATCGGCCCAGAAGCAGGTTTGCCAGTTATGGAAGGCAAGGCTCTTCTCTATAAGTACCTAGGTGGAGTGGATGCTTTTCCTCTTTGCCTGGGCACAAAAGATCCTGATGAATTTATTAAAACTGTCAAGATTCTTCAGCCGACTTTTGGTGGTGTTAACCTCGAAGATATTGCTCACCCGAAGTGTTTTCGGATTCTCGATACCCTGCGGAAAGAAATGGAGATTCCTGTTTGGCATGATGATCAGCAAGGTACTGCCTGTGTTACGGCGGCAGGCTTAATAAATGCCTTGAAAATCGTCAATAAGAAGGCCGAGGACGTAAAAGTAGCTTTAATTGGCGCTGGAGCGGCCAATATTGCTATCGCTCGCTTAATCATGCTTGTTGGAGTTCGTCCGGAGAATATCATTGCTGTTGACTCTAAAGGAATTCTACATCGCGACCGAGGAGATAAAGAACTTCTCAAGACCAAGTACAAGGAAAAATGGCATCTCTGTGAAATTACCAATCCCAAGGGTATTAAAGGTGATATTCCCGAAGCCATGGAAGGTGCGGATGTGCTTATATCTGCCTCTAAACCTGGGCCCGGCGTTATTAAACCAGAATGGGTTAAACGAATGAATACTGATTCCATCGTTTTCGCCGAAGCTAATCCGGTGCCTGAAATATGGCCTTGGGAAGCAAAAGAGGCGGGAGCTCGGATAGTAGCCACTGGGCGCTCTGATTTTCCTAACCAGATTAATAACTCTCTTGGTTTTCCTGGAATCTTTCGTGGCGCTCTTGACATTAGAGCCACCAAGATTACCGATGAGATGTGCATTGAAGCTGCCAAAGAATTGGCTCGAGTAGCCGAAGACCATGGCCTTCATGAAGATTATATCATTCCTAACATGGATCAATGGGAAGTCTTTCCCAGAGAGGCAGTTGCTGTTGGTTCCAAGGGAATTGAACAAGGAGTGGCTCGAATTAAAGCCTCTCCTGAAGAACGATTCAAGATAGCCGAAAAAATAATTCGCCGGTCTCGTGAGGAAGTTCAATTGTTGATGAAAGAAAACTTCATCATCGATCCTGATGCTGAATGAATTATCGAGAGAAAGAAATACTAAAGCTCCGATTCAGAGCTGTCTTGATAGCAAAGAGAAAAAAAAGACGAGAGTAAAGAAAACTCGAAGTTCAAAACCAAGCTAAAATTTCAAATTTAATTTTAGCTATTATTAGTGGTTCCAGCGAAAGGGCAGTCGATAAAAGACTGCCCTTTTATTTTTCTAGTATCTTTCTAGGAGCATCTTTCAGGTGAAAACTGGGGACCCAATACATATTTACCTATTTTTCCGTGTTTTTCCGCAAAAAATGGCACGAAAAATGGGGTTTATCGAAAAAACAACACCCGATGATTTGTTTAGGGGCGGCCCTCGCCATCTAAATGATAATAAAGAAAATAGCCTATTTATATCCTCATAAAAATGCCCTTAAACGCGATTTTTGGGGCCAAAAATCGCTTCTTAGCATTTAAATTTCTTACGGGGAAATCGATTAACCTGGTCTATTCATAAATTAAAAAATATTGATCCAGGAACAGACAAAAACTTAGCGGGTGATTGGTCCAATCTTTTTTGGTTGTTCTCTCTCTCTTCTTTTTCTAACGTATTATATATCAATACGTTATGAAGGAGAACATCTCTTTTTGTGAATTATCCAGGTTAATTTAATTTTCTGATTTTTACATTCAAATTAATTACTTTTTTCTATTGACGAGAGAATTTTACCTTTTGAAATATTGTTAGTTAAAAACTTGACAAAATAGCACTCATATTTTATATTAAAGATGGAATTAGATTCGGAAATTGATTTTTTTTAAGGAGACACGAATGTTGGCTACGTTGATCTTATTTAAGAAGCTAATTCCTGAGAAAAATGACTAAAGAAAAGAATCTCGAAAGGAGGAGATAAATGGCGACACAAAAAATAATTGGAATTGACCTCGGAACTACCAATTCCGTGGTCGCGGTTGTTGAAGGAGGCAAACCAGTCATTATTCCCAATGAGGAAGGAGGCCGCACTACACCATCAGTGGTAGGGTTTACCGACAAAGGTGAAATTCTCGTTGGGCAGGTAGCCAAGCGGCAACGAATTACTAATCCCACAAATACTATTTATTCCATCAAACGCTTTATGGGCCGTCGTTATAACGAGGTTAAGGAGGAAATTAAGCAGGTTCCATATAAAGTGGGGGAAGCGCCAAATGGTGACGTTCGAGTTGTAGCGCAGGGGAAAGAATATGCTCCTCCCCAAGTATCAGCCATGATTCTTCAGAAGCTAAAGAAAGCAGCCGAAAATTATCTAGGAGAAAAAGTAGAGAAAGCAGTTATTACCGTACCGGCCTACTTTAACGACGCCCAAAGAAAAGCCACCAAAGATGCTGGCCGAATTGCCGGCCTAGACGTGGTGAGGATCATCAATGAGCCCACGGCTGCCGCCTTAGCTTACGGCATGGATAAACAGAAAGACCAGATCATTGCCGTTTATGACTTTGGCGGGGGAACTTTCGATATCTCCATTCTCGAAGTTGGAGAAGGAGTTATCGAAGTTAAAGCAACAAGCGGTGATACTCACCTAGGTGGAGATGATATTGATCAACGCATTCAGGATTGGTTGGTAACCGAGTTTAAAAAAGACACCGGAATTGATTTGTCCAAGGACCGAATGGCCCTCCAGCGCCTCAAGGAAGCGGCAGAAAAAGCTAAAATTGAGCTTTCTTCAACTTTAGAAACTGAGATTAATCTTCCCTTTATCACGGCTGATGCCTCGGGTCCCAAGCACCTGTTAATGAAATTGACTCGGGCCAAGCTCGAAGCGATGATTGAAGATTTAATTCAGAGAACCAAAGATCCTTGTCTCCAAGCCATTGCCGATGCCAATCTTAAACCAGAAGATATTAACGAAGTAATCTTAGTTGGCGGCTCCACGAGAATTCCTCGAGTGCAACAGCTAGTTAAGGAAATATTCGGGAAAGAAGCGCATAAAGGCGTCAATCCTGACGAAGTAGTTGCTGCCGGCGCTGCCATCCAGGGATCTGTTTTGGCTGGCGAGATGAAAGATGTCTTGCTCCTTGACGTAACGCCGCTTTCCCTGGGAATAGAAACTCTCGGTGGAGTTTGCACCAAGATGATCCCTCGTAACACAACCATTCCTACCAAGAAAACTGAAATTTTTACTACTGCCTCTGACAATCAAACCAGTGTCGAAATTCACGTTTTACAAGGTGAACGGGAAATGGCTCAAGGCAACCGGTCTTTGGGCCGTTTTCATCTAGATGGTATTCCGCCTGCTCCACGGGGAGTGCCGAAAATTGAGGTAACCTTTGATATCGATGCCAACGGTATTTTGCATGTCTCCGCCAAGGACATGGCCACTGGTAAGCAACAGGCTATCACCATCACCGGGCATAGTGGCCTAGATGAGAGTGAAATCCAACGAATGGTCAAAGAAGCTGAGTCTCATGCCCAAGAAGATAAGCGGAAACGCCAACTTATTGAGACCAAAAATCAAGCTGACCAGATGATCTATTCTCTGGAGAAGTTGCTCCGCGACAACAAGGATAAAATCTCCGACGAGGATGCTAAAGCCATTCAGGCCGAGATTGAGAATACCCGCAAAGCCATCGCCACTGATAATCTGGAAGAAATTAAACAGGCGATTGATCGCTTGGCGCAGGCTTCTCACCGTGTTTCTGAGATTCTATACAAGCAGGCAGCTGGGCCGCAGGCACAGGCTGGCCAGTCTGGACCAACGGGTGGTGCCCAAGCTGACGCAGGAACGGGATCAAGCCAAGCCCAAACTCAATCTCAGGCTGAAGAAGATGTTATCGACGCTGAAGTAGTTGATGACGAAGAAAAGAAATAAGAGAAAAAGGCAAAAACCTACAAGATAATGAAGAGAAATAGAAATAGATAAGAAGAAATTAGGATTAAGAATAGCGGCCAAGTTAAGAGAAATTAGATAAAAAGAGAAAAGTGTTGGCCAATGAGAGGAAGCCCCGCCAGTTTTAAGGAAGTGAATCGATGGCGCAGAAGCTCTTGGTAAATGGTTTGGTCAATGGCGCGGAAAATTAATTGAAGTGGCAAGGTTCTGACGGTAGACTGACGAGATGATTGCTTACGCTGCCAAGTGATAGTTAGGGCTCGAATGATGATCGCTCGTTAAGCTTGGTCCCGGTCACTGGTCAATGGAATTTTAAGGTTCCCAAGGAGTTAACAGATGGCTCAGAAAAAGGATTATTATGAAATCCTTGGAGTAAGCCGGAGTGCATCTTTAGCAGAGATCAAGAAGGCTTACCGGAAGCTGGCTCGAAAGTACCATCCCGACTTAAATCCAGGCGACAAAGTGGCCGAAACCAAATTCAAAGAGATTCAGGAAGCTTACGCTGTGCTCAGCGACCCGAAAAAACGCCAGCAATATGATACATATGGCTTTGTTGGTGATATTCCGCCCGGAGCAGGTACTTCCCAACAAGGCTTTTCTGGTTTTGAAGGATTTGATTTTTCTAGCTTTGGCTCAACTTCCTTTGAAGATATATTCGAACGCCTCTTCCGGACTCAGACGAGGCCACCTTCCACCCGCCCCCAGCGGGGGGAAGATTTACACTACACGATGAAGATTAATTTTATGGATGCCATTAATGGTCTCCAGACGAGGATTCGCCTCACCCGGCAGGCGACTTGCTCCTCTTGTGGAGGTACAGGATATGTTCAACAAGGGGGAGGAACGGTGTGTCCCACCTGTGGGGGGACAGGGCAAGCATCGATGCAGCGGGGTTTTCTTCGCTTTTCCTCCACTTGCCCGACTTGTGGAGGAACGGGTCGAAGCCCAGGGGGGGAATGTCCTGCTTGCCATGGCACGGGAATGAAGCCGAAGACAGAGTTAATAACGGTTCGCATTCCCGCTGGCGTAGATAATGGTTCGCGGGTCAGGATTGCCGGCAAAGGGAACGCCGGGCGCAATGGCGGACCTCCAGGGGATTTATTCATTTCGATACAGGTTGATCCTCATCCCCTTTTCCGCCGGGAAGGTCCAAACATCCAGGTGAGAATACCGGTAACTGTTCCTGAAGCAACCCTGGGAGCCAAGATTGAAGTGCCGACCATTGATGGCCAGGCCACCATTCGTATCCCTCCGGGTACTAAATCGGGTCAAAAATTCCGTCTCCGAGGTAAAGGAGCTCCCATTCCAGGAAAAAAGGCGCGAGGAGATGAGTTTGTTGAAGTTTACATCGTGCCTCCGCCCTTTAAGGATGTGCGGGTTAGGGAGCTAATGGACGAATTGCGAAGAATTGCTCCTCAGAATCCGCGGCGCAATTTGGGAGAACATTAAAAGAAGAGAAAAATAAGAGGAAGATGGTAGTCATTAAAGATGAGGTTAAGAAGTTGATGATGAAAAACTTTTATATTTGTAATTACTATATTTGTAATTACTATTTGGCCGGAACTAGGCAGAGAAAAAGTTAAGGCGACAAGAGAAATTAAGAGAGGTAAGCGGCAAAGGCTTCGAAGCTAGATAAAAATAGGGTAACGATGGAGGGCTGAGCCTAAGGAAAAAAAAGGCCTCAAGGAGCAAGAATATGGACGAAGAAAGAAAAAGGAAGCAAGCTGGCGAAGAGAAGAAAGTTCAAGAGGGAGATTCTAATTTTTACCAGAAAAAAAACAATCAGGAAGCAACTTTTGCTGAAAGTAAAGCTGGCGGTAGAACTGGCGCTTCAAAAAAAACTGCAGCCGAAGGTCAAGAAAACGAATCTGACCAGAAAATTCCGAAAAAGTATTACCATATTTCGGCCGTGTCGCGGATGTATGATATTCATCCCCAAACCCTTCGCCTTTATGAACGAGAGGGGTTGTTGCGACCGACCCGCAGTGAGGGAAATACTCGCCTTTACACTGATGAGGACCTCCAGCGCCTGGAAGTGATTCTTACCTTGACTAGGGACCTCGGGGTTAACCTGGCGGGAGTGGAGATCATCCTTAACATGCGGGAAAAGATGGCTCGCCTTGAAGAACAAATTAATCACCTTTTTGAATACGTGCGCCGGGAGTTTTTTGAGGGGCGAGAAGATGAATTTGAAGCTAAAAAAGATGCCATTATTCGTATTTCTCCAGTCAAAGTGGTAAAATGGATAGAAAGTGAGCGTCTAACAAGAAGAGAGAAGAAAGCTGAGGGGCCTGGGGAATCCCAAGATAAAGCCTAGCCAGGGAGAGAAAAATAGAAAAATTGGTGGAAAAACTGGTGACAGTTCACCTATTTACCCATTTTTTTGGTTCTGGGAAAAATAAAAAATAGGTGACGGCTAATGCATGTGAAAAACTGGTGGCAGCTCATGAAAAAGTAGTGGCAGCTCATGTAATTACTTATTTTTAAAGTTTGAGAAGAGTTAATCTTGTTTAGATTGGCCGTCGCAGTTACTAAAGGTAAAAGGGAAGCGAGTCTTTATAATGGAGAAAGGCAGGGAAAAAGTTAAAGAGGAAAGCGAGAGGTTGTCCCATGAATGATGATTACAGTTATCCTTTTTCCAGCCGCAGTTTAAAAAATTATTTACGCCAGATTGCTCGCTATCCGCTTTTAACTCCCGGGGAAGAGCGAGAATTAGGCCGCCGCATACAGAAAGGGGACCGGGAAGCCCTCCGTAAACTAATCGAATCCAACCTTCGCTTTGTGGTTTCCTATGTCAAAAAATACCAGGGTATGGGCCTTCCTTTACTGGATTTAATTCATGAAGGAAACCTCGGTCTAATTGAGGCGGCCAAGCGCTATGATCCCCAGAAAAATGTTAAGTTTATATCCTATGCCGTTTGGTGGATTCGCCAGGCCATTATCAATGCCTTAACTCGGAACTCTCGTATTTATAATCTTCCCCAGAAGGTTTCCGATCAAATATCGGAGATGAAGAAAGTCAAAGCCGAGCTAAAGAAAAAGTTGGGCCGGGAGCCTAACCGCCAGGAAGTGGCCAAGGAAATGCGGCTTTCTCCCCAGGAAATAGAAGACATGGAAATTCTAGATGAGCGGAACGTATCTCTTAGCGATCCCTACTACAATGAAGACATCGAATTTGAAGACCGGGTAGAAGACCAGATGGCACCCTCTGTCGAGTACCAGATTATTAAAAATTCGATCGAGAAACAGGTGCGGGAGATGGTGGATGAGCTTAGTGAGAAAGAAGCCACAGTGTTGAAACTCCGCTTTGGATTGGATGATGATCGCCCTCACACCCTCCAGGAAATAGGCAACAAGCTGAACCTGACCCGGGAGAGGATTCGACAGATCGAGAAGAAAGCCATGCGCAAGTTAGCTCAATCCCACAAGCTTCAACAACTGCGAGGATTTTTAAACTAAGAGGAAGAGAAGTTTTAATTGAGAAAAGAGGGAAAAAATGAAATTGGAGTTGATGATAGTAATACTCGTGTTTCTTTCTTGGCCACAGCTTGAAAGTGGAAAATGGGAAAAAAGAAAAGGCAAAAAATTTGAAAAAAAAATAAAAATGGTTAAACTATGAAAGCTTTATTTATGTTAGGTGAGGCCTTCCTCTGGCTGTTGACGATTAAAATAAATAGAGAAGGTTAAAAGGCCGGGTCAGGCCGGGTCAGGCGGGTCGTGGTTAGATTAGTTAAATTAAATTTTAAGAATCATTAAATGAGGTGAGAAGCTAACACTCAACCCAGGTGATAGGATAAATGATAGCCGATAAGGATAAGATTTTGAAAGATTGTCCCAAGTGTCATGGCACGGGCTGGGTACTGAAGGAAGAAGAAGGAGGCCATGTCGTGGCCCGGCGGTGTCAGTGCTATGAAGAATGGCGGCGTTCCTACTTGTGGCAGCGGGCTAACATTCCCCGGCGTTACGAGCACTGCACCCTGGACAACTTTGAGATTCACCATCCTTCCCATCGTAAAGCCCTCAAAATAAGCCGTAAATTTGTCGATGATTACCCGATTTTACACTCCGGATTACTTTTTCTTGGCCCGCCAGGAGTGGGGAAGACGCACTTAGCCATAGGTATTCTCAAGGAAATCATCACCAAGAAAGAAAGCCGCGGGTATTTTTGTGATTTTCGCGAGCTGATTCGAAATATCCAGAGTAGCTATTCGCCCGAAAATCCCATTAGCGAGAGCGAAATTCTGGACCCCATTTTCAAAGCGGATCTCCTGGTGCTTGACGAACTGGGAGCAAAACGAACCTCCGCCTGGGTAGAGGAGATGGTTTTCTATATTATTAACAACCGCTATATCAATAACCGCCTGACCATCTTTACCACCAATTATCCCGACCGGGAAGAAGATGTGGAGGACAAGCGCCAGGAATTTTTCCGCCAGGACGATGTGACGCTGGTGGATCGGGTGGGGGAACGGTTGCGCTCGCGGATCTATGAAATGTGCAAGTTGGTGGAAGTGGATGGCCCCGACTACCGCAAGAAAATTAAGCAGGCCGGGTATCGGTGGTAGGGACGGAGGGGCGAGAAGGACAGACTAAAAAAGGGCGAAACAAAGTAAGTTTAAAGATAGAGCAAACTTAGGAAAGAGATACAAAACATATTGCTAATTTAGCCAAATTTTGCTAAATTACTATTCCTTGCTCCCCGGTAGCTCAATTGGCAGAGCGGGTGGCTGTAGGAGGTTGAACCTCATGGGTGACAGAGATATTCACCTTTGGGCAAGCTGTCACCGAGAGGTTCACGCCGGACTGCAGCTTCCACGAGAAATCGTGGTTGAAAAATCGGGTGAATTCAGGGAAGCCTGCCTCCCGCAGGATGCGGGAAATGGTAATCCTGAGCCAAGCCCTGCCGCCAGAGTAGGCGATAGGGAAGGTGCAGAGACTAGAGCTTCGGCTCGTACTCCGGATGGCTCTTCCATCCGGGGGAAGCGCCCGACACCCTACCCCCAGGCAATTGGGGCGGGTGAAGAGATAGTCCAAGCCCAGAAGAAATTCTGGGAGTACTTGTAACCACTAGGTTGGGGGTTCGAGTCCCTCCCGGGGAGCCATTTTTCAATCCGCCAACTCTGGCGGTTCTTAGTTAACGCGAGACCCCGGCGGGATGATGCGGCGGGATCTTTGCTTTTCTCCTTGATTCACGCTGACTTACGGCCCCGCGTACATCCCCCTTGATTCTCCGGTTCGAGATGAAGCGCGTGGGGTCCAGGCGCAACCCACGCAAATTCTCTTCGAACTCTCCGATTCTCTTCCGCCCATCCCGCCTCAATGTCAAACAGCCCGCAGGACCGAACACACGGACACAATCGTTCCCTTGTCAATCAACTCCTGGAAACAGCTTGGGCAAAAGCACCCTCAGTTGCTCCAGCACTATCCGGCATTCAGGCAACTCGGTCAC
>Ga0190360_1000669_pt1 | contig 18623 bp, 14 predicted proteins | sample 48721834_MG_FD_161271 | JGI IMG/M metagenome (GOLD analysis project Ga0190360, IMG submission 161271) | Hydrothermal vent microbial mat bacterial communities from Southern Trench, Guaymas Basin, Mexico - 4872-18-3-4_MG | ecosystem: Environmental > Aquatic > Marine > Hydrothermal vents >... | reverse complement strand
CATTGACAAATAGTTAGTTTCATGAGTTATCGGGTCCTCATGCGGAATACTTGTCCCCCCGCCCATGCATCCATCATCAATGTGCAGTGTTATAAAAATGTTCAATCTGCAGGCTCTATAAAAAGAGCGCATTACAAGTTCCAGAGCCTTTCTTGAAGGTTTGTGTCCTTTCATCCAGTCCGCCTCCACAAAGATGTCTTGTCCGTCCAGGTCTATTCCACACCTCATGGAGATCAGAGTGAAATTGTCTCCATGAGTATATATACTTTTTGTCTTCTACTTTGGAACTCGCTCCTTAAGCCTTCTGATAAAATGGCTCCTGAAGGGTAGTGGGGATGGCAATGGGTGTTGGAGCAGTGGTGGGTGTGTGATGTGCCTCGAGGAGGTCATCCCAGAGGTCTTCCATCACCAGATCCGCCTGCGCTCACTCTGCCTATTCGTCCCTCTCCCCAGAAGGGTATTCAGAGAACCTCTCCAAAGAGACGGCGTATTTTCCGGGATTGCCACCATCTTGAGCTTCTCAAGACCAAAACTCTTTTGGAGTGGGGGAGTGGCTGTAGGAGAATCTTCTGGGCTCATGACAATCCATCTTTACCCTGCTATAATCAATGAAACATATCCCTTACAACACTGTCAACGGGAATCATACTACACTGGTCAGTACATATGTTCTCCTACAATGCGACTGAAAAAGAGGCCATTTACACTTATACAGGACAGGGTGTGGAAGGGTTCAACAAAAATTTTAATTAACTGCTATAGTTAGTGTGTCACCGCTGTCGGGGTGGCTCAGCCTGGCGGAGCGCCGGACTCATAGGGAAGGATGTAAATAAGGCTCCGCCCATCCTCCTGGGATATCCGGAGGTCGCGGGTTCAAACCCCGCCCCCGACACCTTCTTTCTCTTCACTTACCACCTGTGGTGGGGAGGTGTATCCTTCCGGCTGAGGGGGCTGGGGCACCTCTGTCGGGGACGGACCGGGTATGGCGCTGAAGTCCACCACAGGTCCTTCTGGGGGGGTTTCAGGGACCGGTGTGGGAGCTACCTCAGGCACCTTCTTTCTCCGTTTGGGGAGGATTACGAGAACCAGAAGGAGTATGACCACAACAACCGCCACCACCCCTCCCACAACAGCTACTATGGGGAACTTGCCCTCGTTGTCCCCACCCGGCTTATGGTTGCCGCTAGGGGGCTCGGGTGGCGGGATCGCCCCTTCCCCGATGGAGTCATAAGAGGAGATGATTATGTTCCCCTCCTCCGAGGTGATGCTCTCCCTGAGCTCGCCGGTGACGAAGAGCCTGAAATCTGGCTCCACCCCCATCATGTCAAGCTCCCTGTAGGTAATGGTTATTTTAACAGTCCTTCCTGAGATAGTGAGGGAGGGTGCGATGTTGCTTAAAGGCAGGGCGCTGAAGGTGTTAGAGTAGAGGTCCACTGTCAATCCGGAGTAGTACGTCTCCCCGATAGGGGAGTAGAAGGTGGGTCTAGTGCTGTGGGAGCCCACGGGGAGGGGCTCCTCCTGGTGTCCGGGCTTCACGAAGAAGATCCAGAGGTAGGGCTCATCCTTCTTTGAGATGGTGTTCACATAGGAGAGGTCTCCAGCAAAGACAACGGTTATCTCGAAGGTCTGGCCTTTGCTTACACCGGTGAGTTCGATAAGGTCTATGTTCTCTTTCTCCCCTTTTACCTCCTTCGTTTCGGCCCCTCTGTAGAAGGAATAAACGTCCCCTGAGGGGTCGGTGTAGTGCTGGTTCAGGTCCTTTCCTATGAACTTCTCCCCGTAGACGACGCTCTTCAGTATTCTGATCCGGACCCTGTCGGTGGATTCCAGCCCCCCGGAGTCTGTCACCACGAGAGTTATGTTGTGATAGCCGGGGTCGGAGATGGTCACGTTGAGCCTAGGACCGTAGCCCAAGATGGTATCATTGTCAAGATACCAGGTGAAGTTGTGTGTGTCGTTGTGGATGATGTCAGGGTCTGTGACCACGCCCCTCAGCGTGATGTTGTCCAGGCTGCCGTAGGTATCCCCATCGCCGGGGGAGACGATCCTGCCCACAGGGGGTTGGTTGACGTTGAGGATGTATATGGTGAAGTCCCTCTGTACGTAGGAGCCGTTGCCGTCGTCTGCCCTCACCCATATAGGATAGACCCCCACAAGCTCGTTGTCCGTGTCAAAGCTGAGGATGCCGAAATATCGGTGGAAGGAGTAGTTGTAGCCGAAGTTGAGGGGGGTGATCACATTTAGGATGTTGGTACTGTAGGTTATGGTGTCTCCGTCGGCGGGATCGGAGGCATTGAAGTGTATCTCACACCTATCCCCCTCATTAAGATAGAGGTCCGGCACCGGGGGGAATACAGGGGGGTCGTTCACACCCACTACAGTGATTATGAGCTCCTTGGAGACCGACAGGGCCCCGGGGTCTGTCGCAGTGAAGAGCACTTTGGTGAAACCGTTCCAGTCCCTAGCGGGAACAATCCTGATGATTCCATTCTCCAGAATAGTGATATCAATATATCTGCTGTAGTTCTCGTCCCTGAACTTGTAGGAGAATGTAAGGTACTGGGTGTCCCATGGATCATATTTGTCGTAGAAGAGCTTGGTGAGATCATAGCTCTCGCTTATGTTATCCTCCATTATTCTTGCCTCGTAGAAGCTGTAGGACTCATTTATGATTGGTGGATCGTTTATGTCCTCAATGTAGAGGCTAAGTATGGCAGATGAAGTCCCGGTAGCATTTACTGCGGTTATAGTGAGGTTGTAACGGGACTTGCCGTAATACCACTGATAGACCTTGGAGTTGAAATTCACCCCCCCGGGGGAGGTGTACAGTGATACATAGCCAAACCTGGGGCCGGGGCTGTTTATTATGTCGCAGAGAATGGGGGCGTTCCTTTCGGTGAACTCTGGGGGGTAGTCCACCAGGTATTGTGATATGGTGTGGTGGGGGTCGTAGAAGACCCTGCTTAGGTTTATCACCCTCTCCCCCTCAATTGAGCCGATTTCATTCTCCGGGTATCCGAAGTTCTCAAGGAAGGTTTTCTTCACCACAGTCTGATTCACGATGGGGCCCTCTCCAGCCCTCGTCTCCCCCCTATCCGGAGGGGTACCGGAGGAGGTATTGAGTGCGGGAAGGATTGCCAGAACAACAGCGGCGCACAGAAGCAGCCTCAGAGCCTTAGCCAAGGGGATCACCATCCTTTTTAAGGGTTTAAAACGCAGCTGAATAATAAAGAAGCAGATTAAAAAGATTTCTGGGCTAGCCCCTCTGATAGGTAAGAGGCCCTGCGGTCAGGTGTAAACAATGACATGCCTTTAAATACCTTTTTTATATTAGAGGGTTTTAAGTGATGTGCTGACAAAAAAGGCGGGGTGACACCGATGGAAATAAAGATAGAGAACGTCGTTGCATCTGCCACTGCGGGCGGAGAGCTGGACCTTCAGAAGCTGGCCACGAGCTTTGAGAACGCCGAATACGATCCCGAGAGGTTCCCCGGGCTGATTTACAGAGTAAAGGAGCCGAAGACCGCCCTTCTCCTCTTCTCCAGCGGCAAGATGGTCTGCACGGGGGCCAAGAGCGTGGAGGAGGCCAAGGAGGTCGTAAGGCGGGTTGTGAAGAAGATCAAGGAACTCGGCATGGATGTCTCCGACGAGCCGGAGATAGAGATCCAGAACATCGTGGCTACATCCGAACTGAACGTGCCTCTTAATCTCAACAACATAGCCATAACCCTTGGGCTGGAGAGGGTGGAGTACGAGCCTGAGCAGTTCCCCGGGCTCGTGTACAGGGTGGAGAAGCCAAAGGTTGTAGCACTGCTCTTCGGCTCAGGAAAGATAGTCTGCACCGGGGCGAGGAATGAAGAGGAAATTAGAGAGGCCCTTGATCAGATCGTGAAGGAGCTCACCGACTCAGGATTCCTCTGAATCCCCCTCCAAGAGCCTCCTGAAAGCCGCTCTCACCCCCTCTCCTCCGTGGACTTCAACTATTTTAAAATCCCCCGGGGGTAGCTGTTGCTCAATCAGTTCCCTGGGGAGCCCACTTAACCTCTCAAGGGCGGAGAGGACCTCCCGTCGGGGGGTCTCCCCCGGTTCCAGAACTATGAACCAGGGGGCGTGGGCCCTCAGTGCGCTCTCCGGTCCGCACATGAACCTCCTCTCCCCCTCCACCTCCACAGGGCCGGCAGCGCACCTCAGCGGGAGGTGGTCCACGAAATTCTTCTTGCCCCGTATCATGAAGGAACCCCGGGGGAGGAACTCCCCGGAAGGGGGGGTCTTGCTGACCTGGTGGGGGAGAACCCAGAAGGCCCTGCCGAAGGCGTGGGCCGCCCTCCATGCCTTTGAATTTATCACGGCGAACTGAGCAGCCTCCTCAAGCTCCTTCTCATCCACCTCCCCCCCCTCCATTTTTAGAACCACCGAGGAAGCCCCCTGAACGTCCGCGTGCAGATATATGTCCCCGTCCTTAAGGTACCTCTTCACAACCCTCTCGTTGCTCTTGGCATCCCTCCCGGCAACGGCAATTCTCCCTCGGGAGGTGATAAACCAGCGGTAGGGATCGAACCAGAACCTTCTCCCGGGTTTCCATCTAGCCTCAGGCCTCTTCTCCTCCACTGCCCCCTTCCTGATGAGTCTCTCGGTCTCCTCCATGGCCTTCCTTAGGCCCTCTATCTTCCTCCTAGCGGTCTTCGCCCTCTCGTAGTAGAGCTGTGCCGCACCGTTCACGCCTCTGTCAAGGGGTAGCTCGAGCTCAACTCTGCCTAGGAGCTGGTCGTCAACCTCAACAAGGGCTACTTTCTTCTTGGTGTCCACCTCCTTCACCCCTCTCTCCTCAAGCCCTATTAGCGCCTTCGGGTCCCCCCCACTGGAGTCATAGATCTCCACAATCCCTTGAAGCTCCCCGTAGTGTCTGTAAATGCACTCTGCCAGCTCCCTGCAGCGCTTCATCTCCTCTTCAAGCCTCTCAAGTGCCTCCCTCTGCATCTTGAGCCTTCTTTCCAGGCGATTCTGGTCCTCCTCAGCCACTCCCTCTGTCACATCCCCCTTCCTCTCCTCCTCTCCCACCAGGCTGCTATAGATTGAAAGAAGAGCCTTGAGGTAGGTGGGATGGCGCTCCCCCTCCCGGGTGAGATGGCGGAGTTCAACGGGAGATGTGAGCACCTCATCTTCCAGCCAGTAGACGTAGCAGCCCCCACTTTTGAGCTCCTCAAGCAGCTCCTCTAAGGTCTCCACTATCCTGTCCCACCTCTCCCAGGCCTCCTCCGCTGGGGTCCTCTCCCCTATCCCCGCCCTGTGCAGCACCTCTCTAGCTATGGGCGGAGGAAGGGAGAGCTCCTTCACCAGTGCAGCGGCTATGGCCCTCCTCCCGCTCCTGCGGACCTTCTCCCCTACCTCTTCTCCCACGCCCTCCACTTCCAGAACACACAAGGGCAGTGTTGAGGGAGGCGGTGTGTAGGGAAGGGAGGGCTGAAGCTTCCGAGAGGCGAACTCCTCCCTGCGAAGAAGGAGTGCGATCTCACCGCCCTTTACCATAATGATGTTCCCCTTGGAGAACATCTCAACTATGAGCTCAGCCTCCTCCTCCCCCCTCCTCAGCCTGAGCCTCATGATCCTGTCTCCTCCCACCTGCTCAATGCCCTCTACCGCCGAGCCTGAAAGGTGCTTTCTTAAGGCCATGGCGAAGGAGGTGGGCGGGGGTGACGGGGGGGCCACCCCCTGGGGAAGGATGAAAAGTGCCCCGGGGAGCTTGAAGATCATATCAAAGCGGGAGTAGCGTCCCTCTCCTCCACTTTTCAGCATCTCCGGGAGTCTCTCGGTCAATGCAGAGAGCCTGATCCTCAAAGAGTGCTCATTGTAATATATCTGGCTGATGTGTGTCCCGGGGAGGAAGGAGAGCTCCTCCACAACCTTTTTCACATCCCAGCTACTTAAGGAGAACCTCATACGCCTGGATAAACCCTCTCGCTATAATTATTTATATCCCCACCTTTTATCTTTTCAGTTAAAAAACTACCCCGGGGGTGGTTGTACGGTTGAAGAGGTAGATAGAGACATCGTGGAGAAGAGGCTTGTCAAGAAGGTCCCCTTCAAATACACCTACGACAGGGACATGACAGTCCTCTCCCCCGACCCGGGCATAAGCAGGGTTGGGGCAAAGATAGATGCCAGAACGGGAGCCCTCATGTACGAGTACTACGAGGAGTGGGTGAAGAGGGAGATGGCGGAGAAGAAGGAGAGGGAGGAGCGAAGCATACTCTTCTCCGAGGAGTCCAATGCCGTTATAAACTTTGAGGAGAGCGAGATAGCAGAGATTGACCAGCAAGGGGAGACGATAAGTCACAGAGTCGAGGGGGCCTTCAGGGTGATAAATCGCTCCACTTCGGACAGGCTGTGGGACGTCTACGTGGAGCTGGACGAGGTCTCCGCCACCACCCTCCCCCGGGACATGATAAAGATCAAGGAGATCGAGCCCGGCCGCACATACAAGCTGGATTACCTGCTGAAGAAGGAGGACATCTCCCTTGCTCTGGAGGAGCTCTTCATAATCTCGGAGGACTATCCCAATCCCAGCAGCATTCCCATGGGGGAGGCCCTCCCCGTGGAGATCCACCTAGGGCTGAAGAACTTAACGCCTGTCAAGATGGTGGACGTTGAGGTGGAGAAGCTTCTCCCCGGGGAGATAAGCAACCTCACCACCTTCGGGGGTGAAGAGGACGAGGAGGTGAACCTTGAGGGGGGAAAGCTTCTTTGGAGGCTGAACGAGATAGGCCCCGGAGAGATCAAGATACTTAAGATGACGGGAGAGATAGTCCTAAAGGAAAAGGATGAGGTGGAGATGGGGAGGACTAATGTGAGTGCCAGAGCTCCTGAGAAGATATCAGGGGTTGTCGTGAAGGACTTCGGGGGCCTCTGCAAGAACATGTATGTAGTGGAGATGTCCGAGACGGACGTTCCCGGTACCTGGCAGTGTCAGCTCACCTACCGCAACCCTTCAGCCTTCTCGGTCAAGCTGGAGAGGGTGGAGGTGCTGGACGCCAAGACCAGGGAGATATATCTTGCGCTTGAGAACATGGAGGAGGTGGTCCCACCCAAGGGCGTATGGAAATCTGACACATGGACTGTTGAAAACCAGGAGAAGCCCGCCTTCCTAAAAAACATCCAGTTCAGAGTGATTCCCTCCCTGTCCCAAGAGTATTCTTTCCGGCTTACCCGAAGAGGACTCATATTAAAGCCCGCCCACCTCATATACAGCAAGAGCGCCGACAGAAAGGAGATAGCCTCCTACAGGCCCAGCAGGCTGACCCTGACGGTGGACATCAAGAACGGGGCCTCAGCCACCTTCAGAGAGGTCCTCTTGAGGGAGTCCATACCTGAGGGAGCTGTTCCCCCCAAGATAGATGAGATAACGATCCTTAAAAACGGCAGCCCCTCCCCAGGAATCAAGCTATGGATGAACTACGATGAGGAGAAGGGGGAGATGCTCCTCAAAGTGGGGGCCATCCCTGGGGGGCTTCGCCCGGAGGAGACCCTTCAGGTGCGCTACCCCGTGGTCATCTCCCGGCCTGCGCCGGAGGAGATATACAGCTTCCCCACCGATGTGGTCGGCCTGCCTGTTGAGAGGGGTCCGCCCGTCACTGGCAAGCTTCTGGGAGCCCATCCCTCGGTGAACGTCACCCTGGTAGTCAAGAAGATGGCCGTGGGGAAGGCTATCGAACCCTCAGGGGAACCTGGGGAGTACAAAATAGAGCTCTTCTACTTCAACGAGGGCAACAGCCCCGTGACCGGTGTGGTCTTGAGGGACTTGCTTCCGGTGAACTTCCAGCTCAAGGCGGCCAGCCATGACCCAGCGATTAAGGAGCTTGTGAGCGGGGAGAAGCTCCTTGAGTGGCACTTTGAATCTATAGCACCCGGGGAGAAAGTCCGGGTGGAATACATAATCAAGGGGGAGGGGGAGTACTCCCCCAGCGATGCCCAGATCTTCTACAACGCCCAGTGAAGCTCCCGGACTTAAGGCGCCCGGGAGGAGTCGGTGAAGGGGAGTTTTAAAGAGGAGGGGACGGTATCTTTTCAACGCCAAGGGGCTGGTGGGGGTCGGGGTGGCCTCTTCCCCGGGGAGGCCCTGGGCATTGTCCGGCCTGGTGGGGGCCGAGATGGCACCTCCTCCACCCCTCCCTCCCCTCCCCTTTTCTTTACCGCCCTGTAGGCCACCTCGATTATATATGGGAGGATAAAGGTGATGAAGACTATCACCGAGAGGGAAATTATAAGTCCCCTGCGTGATGATGGGGGCACGGGCTCCTTTCCCACCCCCTCCCCCACTTCCCCGTTCAGGTAAAGCTTGACGAGTCCAAACCAGGGCAGCTCCCCCACGGCCTTCCCTACGATCCATGAGAGCTTAACTGGCAGAATATACTGCACTGGGCCTGTGAAGTTGGAGTTCTGGTCAACGAAGAGGTTGTTGTCCCCCTTGGTTATGAAGCCTGAGTGTGGGGTCAAGCGCAAATGAGAGAATATAGCAAGGATTCTTGAGATGTCCACCACGATATCTCTCTTTCTGTAGCCGTAGTCCTGGATGACGAACCTTGTGGTGATGTTATAGAGTTTGAGGGAGGGAACGTCATAGGAGTAGCGGGCCCCGCTTAAGTTGGCCTCGATCCACACCACCGCCCGATGAATGATTGGAATGGTTGAGTTGTCCCCGTTTCGCTTGTAGATTATGACATCCCCGTAGGAGCCGAACCTCTTGTACCCCTTCTTCTCTCCCTCCACGTAAGTGACGATGTCTTCCCTTCGCTCCACATCTTTAACGAACACCAGGTCCCCGGTGTCTATAATCCCCACTGCGGAGTCATCTCCGTGCATCATGGACCCGGACTTCACAACCACTACGAAGGGGTATCTGCCTAGGTAGGTGTAGAGGGAGGCGAATATCAAAAGGAGGACTATAAGTACAGCCAGGAGGTCCATAAGGAGGGTTTTGAGCTCCCTCTTAGAATCCTTGTTCTCACCGGGATTGTCATTTGACACAGCCCCCTTAAGGGGCAGTTTTTATTTAAAATTTATATGGTGAAGGCCTTTTAGGAGGGGGCTTGAAATGAAAAGCAGTGAAGATGAAGGTATGGATTTTGAGGTCTCCCGGAGACCCTCAGTGGACGAGTATTTCATGAGGATGGCATACCTTGTAGCCTCCCGCGCAACCTGTACTAGAAGAAAGGTGGGGGCGGTTGTGGTGAAGGAGAAACATGTTCTCACCACAGGGTACAATGGCCCTCCCAAGGGTCTACCCCACTGCGATGTAACGGGCTGCCTCAGGGAGAAGCTCAACATACCCCCGGGAGAGAGGCACGAGCTCTGCAGGGGGGTCCACGCGGAGCAGAATGCCATCATACAGGCAGCCTACTTCGGGGTGTCGCTTAAGGGGGCTACCATGTACGTGACGAACTACCCCTGCTCGGTCTGCATTAAGATGATAATAAACGCCGGCATAGAGGAGGTCGTCTACGATCAGGGATATCCAGACGACCTTGCGAAGGATATAGTTGCCGAGTCGGGAATCAGGATCAGACGCTTCTCCGTGAAGAGGAGCACCGCTGCCTGCTATCTTTTACCGTCTGACGAAGAGGGTGGGTGATACAATTGAAAATGAGGGGTTCAGCAGAGGAGGGCTTAAAGAAGCTCAATTGGGCCGAGGGTCACATGAAGGTTCTCCGGAGGGTATGGGAGGAGGACCTATCCGGCCGCGCCCTGGAGGGAGAGAGAATATCAATGGCACTTCACCCCGAGGCCAAGACCTGCGTCCTTGCCCGATACCTCGCCCGTTCCGGGGCTTCCGTCAGGCTGGTGGCCTGCAACCCCTATTCAACGGACGACGACGTGGTAGCCGCCTTGCTTGAAGAGGCGCCGGGGGAGCTTGAGGTGATGGCCTGGAGGGGGGAGAGCGAGAGAGAGTACAGAGAGGCACTACTATGGTCCCTTCAGCACAATCCCACCCTGATACTAGACGATGGAGGGGATCTGACGGAAATCATTGTCAGCCGCCCTAGGGACTTTCCAGAGCTCAAAGGGATATCGGAGGAGACCACCACGGGTATCATCAGGGCGAGGGGCTTTGAGAGGGAGGGGCGTCTGCCGGTTCCCTTAATCGACGTGAACGGCGCTAAGATGAAGAGGCTCTTTGACAACCGCTACGGGACAGGACAGAGCACGTTAGAGGGGGTACTGAGGACGACCAATCTCCTCATCGCAGGCAAGAGGGTAGTGGTTGCCGGATACGGCTACTGCGGGAGGGGCATCGCCATGAGGATGAGGGGTATGGGGGCAAGGGTAGCGGTTGCGGAGGTGGACCCTGTGAAGGCCTCAGAGGCCCTACTTGACGGCTTTGATGTGGGCCGCATGGAGGAGCTTCTGGAAGGCGCCGAGATGGTGATCACAGCCACAGGCATGAAGAACGTTGTTGCGGCGGGGCATTTGAGAAAGCTAAAAGACGGGGTTATACTGGCGAACGCAGGCCATTTCAACGTTGAGATTGATCTGAAGGCACTTGAAGGGGCTTCATCGGGAGTGAGAGAGGTGAGGGATGGAGTCAAGGAGTACATATTAAAAGATGGTCGCAGGGTATTCCTTCTAGCAGAGGGCAGGCTTGTGAACCTTGTCGGTGGCCAGGGACACCCTGTTGAGATCATGGACCTCTCCTTCTCCCTCCAGGCTCTCTCCCTACTCTACCTTAAGGAGAACCACGTAAGGCTCCCGGCGGGGGTCCATCCCCTCCCGGAAGAGTTGGACAGAAGGGTGGCATTGCACTTCTTAAGCGCTTTGGGGAAGAAAATAGATAAGCTCACAGAGGAGCAGGTGAGGTACCTTGAAGAGGGATAGAGCTGCGGTTGTGGGGCACATCAACATGGATAAGGAGCTCTACCTTGAGAGCTTTCCCTCCCCGGGGGTCTCCGTCTCCGTCAGGGAGACCCAGGAACATCTGGGCGGGTGTGCTGCCACGATAGCCATGACCGCTGCTAGGCTGGGTGCTGAAGTCTCGCTGTACAGTGTTGTGGGACCAGATTTCCCCCGGGGGTACATTGAGGAGCTTAAGGCCACCGGTGTAGAGATGGATGGGATGATGGTGCTGGAAGGCCCCTCTCCGTACTGCCTCATACTAAACGCACCCGGCAAAGAACAGGGATACATCATGTTTCAAGGGGTTTCCGAGAAGGAAGCGGTCCTCGAGCGAAGCATCGGGCTTCTTGAGGCCAAGCTTCTTCTTATAACCAGTGGGGTGCCATCCTTCCACGCGGCTCTGGCTGAGAGGGCTGTGGAGAGGGACGCCGTGGTGATATTCGACCCAACCCAGGAGATACACTATCGCTGGGGTAGGGAGGAGCTCCGCCGTTGTGTCGTGAGTTCCGGCTACATCTTCCTAAACGAACTTGAGTATAGAAAGATGAGGGAGATACTGAGGGAGGACCCCTTCTCCCTCTCCCCAACACTGTCCATGATCGTAGTGACCGCCGGGGAGAGGGGTTATAGGGTGATCGAGAGGGGTGGGGAGAGGCGGTTCCCTGCAGTGAAGACTCCGGGGAAGGTGATAACTCCCACCGGGGCAGGCGATGTGATGAGAGGGGGCTTCCTAGCGGGACTTCAGAAGGGGCTCGACCCCCTCCTCTCTGTGAGGCTGGGGGCAGCTGTGGCAGCTATGGCCATATGCAGGGAACAGGGGAGGGAAAGGTTCTTAGGGCCCAAGGATGTGGCTGGGTGGCTTGGGAGATTGCTGGAGAGGGGCGGGGGTGAGGCTCTGGATGCCGATCTTCTGGCCGCCTTGGAATCTGGAAAACATTTTTAATCAATTCCTCAATACATGAGCAGGCCCCTAGCAGCACAAGGAGGTCAACGCGAACATGGGAATTTTTGACAGGCTCCTCAGCAAGCTCAAAAGGCTCTTCAAAAAGAAAAGGCTCAGGGTGGGCATCTACGGGCCACCCAACGCAGGCAAGACCACCCTTGCTAACAGGATTTCTAAGGACTGGACTGGGGAGACTGTGGGGCTTGCCACAGAGATTCCGCACGAGACAAGGAAGGCGGTGGAGAAGAAGGAGATTGTCATCAAGGTGGGTGGATCTCAGGTCACCTTTGATATAGTCGACACCCCCGGGATCGCCACCAAGATAGACTTCCATGAGTTCGTGGAGGATTACGGGCTGGATGAGGAGGAGGCAAGGCGTAGGGCGAAGGAGGCCACTGAGGGGGTCATCGAGGCAATAAAGTGGCTTGACAACGTTGACGGGGTGCTCGTGGTCATGGACTCCGCAAGGGATCCTTTCAATCAGGTCAACATAACCCTGATCGGGAACCTCGAGGCCCGAAAGATTCCGTTCATCATCGTAGCCAACAAGATAGACCTGAAGGAGTCCTCCCCAGCTACTATAAAGAACGCCTTCCCCCAGCACCCGGTCATTCCCGTGAGCGCCCTGACTGGCTACAATATGGACAGCCTCTACCACGCGATGGTTAAGTACTTCTCGTGAGGGCGAAAGAGATGGTGGAGAAAGAAGAGGGAATTGAGGTAAACCTCCTCTCAAGGGAGCTCTTGAGGGAGCTGGAAGATAAGGTGGGCTTTATACTTAAGGAGATCAAGAAAGGAAAGGTTATGGTGCTCGAGGAGGGCCTTACCGCGGAGGAACAGGTAGACCTCATTCAGAGGACCATGAGGGAGATAGACCAGGACTCCTTTATCGGTGTTGAGGCCCCCGGATTTCACACCCCGGGGGCGAAGCTCTCCTTCCTGGCTAGACTTCTTCGGAGAACCCCACCTCCCAGGATGATGGTCATAGGGCCTGCCAGATTGCTTAAGACCATAAAGAAGGACGGCAGAAGCATACAGGCCCTCATTGTGACGAGGACCCCCTCGGGGCACCTCTCCATTACCCCCCCGGAGGAGGCTGAGAGGGTAGTTGAAGGGGTGGAGGAGGTAGAAGAAGGGCCTGAGGAGGAGATAACCGTTGAAGAGGAGGCAGGTGAGGAGGTGGGGGTGGTTGGTCCCGGAGAGGAGAGCGAAGAGGAAGAGATTTGGGAGTGAAAGGGGGATGGATCCCCCCGGCCACATCCATTTTCATATTGTGTAATGCTGTGTTGCATAATTGGAATTAAACCACCATTAATGGAAACATTCCTACTGGTTATGACCTCACATCCAAAACTCTTTTCACTCTATCATACCCGCTTTATTATATATCCCTCCCCTCATTTCCTCCCTTTTTCATTTATAAACCCCCTTCAGCCATTGATCCAGCTTTAGAGATGTTTGGGCCGATGAGCCTTCTCATCACCCTCATGATTATAGGGATTTGAGAGAGAAGGAGGAGAGGAAAAGAGAAAACGCACAGGTGACCATATTATGGCAACACCATAGGAGACCTATTCCGATTTTGCCAATCCATGCAAGTTTGCCCTCATTCACCTGTTCCTGCAGAAGAGGGGGAACCTGGGGACGCAACTCCCTCTTTCATAAGCAGAATAGCCTCCCACCAGGGGATTTAGGCATGGGGTACTTTTAACTTCCATGGAAAAAACGCAGAGGAAGCCACAATACGCCCCACGGACGGCCCTGCGGGGAGAGTCTCAGCAATCGTCAGCTCTTCTAAACTTTTAATGTAAGAAATTCTGGTCCAATAGGTAGAGCGATTGGGTGCGATGAAATCCGCCCATATCCTTTCTATCACCTCTTTATGCTTTCTTCTAAATATAGATAGCTCTGCAGTACTGGGGGATATTAAGGCTTTTTATACCATGTAACGTTACACACTGTATGGTGAAAGAGCGCACGCATCTACAAACTGGAATCACAATATTGACTATTATACAACCCATTATTTCCATATTGGTCGTAGGTCTGACACAGAATGGGGTGCATTTCAATTTTATGGATACATCGACGAGGTGCGTATATCTAATTATCCTAAGTTAATTGGATCCTTTATTGCAAGATATTCGTTTGAAGTATCAGCAACTAATGATGATGCGTTTGGTTACAACGATATTGATTATTGTTCTGCTGTTCGAAGTAGTGGAACCACAATGTTTGGGAACTATTATTTACAATTTGATGGTGTTGATGATTGTCTACGAATAGACGATATATCTAACAATGAAAGAGACATAACATTTACAGCAGAATCATTCATTATAGAAGTATGGATTAATGCAACAACAATAGAAGGCTCAAAGAATTATGCAATCCTATATAAAGGGGATTCTAGTACCATTTATTATGAACTTTATCTTTCTGGAAATGGAAAGTCGACATATTTCGGTATGAGGCTTGGTACGGGCTGGACTCAATGGATTAGTAGCCCTACAAATTCAATCCAGACCAACACTTTATACCACATCACTGCAATATGGGATGAAAATATGAAAAAAATGTCTCTTTACATCAACGGGCAGATTGTTGATTATTATCGCAGTTCGTCTTCCACTGCAAGTGCAATCGATCCATCCACGACAGGTTTGTATATTGGCTACTCTCCGCACTCCTCAAGAGACTACTATTCCGGATTAATAGATGAAGTGGTTATCTTCAACTATCCAAAGTATCTTCACAACGATATAGACGGGGACACAAATCCAGATGTTTACGAAGCAGAAAGCGGTACAAACCTATATGATTCTAGTGATTGGTGACCTAAAAATATTATTCTTTATACATTTTTTACTTTTTTAATTTAAGTGCGCCGGTATACCTCTTCCATGGAGAGTTTTCATCAAAGAAATAATAGGAGTCATCCATTATGAATAGCTCGTCTTCCGTTGCGTTAAGTAGATGACAATGGTCAACCCATGCTTTATATGCAGGCGAGGTAGGATACATATCATGAAAGAATATTATTTTTAAATTCTGGAATTTAGATAATATTTCAATCTCTTTGGATACTGCATCGTAGGAATGATCCCCATCAACAAAGACGAAATCAACGTCTGTTCTGGCAAACTGCGGTAGGACCCTCTTTGAATCTCCTTTTATTATTTCGCAGTTCTTTATAGATATGCTTCTAATTCTTGCCTTCAAAGGCTTAATGTCTATTGAGATTAGTTCTCCATCGTTTCTTTTTAGAGCGTGAGACATATAATATATTCCATAACCATACCAGGATCCTATTTCAATTCCTTTCTTCAAATTATGCTTTCTGATGGCGTTGTATATGAATAGCATGTCTGAAAACAACGTGGAGCCAACAGGTGCCCAGATTCTTCTTAACTCTGTCATTTCTTGGACATACTTCCACTCAAGGATAAATGGTTCTTCAATGGGTGTAATTTCTGTTTTCTTTTTCAAAAAATCCTGAAATTGTTTTTTTGGGTTAATAAATGTGGAAGGGGTTTTCATTAGCCAACACCACATATGGGTATATCCATCCAATATTTAAATCTTCCAGTTTAAATTCTATGTTGCATGATTGGAATTTTAATGAAGGGGGTGTGGCATGGATGCATCTCAAAATAGACGGAATATGAAAAAGGATGCCGGGCAGGATCTATCCTCTCGGCCATTAAAAGGAGGTTGGGGAAGGAGTGAGAGATGGTAGGTACGGGAGAGATGTTCAGGGAAGTAGAGATGGGAATAATGATCTCTCACATGCTGCTCAGCATATAAAGCTGCCCCTCCACCTAAAATGGGGAGAGAGAGTAGCGTCTACCGTAAGGAATTATGCAACACTGCAGTGTGTAAAAATCCTTAAATAGATAAAAATTCTTCTCCGCATAGTGGTTCTTATGCCCTGGAAGAGAACACTCTTAGGACCTCTTTTGGTAGGCATAGTACTCTTCACAATCCTCCTCCCCACCTCACGGGTGCCGGATAGGGGCTTCGGCGGTTTTCTATGGGCGGTGGGTGTTGATGGAGGGAATCCCCCTGTAGCCATTATAAATGCCAGCGCCAGAGACGTGGCCAAAGGGGAGGAGATAACCTTCAACGGCTCCTCCTCCTATGACCCGGACGGCGATGAACTCACCTACGAGTGGGACCTGGGGGACGGAGAGGTGGCGGCGGGGCCCGTTGTCACCCACGCCTACCTCCAATGCGGAAACTACACTGTGGTTCTCACAGTCAGCGACGGACACTTCAACACAACAGCGTCTATCACAATAACGGTGAGAAACCGCAAACCTGAGGTCAGCATAGAGGGTCCGAGTGAGGCACCGATAGGAGTGCCGGTGACGTTTGTGGGAAACGCCACCGACCCCGACGGGGATGAGATACTTTCCTACGTCTGGGACTTCGGAGATGGGGGCAGAGCGGAGGGTAGAGTGGTGAATCATACCTTCAACCAGTCGGGAATTTTCTATGTGACCGTATACGCCTCCGACGGAATGGACACTGGAACATACAAGACGCCAGTGAAGGTTCTACCCAACAAGCCTCCTGTGGCAGAGGGTGGAGAGGACTGCTACCTCTACAACTTGACGGTGACTCTCTCTGCCGAGAAATCCAAGGATCCGGAGAACCATACCTTGACATATGAGTGGGATCTGGGGGACGGCACAAACGCCACCGGTATTGAAGTGACCCACACCTACCCCGCCCTTGGGACCTATAGGGTTGTTCTGACAGTGAGAGACCCCTACGGCGGTGTTTCCCGGGACACATTCCTTCTTCACATTCTGGATTATGAGACCTTCCATCCCCAATGGGTCAGGGTCAATCGCAGCTACAGCTCCGAGGATGGCGTTGAGATGGGAATGCTTATCCTTATGGAGGGAAGAACCCTCGAAGGCACCTGGTTTCAATATTATTATAGTGAGGGGGACGGGTACAGAGTCTACGAGCTGGACTTCCCGAGAGGGGCCGTACTGAACATCAGTGTCAAGGTTACTGAGGGCTCCCCCATAGACGTGTTTATTCTTGATGAGGAGAATATGAACATCTACAGCTCGCCCCTCTATCCTCTAGTTGAGGAGCCTGTATATGCGGAGCTCATGTGGCTTGAAACGACGGGGTTCTGTGAGAAGGTGTCCGTGGACAAGAAGCTCTACCTTGTGGTGGACAACAACAACCGCTTTAGCAATGGTGCGGACCCCGAAGATGTGGTCTACTACCATGTCGAAATATCCCCCGTGGGGGGAGGAGAGAAAGATGAGAGGGAAGGCAACGATGAAGATGAGGGGGATGTGGAGATAAATAAGTCGGGGGCCCGCAGAGTGGCCGCGATAGTATCTATAATGGTGATCATCATAGCTATCGTCGTCCTTCTCATCATTGCCATGATGCAGAGGGGAGGATCGTCTAAAGAGCTTCCCCAGACCCCCTCGCCGAGCGAACCCCCCGCCGTGGGGGCGAAGAGCGCCATCGCCCATTCCCCTCCGGAGAGCGGCGGCTGGGGGATGTACGCCCCAACGGAGAACATCACCCCTGGGGACTCTGAGGAAGAGGTGGATCTGGACAGGCTCTGGAAAGAGGCAGGTCTTGATAAGTGAGGTCTTAAGCCGCCTGGTGAGGAGTGAATCATTGGTCTTTTTTGAAGAGAGGGCAAAGTAAATATCCCCGGGAGAGTATTGGTGGTCGAGTGAAATGCCACATCAGTGTCTTAACTGCGGCAGGATCATTCCCAAGGGGAGCGATGAGATATTAAAGGGGTGCAGGGAGTGCGGCGGGCGGAAGTTCATGTATGTGGACAAGCCCCTGGACGATGAGAGGAGGGTGGAGATCAAAAGAAAGGCTGAGAGGATTAGGGAGGATATCCTGCGGAGGAGTGACAACGAGCTTGTGGAGCTCATCCGGGAGAAGGGTGTGAGGGAGGTTTCCAAGGAGATGGGTGAGGGCTGGGTGAGGGTGAACGAGAAGGACCTTCTCCCTCCTGAGGAGGTGGGCTATGAGGTTGTGAAGCCCCGGCGTAAGCACCCCACGGCCCAGGAGCTCCTGCGGGAGATCGATCGGAAGACGGGCTTCCGGGAGGAGCCCCCGCCCCCCAAGAGGCCGGAAAGACGCAAGGCTAAGGCCAGGAGGGTCAGAGGAGTCAAGAGGAAGAGGAGGGAGAAGACGCCGGATGTTGTGACAATTGTGGAGAGAGGGGTCTATGAGATAGATGTAAAGAAGCTCTTGGAGAGGAGCCCCATCATCGTCCAGAAGGACGGAACATACCTCATTCATCTCCCTTCTCTCTTCGGGGTGAAGGAGGAGGAGAAGTGATCCCCGCCCTCATAACAGTGCTTGTTCTCTCCTTCTCTTTGGGCGCATTGAAAGGCACCCAAATATGCGGATTCGCCTGCGGGGCAGCGGTCCTGCTGGCCAGCAAGGGGAAGAACCGAAGGAGATACGTCACCCTCTTTCTCCTGACAAGGGTAGGACTCATGGCGCTCCTGGGACTGGCTGTTGGCGCGACGCTATCGTTCATCTACGCCGTGGGAGCGGCTCTTGAGCTCTTCGTTTACATATCGGCGGCCCTCTATACTGCCCTGGCCTTCATACTGCTCTTCAGCGGCTGGAGGCTCCTTACAGAGGCCCTTGAGAGGCTCTTCCCCGGGGAGGGTGCCCGCTGGGTTGAGAGGAGGAGAGTGAGGCCTTCACTCCTTAAGAGGTCAAAGGGGCCTGTTGGTCTGGCCCTACTCCTGTCCATTGGATGCGTGGGAGAGGTGACATTCTTAGA
>Ga0190360_1000667_pt1 | contig 18674 bp, 15 predicted proteins | sample 48721834_MG_FD_161271 | JGI IMG/M metagenome (GOLD analysis project Ga0190360, IMG submission 161271) | Hydrothermal vent microbial mat bacterial communities from Southern Trench, Guaymas Basin, Mexico - 4872-18-3-4_MG | ecosystem: Environmental > Aquatic > Marine > Hydrothermal vents >... | reverse complement strand
AGCGTAGATTTACCCTTTCTATATGCCCAAATAATAAAAACTTGAACATTTCAATGAACAAATAACTTCTTAATTTGAGAAGACTTTAAAATGGTATCTCTCTTGATTAAAAGTGCAAAAGTGCAGCATTAATAGTCAATGACGAATAAAATAAGATATTGCATTTATCTATCAAAAATAGTATTTTTAATTTATTAATATCCGATAAAAAGGAGCCGCTTGTGAAGAGTGAAAAATGGTCAAGAACACACAATTGCGGTCAGCTCAGGGGCAGTGATGAGGGTAAGAGTGTTACATTAATGGGATGGGTTGCAAGCCACCGAGATCACGGAGGCTTGATTTTTGTTGATTTGAGAGACAGGTGGGGTGTTACTCAACTGGTATTTAATCCTTCTGAGAATAGTGAGATTGTTGAGTCTGCAAAGTCGCTGAGAATGGAGACAGTCATAGGAATAAGAGGCGTTGTTCATAGAAGGCCCGATGAGATGATAAATGCTTCTATGCCGACCGGTGAAATAGAAGTGAATGTTGAGGAGATGACTATTTTCAATCACTCAAAGCCTCTGCCCTTTATGATAAAGGATGATTGCGATGCAATGGATGAATTGAGGCTGAAGTACAGGTATCTTGACCTTAGAAGGCCTGTTATGAAAAGAAATATTTTTCTCAGGCACCGTGCGGCCCAGTCTGTAAGAAAGTATTTTGATGAGAAAGGTTTTATAGAGATTGAGACGCCATTTTTAATGAAAAGTACACCGGAAGGGGCAAGAGATTTTCTGGTTCCGAGCAGGATACATAAAGGGAAATTTTATGCTCTTCCTCAATCTCCACAGACCTACAAACAGCTTCTCATGGTTTCAGGATTTGATAGATATTTTCAGATCGTAAAGTGTTTCAGAGATGAGGACCTTCGAGCAGATCGTCAGCCAGAATTCACACAGATCGATGTTGAGATGTCTTTTATTACTGAAGAAGATATATATAATATAATAGAAGGATTAATAGTTCGGCTCTTCAGAGATGTTCTAGAAAGAGAGATAAAAAGGCCGTTTCAAAGATTAAAGTTCGAGGAGTCGATGGCACGATATGGCACAGACAGTCCTGATCTGCGTTTTGGAATGGAGATAGTCGATATAAGTGATATTGTAAAAGATTCAGGATTTCGTGTGTTTTCAGAGGCAGTAAAATCGGGCGGATGTGTAAGAGGCTTGTGTTTAAAGAATGGTGTTCCTATATCAAGGAAGCGAAGCGATGAACTGAATGAGTTTGTAAGGAGTCATGGGGCAAAGGGAGTTGTAATATTGCAGAAAAAGGGTGATGAGACTGGTTCTGGTGTTGCTAAGTTTTTAACACAAAAGACTATAGATCAAATCGAAAAAAGGTTTGATATGCAGACTGGTGATGTGTTATTTTTAGTGGCGGATGATGAGGATGTATGTAGCAGGGTTCTCGGAACATTGAGGGTAAAGCTTGCTGAGGAGTATGATCTAATAAAAGGCAATCAATTTGCAATTGCATGGATTGTCGATTTCCCATTACTTGAGTGGAGCGATGCCGAAGATCGGTATGTTCCAAGACATCATCCATTTACTGCTGCAGTTGAGGAGGATGTTCACTATTTAGATGAGTCGCCGCAGATGGTAAGAGCCAGGGCTTATGACCTAGTATTGAATGGATACGAGATTGGTGGTGGAAGCATTCGTAATCATACAAGGTCGATGCAGGAGAGGATGTTTAAAATTTTGGGTATTGATGAGAAGACTGCACAAAGAAAGTTTGGATTTCTAATGGAAGCGCTGGAGCTTGGTGCACCTCCACATGGAGGGATTGCACTCGGATTCGATCGGCTGGTCATGATTCTTGCTGGTGAAAGGTCGATAAGAGAAGTAATTCCCTTCCCAAAGACAACAAGTGCACTCTCACTTATGGATGGTTCTCCTTCAGAGGTAGATTCTGAGCAGTTGAGAGAGTTGGGTATAGCCATAATAAAAAGCAGCACATAATATTTTTCCCTTGACAATAACAGATTTTTTTGTTAATATTTCAAGTAATTTATTGTTATTAAAAGTTAAAGGAGGTGTAGGGAATGAGTCGAATAATTCGATGTATTGTGTTGTTACTGTTTGCTCTTGCCTTGGTGTCATCTATTTTAGTTACAGGATGTACACGGTATGCAAATGAGGAGCAGCTAACAACTCTCGACGAAACCAACGCGGCGGCACTTTCAGCAGAGAAGAAGGTTGCTGAGAAGGAAAAGGAAAAAGCAGATCTTGAGGCAAAATTGAAAGCTAAAAAGGCAGAGTTGGATGAAGTGATGAAAGAGAAGGAAAAGGTTCAATCAAAGCTCTCAGGATTTTAATTTTTATTGCAGGGAAGTTGAACCTTTAAAACTAAGGAGGAGATAAGAATGAAAATAGAGGGGAAAAGAGTTCAGATTTTTTTAGTAGCAATGATTCTGCTTCTTGCTTTTAGTGCCGCAGGATACTGCCAGGAAGAGCGTAAGATCAAAATGGATGAGTATAAGATCCAGCTTACTGAGGCACAGAAACGGGAGGCAGATGCCAATACAAGACTCCAGGAACTTGAGGCACAGATTGAAAGCCTGAAAAAACAGATAGACGAGGTTCAGAATAAGATTGATGCTACCTGGGATGAGATTTATTCGATGTTGGATTCCGATAAGGCTGGTTACGAAGCATACAAGTCTAACCTGGAATCGATTGGGAATCAGATAAACAGTCTTGCCGCATTGAGTCCTGAAGATCTTTTCCGCAAGAAAGATGAGGTAGGAGAGGTCGAGAAAAGGATCGAAGAGGCAAAAAAGAATAAACTCTCTCTTTTAACAGAGATGGAAAATAAAATTGCTGATCTTGAAGGCCAGTTATCAGCCCTGAAGGCAAAGATGCCGGCCAATATTTTCGATCAGTATGTTGTTGTGAAGGGAGATTACCTCTGGAAGATTGCCAAAAAGGATGAGATTTATGGATGTCCATATCAGTGGATTCGCATCTACTGTGTGAATAAAGATCAGATCAAGGATCCAGATCTTATCTTCCCGGGTCAAATCTTCAATATTGCCAGAGGCGTTGGAGAGAATGAGTATCTTGTCAGTAAAGGTGATTTTCTCTATAAGATAGCCGGAATGGCCAAGGTCTTCAACGATCCTTCAATGTGGACAAAGCTCTATGAGGCAAATAAGGATATAATCTCAGATCCAGATCTGATATATCCGTATCAGGTATTGAGCGTTCCGAAGAAATAACAATGTCTGGATAGATAAGTTCGTCTCAGATACGGACTTAGGGATTATAATGGCGATTTGATTCAAGCGTTCGGTTTTAGCTCTCGGTTCCGTGAATTTTTCACAGGCTGAGAGCTTTTTTATATTATAGATATGGATAAGAGCAGAATATCATTAAAGGGTGTTGATCAGCTTCAACTCTTTGGTACTCATGACGAACATCTCCGTCTTATAGAGGAGAGGTTTAATTCGAAGATTGTGGTACGAGGAGATGATCTTATTATATCTGGGCAAAAGAGTGAAGTTGATAAAATAAGAAGTGTATTTACAGAGCTGCTTTTCCTTTTGAACAGGAATGGCCGGCTCGATAGAAGCGACATCTCTACAGTAATTGAATTGATTTTTATGGACAAACAAAAAATATCAGAACAAGATCGGAATTTTAATGTTATATTGTACGGGAAAACAGGTCTGATAAAACCCAAGACTGTGGGCCAGAGAGAATATGTATTATCTGTATCAGAAAATGATATTGTGTTTGTCATAGGGCCGGCCGGTACTGGCAAGACATATATTGCTGTGGCCATTGCACTCTCAAGGCTGAAGGAAAAGGTGGTTTCACGTATAATTCTGACTCGTCCTGCTATTGAGGCAGGTGAGAGTTTAGGTTATCTTCCAGGAGATATGATGGAAAAGGTAGATCCATATCTGCGTCCACTTACAGATGCCCTTTTTGATATGATTCCTTCAGACAAATTGCAGAAGTACTTTGAACGCAGGATAATAGAGATTGTGCCTCTTGCCTATATGCGGGGTAGAACGCTTGACAATGCTTTTGTCATACTTGATGAGGCACAGAATACTACCCCCATACAGATGAAGATGTTTCTTACACGCCTTGGTGTTCGCTCCAGAGCAATTATTACTGGGGATGTCACTCAGATAGATCTGCCTTCACACGTAGAATCTGGATTGATACAGGCTCGGGAGGTATTGAGGGGTGTTGAGGGTGTGGGTTTTGTACAACTTACAGGTGAGGATGTTGTCAGACACAGACTCGTAAAGCAGATAATTGAGGCATACAATAGTTTTGATGGAAATAGCAAAGAGGAAGTTAATAAAGGATGAATTTTTTAAATAGGTTAATATTTAGAGTGTTGAAAAAAGATAGGGCTTTGAAACATCCACAGAAGGAACGGAAGGATAAGTGGATAAAGTATCTTATCGCAGGGGTGCTTCTCATAGTACTTCTTTCCATGTTCCCGGGTGATGGGGCACTGCAATTTTCAGATCTAAAAGAAGGAAGCATTAGTAATCGACAGGTTGTTGCACCATTCAGCTTTGAGATATTAAAAACAAAAAAGGAAATAGAAAAGGATCGTGAATTAGCGGTTCAGAAGGTCTATCCGATATTCATTGATGATAAAGACCAGGTAGAGCTTTCTCTTAAGGGATTGAATTCGTTTTTTAATGATGTAGAAAAGATTAGATATTTAGTGTTTAATAATGGTTCTTTGAAATCTGCATTGATGGATTCTTTATTTATACTTTATCCTATTTCTGTAATGGATACATTTGCAATAGAACAGATGGTAGATCCAAGAGGTGGGATAAGTAAAAAGAAGCTCCAGGAGTTTAAAAAAGAGCTGCAGGAAATCATGAAGGATATACTTGCAGTGGGAGTGCTGAATGTAGAAAAGAAAAAATTGATGAATCCTGATAGAAGGTTATATGTAGTGGTTAATGATGAAGAAGTCCTGCGTTCGTTTGATGAGTTTTATGATATGGATGAGGCAAAAAACAGGGTGGTAAACACTCTGAAGGATTTATATACAAAGAAGAGATATTTTGCACAGCTCGGATTTGGAATAATAAATTTTTTCCTTCGTCCAAATTTAATATATGATGAGGAATCCCACAAACAGAGGATTTTAGAGGCTCGGGCCAGAGTTCCTCTGAGCAGCGGGTTTGTGTATGAGAATGAAAGGATTGTTGACAGGCATGAGCGTATCACTCCTGAGATAAGAAGGAAGCTTACATCACTTGCATCGAAGATGGCAGAAAAGGGGATGATAGAGAAGGGCTTCAGAAAGGTCTGGCCGGTTATGGGGAAATTGATGTTCATAATGGTTGTTTTTTTCCTGTTCATAATATTTATCTATCAAAACAATCCTGAAATATTAAAAGAGACAAAACTGCTTGTGCTTGTATCGCTTATAGTCTTTATGGTCAGTTTTTTTACATTTTTGATTCACAGGCTGGATGGATCGGAATATCTCGTGCCCTCTGCACTGGGAACAATACTGCTTGCCACACTGTTTGGTTCTAACCTGGGATATGCGAGTGCCGCGGTTTTTAGCATATTGATAGGAGGACTATGGGGAAACGAGTTTAATCTAACAGTTGTCTCCTTTTTTGTTGGTGTTGTTGGTGTTGTTACAATAAAACACCTCAGGAGTCGCCGTCAGCTTGTAAATGCCATTTTTTATCTTGCATGTGCATATATACTGTCGATCACATTCATGGGATTTCTTCGTTTTCTGCCATTCAGAGAGATAGTTAGAGAATGGCCCTGGGGCGCCTTTGCAGGTCTCCTAACTCCTGTGATAGCCTCTGGTCTTTTGCCGATAGCAGAATCGCTCTTTGATATAACTACCGATTTTACACTGCTGGAGTTGTCGAATTTGAATCATCCCCTGCTCAAGGAGCTCTCAGTGAGGGCACCCGGTACATATAATCACTCCATAATTGTAGGCAATCTATCAGAGGCCGCTGCACAGGCGGTTGGAGCAAATTCATTGCTGGCAAGAGTTGGTTCTTATTATCATGATGTTGGAAAGATCGAGAAGGCAGAATATTTTACTGAGAATCAAATAACAGGCAAGAATCCTCATCAGAAGCTGACCTCAAGAATGAGCTGTCTGATTTTAATGAACCATGTTAAAAAAGGCCTTGAGCTGGCCGAGAAATATAAACTTCCAAAGAGCATTAAGGATATAATACATCAACATCATGGTACAACAGTCATGTCCTATTTTTATCAGCAGGCACTCGACAGAAGTGACCCAAAGGAGACAAGAGAGGAAGATTATAGATATCAGGGACCTAAGCCGCAGACAAAGGAGGCCGCTATTGTAATGCTTGCTGACACACTTGAGGCTGCCACGAGATCGATAAAGACACCGAATCACAGCAGATTGAAGGGATTGATCGAAACGCTCGTGGATGAACGCTTCAGGGAGGGAGAACTTGATGAATCTCCGCTGACACTGAAAGATCTGGAGAAGATTAAAGAGAGTTTTTTAACTATTCTGGCAGGAATATATCATACAAGAGTTGAATATCCAGATAAGAAAAACAATAAGCCTGAGCATTCAAATGGAGATTGAAGTATCATTTCAGACCAATAAGGCGGATGTGTCTGAGGAGTGGATTCGCTCTCTTTTAAATAAGGTATTGGTAGAGGAGGGGTGTAAAGGAAAAGGGACAATATCTGTAGTATTGGTAGATAACAATTATATAAAGGCGTTGAACAGTCGCTTTCTTGACAGGGATTGTCCCACAGATGTATTGTCGTTTATCCTGGGAAACAGAGACGAGGAGGTATGGGGGGAGATATATGTGAGCGATGATATGGCAAGAGAACAGTCAGAACAATACAATGTTGAATATAAAGAAGAGCTTTCAAGATTATTGATCCACGGCCTGCTTCATCTAATGGGATATGATGATAGTGATCGTGAATCCAGAGAATATATGATGCAGAAAGAGGATTACTATCTAAATAAAGTTGGAATAAATAGAAAACATTAATTACAATAGGAGGAAGATAGAATTTGGTATTATCCATAACTATTTTCATCATATTGGTACTTTTATCCGCCTTTTTTTCGGGTTCTGAATCTGCTTATTTTTCAATATCACAAGTCGAACTCGGAAGGCTTGAAGAGAGGAAAGATAAGACTCGGCCGGTCAAGAGGGTATTGGTTCTTCTTTCCAAACCAAGGCGGCTGCTCATGAGTATTTTGATAGGGAATACAGTAGTAAATGTGGCAGCCGCAACAGTGGCTGCCCTTTTCATCAACGGATTTGTACAGAGAGGAGAATTAGAGAGCCGTATAGGAATCTTGCTCGAGATAGTAGTAGTGACTATAATAATTTTGATTTTCAGTGAAGTTACTCCAAAGATAGTTGCAGTAAGAAAACCTGTTCAATTTGCATGCAAGGCCTCATTTTTCTTTGTGTGGTTTGTAAAGATGCTAATACCTGTTTCATTTATACTTGAAAAACTTACAACTACAGTCCATTCATTGATGGGAGTGAAAAAAGAAGCTCCATTTGTTAATCAGCAGGAGTTTAAGACTCTTTTTGAAGTTGGTGAAGATGACGGAGTACTCGACAGAAATGAGAGGGAGATGATATCGTCAATTTTTGAGTTTCATGAAACCATGGTCAAGGAAGTAATGGTGCCGAGAACAGACATGGTGACCGTTGAAAAAAACACACCAATCAAGGAGATAATGAAGATAGTTAAGGAGAAGGGACATTCAAGAATACCAGTATATGAAGAAAAGATAGATAACATCATAGGAATTTTGTTTGTTAAGGATCTGCTTCCATATATGATAAAGAATAAGGAAGTTGTAAGGTTGCCAGATATGCTGCGTAAGGCCTATTTTGTTCCTGAGAGCAAGATGATAGATGAACTTTTGCGGGAGTTCCAGAGGGAGAGGATTCATATGGCAATCGTGGTTGATGAATATGGGGGAACCGCAGGTCTTGTTACAATGGAGGATGTGATAGAGGAGATAGTCGGGGAGATTCGTGACGAATATGACCAGGAAAAACCTCTTTTGCGAAAGATAGATGAGTATTCATGGATCGTTGATGGGAAGATAGATATTGAAGATATGAATGAGGCATTAAATCTAAACATTCCAGCCGAGGAAGCATACGAGAGCATGGGAGGGTTTATTTTTAGTCTGCTGGGAAGAATCCCAAAAGAGAAAGAGGAAATAAACTACAAAGATCTACTCTTGATTGTAGAAAAGGTAGAAGGGCAGAGGATTAAAAAGGTACGAGTAGTAAAAAAGACCAAACAGCAGCAAGAGTGATTTAATTTTAGAGATGAATGGTAAGAAACAGAATGTTTTAAGAAGAGTTGCTTCATTAGAGCCGCCACAGATAATTGTGTTGAGTTTTGCAGCAATCATAACTGTTGGTACTGTTCTGCTTTTGTTGCCGTGGTCTGTTCATGAGGGCAACCTGAGTCTGATTGATGCACTATTCACATCGGTTTCTGCTACATGTGTCACCGGGCTTACAGTGATAAATACAGGAAGCCAATTGACACTGTATGGACAAATTGTTGTGCTGAGTCTTATTCAAATAGGTGGACTGGGCATCATGACATTTTCTACCTTCTTTTTGTATCTTTTTCGAAAAAGAGTATCGCTTCGTGGGAAAGATGCAATAGATAACACGCTCAGCCATACACCTGTACGCAATATTGGTAGTCTGCTTAGTAAGATCATGATCACAGTTTTTTCTATAGAACTTGCTGGCGTAATCTGCCTAACCGTTGCATGGTCTCGTTATTATCCGATTCATGATGCCCTGTACAATGGAATCTTTCACTCTATATCTGCTTTTTGCAATGCTGGTTTCAGCCTATTTAATAATAGTTTTGAGAGCTTCAGATCAGATTTTTTTATTAATAGTGTAGTAATGATTCTGATAATACTTGGAGGACTGGGATTTATAGTTCTTTTAGATCTTAAGAACATATTTTCTCCTTTCAAAAGGAAAACAGGAGGATTTTCATTTCATTCAAAGGTAGTAATAACGGTTACCCTGTTTCTTATTGTATTTGGAGCACTATCTATATTTTTAATCGAGAGGAATCATATTTTTTATGGAGTAGTTCCACGATCGTCTGTTCTGATTTCACTGTTTCAGTCAATAACAGCAAGAACGGCCGGATTTAATACAGTAGAAATCGGCTCTCTCACAAATGGGACATGCTTTATTTTAATGATTCTCATGTTTATCGGTGCTGCTCCAGGCTCTTGCGGTGGAGGAGTAAAAGTAAGCACAGTAGGAATTCTGGTGGCAATGCTACTTTCTCGTTTGCGAGGACATGAAGATCCGCATCTATTTTATCGAACAATACCTGGCGCAGCAGCAGGAAAGGCGCTTGTAATAGTGTTGAGTTCGGTCATACTGATTGGGGTAGTATTCTGGGGTCTTTTATTAACAGAAGAGGGTTCTATACATGTTAATGATAGCAGGGGCAATTTTTTAGTATTATTATTCGAGGCCATTTCCGCCTTTGGCACTGTGGGATTGTCGATGGGAGTGACGAACACTTTAACAGTAATGGGTAAGATATTGATTATTATTTTAATGTTTGTTGGAAGACTTGGCCCTCTGACAATGGCCATAGCGCTGACAAGTAGGTCAGGAAGGCAAGCGGTACGATTTAGATATGCGATGGGCGAGATAATGGTAGGATAAGTAACTGAGAATGGAGTGAGAAATGAGAAGCGTTGCTATAATCGGATTGAGCAGTTTTGGTTCTTTTCTTGCAAAGGAACTCGTACGAGAAGGTGTGGAGGTAATGGCACTTGATTTGAACGATGAGAAGATAGAGAAGATTAAAAATGAGATCCATAAGGCGGTTATAGCGGATGGGACAGACAAGGATGTACTGGATAAACTGGGACTTAAGGAGATGGATTGTGTTGTTGTGAGTCTGGGCCAGATAGAGTCGAGTGTTCTTGCAACACTGAATCTACGCGAGTTGAAGATTAAGCGTATAGTTTCAAAGGCACTCAGTGAAGAACACGGAAGAATACTGCAGATGATAGGTGCTTCAGAGGTGATTTTTCCTGAAAAGGATATGGCATGCAGGGTGGCAAGAACTCTGACTCATGAGAACATCCTCGATCATATTCCACTGGCCGAAGGATACAGCATAATCGAGATCGAACCTCCAAAGTCATTCTTAAATAAATCTCTTGGAAAGCTTGACTTAAGGAAAAAGTATGGAGTGCAGTTGATAGTAGTTAAGGAGAGTGTGCCGGAGAAGGTGGTCATGGTACCGACTGCTGAATATGTTATCAAGGATAGCGATATACTCGTCATGATGGGACGTGACATAGATTTAAAAAAGATACAGGATTTGTAGATTGGTGTTTAAAAATATTTTGAATTTTAAGTAAAATTTATATATTTTATGCAGTCTAATAAGGCGAGAGTGGCGGAATTGGCATACGCGCTAGACTTAGGATCTAGTCCGCTGAGCGCGGATGAGGGTTCGAGTCCCTCCTCTCGCACAAATTTTAAATGGAGGAAATTCTTTTGAGAGTCGAAATAACAGAGATTGGCAGTTGCAAGAAGAAAATGGAGGTCGAAGTTTCATATAGTGAGGTCAAACCTTATATAGAAAAAAAGATCGCCGATTATCGCAGTAGAATCGCAATCGATGGATTTAGAAAGGGCAAGGCACCGCTCTCCATAATAAAGAAAAGGTTTGGCGATGCTATCAATGCCGAGGTAGTTGACGAGTTGATTCAGATATATTATCAAAAGGCAGTCAGAGAGAAGAAGATCGCGGTGGTTGCACCTGGTACAATCCAGGAGGTTTCTTTTGAGGAAGGCAAGCCCTTAAAATTTACTGCAGAGGTCGATGTTGAGCCAGAGATAGAGGTCAAAGATTATAAGGGGTTGAGTTTCAGCAAGGAGATTGTTAGAGTCACTGATGAGGATGTGGAGAAGAGCATAGAGATTTTACGTGAGAAGAAGGCAGAGATAAAGCCGGTAAAAAGAGGAGCTAAGAGAGGCGATATCATTGAGGGAGACATTCAGGCCCTCGACGGATCGGGTGTTCCAATAATTGGACATAAGTGGGAGGACAGGAGTTTTGAACTCGGCAAACCACCACTCGGCGATATTATAGAAGATCAGCTTCTTGGAGTTGTAAGTGGAGAACAGAGAAGATTTACAATAAGATCGAAAGATGTAGATGAGAAGGGAAGAAAAATCGACAGAGACGATCATTACTCTATAAGAGTGGAAAATGTAAAAGAGAGAATCCTACCGGAGGCGGGAGATAAATTTGCAAAGGATATCGGCAATTTCGAATCGATTCAGGAGTTGAGGGAGGATATAAGAAGGAACATAATAAGGCACAGGCAGGAGGAGGCAGAGAGGGCGCTGAGAGAACGCATTGCAGACGAGATCATAAAAAGGAATGATTTTGAGCTTTCGGATTCTATGATAGAAAATACACTAAACTCACTCGTTGAGGACTATAAGAAGTATGGGGAAGAAGATTTTGATGAGAATAAATTTAAGGAGAAAAATCGAGCAGCAGTAATATGGAATCTAAAATGGAACATAATCTGGCCAAGGATAGCCGAGAATGAGGGGATTTCTGTAAAGGAGGATGACATTGAAAAGGAGATTAAAAAGATAGCGGAATCCTCTTCGCAAAATGAAAAAAAGATAAGGGCTGTGCTGAAAAAACCAGAGGAGATGAGGAGATTAAAAAACAGGATACTTGAAGATAAGGTGTTTGATTTTATAAAGAAGAATTCAAAGATAAAAGAGATTGAAGTCGATCCAAAGAAAAAGAGGGTTGATGTAGTTTCATAATTGAGGAGTCAATATGAGTTTAATTCCAATAGTAGTTGAACAAACAGGGAGAGGAGAGAGGGCTTATGACATATTCTCTCGTTTGCTGAAGGAGAGGATCATTTTCATCGGAATGAGCATCGATGATGCTGTTGCAAGTCTTGTGATCGCCCAGCTTCTATTTCTTGAGGCAGAAGACAGCGAGAAGGATATTTATTTATATCTAAATACTCCAGGGGGATATGTTTCATCTGGTCTTGCTATTTATGATACAATGCAGTATGTAAGGCCAGATATAGTAACGATTTGCATGGGGCAGGCATCGAGCATGGGTGCGCTTTTGCTGGCTGCTGGAACCAAGGGCAAACGTTCGGCACTTCCGCATGCAAGAATAATGATACACCAGCCTCTTGGAGGAGCTCAGGGCCAGGCCACAGATATAGAGATACAGACAAGGGAGATATTGACTCTAAGAGAGAAATTAAATGAGATACTCGCATATCATACAGGTCAGCCCCTGAAAAAGATAGAGAAAGACACAGACAGGAATTTCTTCATGTCTGCAGAAGAGGCAAAGGAGTATGGAATAATAGATGAAGTATTGAAGCGTGAGGAAAAGACAGGGAAAGCAAAGAGAAAGGATTAACATTGGCACGTCAATATATATGTTCATTTTGCGGCAGATCTTCAGATGAAGTAGATGCGATCGTCACGGGTCCTGGAGTAAATATTTGCAACGAGTGTGTGCAATATGCCCAGGATATAATCAAGAGTGATGTTTCAAGAAAGCCCATGAAGATGGTCCATCCTGTTCCTACTCCGCAACAGATAAAAGAGGAACTTGACAACTATATAATCGGACAGGAGAGTGCTAAAAAGACAATATCTGTTGCAGTGTACAACCACTACAAGAGGATCAATGAGTGCGATTCTTCTGGTGAGGTTGAGCTTGACAAAAGCAACATACTACTGATCGGCCCGACTGGAACAGGCAAGACCCTGATGGCTCAGACACTTGCAAGATTTTTAAAGGTTCCATTTGCAATAGCAGATGCAACTACCCTTACTGAGGCAGGATATGTTGGTGAGGATGTAGAAAATGTTCTTGTGAGGCTACTTCAGGCCGCAGGTTATCATTTGGACAGAGCAGAGCAGGGAATTGTTTATGTCGATGAGATAGATAAGATAGCAAGGAAGAGAGAAAGTTCCTCTATAACCAGAGATGTCTCAGGAGAAGGCGTTCAACAGGGGCTTCTAAAGCTTCTTGAAGGCTCTATTGTTTCTGTTCCTCCAAAGGGAGGCAGGAAACACCCTGAACAGAGTTTCATAAATGTTAATACTAAAAATATTCTGTTTATCTGCGGAGGCTCTTTTGAGGGGCTTGAGAAAATAGTTGCCAGAAGGATTGGAGAGAAGATGATGGGTTTTGGTGTAGATGTTAATAAAAAGAGAAGCTATACTACAAGCGAACTTCTCAAACAGGTAGAGCCTGACGATCTTTTGCACTTTGGACTTATTCCTGAATTGATAGGCAGGCTTCCGGTCATTTCATCCTTTGATGAACTGGATGAGGATGCACTTCTTCGTATTCTCAAAGAGCCGAAGAATGCACTGATCAAGCAGTATAAGCGGCTTTTTGATATTGATCGTGTAAATCTTGAATTTGAGGAATCGGCATTGAAGGCGGTTGTTAGACTGGCCACAGAGAAGAAGACAGGTGCAAGGGCACTTAGATCGATTATGGAGAATATAATGCTTGATATTATGTACGAACTTCCATCCATGCAGAATATAGATTCGTGTATAATTACAGAAGATGTGATTTTAAAAAGGAAAGAGCCTGTCTATAAATATAAATCTAAAGTAAAAAAGAGTGCTTAATTAAATCCTGCCTAATGTTTGTCTTGTCATGAAAAAAAGGGTTTCAATAGGAATCGATGTTGGGGCGGTCAGTGTAAAGCTGGCAATTTTTTTTAATGGTCCATCATGTGATGGTGCTTGCAAAAATCTTGTCCAAAAGCAGCGATTTTCAATATATAAAGATCTTTTAGCTCCTCTGGAGAAGGGGGTGCTTCTAATTTCTCCATATATTCGTCACTATGGCAGTCCAAGGGAGGTCCTTCAAAGAACCATTCATGATATATTAAAAATCCTATCAGGTGATGTGAGGGTAGATATCTGCATCACGGGTTCAGGTGGAAAGACTTTTTCCGAAGAGTTCGGTCTGGAGTATGTGAATGAGTATATCGCTGTTGCACAGGGAGTAGGCAGTATATATTCTGATGTAAATACGATCTTCGAGATTGGGGCTGAGAGTTCAAAATATATTTTACTATCGAGAACCAGGTCGGGATCGGTACAGATTCTTGATTATGAGACAAATGGAGAGTGTGCAGCAGGCACTGGTTCATTCTTTGATCAGCAGGTAAAGAGATTGAAGTACAGTATTGATGATGTGAGTGATATTGTTCAGAGAGCCAAAAGAACTGCACCTATTGCTGGCAGATGTTCTGTGTTTGCTAAATCCGACATGATTCATGCTCAACAAAGGGGATATCTTCCCGACGAAGTACTCAAAGGACTATGTGAGGCTGTTGTTAGAAACTTTAAAGGTGCTATAACAAAGGGTAAGGAGATAGTTCCAAATGTTGCATTCATAGGAGGCGTCTCGGAAAACAGGGGAGTTGTTGAGGCATTTAAAAAAACATTTAACCTTAACGATGAGAATCTAATAGTTCCCGAGCTTTCTCTATGGGTTGGTGCAATAGGTGCAGCACTGGCTGGTGGTAAAGAGACCATAGAGAAAGGTCGATTAAAGAGTAGCGAATGCAAAACAAAAAATTATCCGACAGCAGAACCATTGAAGATGGACAGGGTCAGGCTTTTAAGAGAGAAGGTTCAGCAATACAGGTTTCCTCAAAATGGCAGGATTGATGCATATCTCGGAATCGATGTAGGATCTGTAAGCACAAACCTTGCACTCATCGACTCGGATGGAGAGCTGATATATGGTATATACCGGATGACAGACGGCAGACCAATAGAGGTTGTAAGCGATGCATTGAATGAGATATTTAACAAAATAGAAGTAGATCGAGTAGAGATAAGGGGTGTTGGAACAACTGGATCGGGCAGAGAACTCATAGGAGCACTCGTTGGTGCAGATGTAGTAAAGGATGAAATAACAGCACATAAGACTGGGGCTTTGTTCATCAGTGATAAATTTTTGAATAAGAAGGTTGATACGATTTTCGAGATTGGGGGACAGGATTCCAAGTTTATATCTTTAAGAGATGGAATCGTTGTTGACTTCAGTCTCAACGAGGCATGTGCTGCTGGCACGGGTTCTTTTTTAGAAGAGCAGGCAAAGGAGCTTGGAATCGACATAAAGGGTGAATTTTCAAGTCTTGCCCTTCAATCCCAGCATCCGTTACGACTCGGAGAGCGGTGTACTGTGTTCATGGAAAAGGAACTTGTTCCTTATATTCATAGAAATGTTTCCAAGAAAGATATTGTGGCAGGCCTTGCTCTATCGGTTGTGCAAAATTATTTAAACAGAGTTGTAAAGAGGAGAAAGATCGGGGAGGTCATATTTTTTCAAGGTGGAACTGCATACAATGATAGTGTGGCAGCCGCATTTTCTACACTTCTTAATAAAGAGATTATTGTGCCGCCGCATAATGGAATAATAGGAGCAATAGGTGCGGCACTTCTTGCAAGAGAGAGGGAGAACAATAAGAAAACATCTTTCAGGGGGTGGGATATGGGAAGGGTGTCATGGAGCATGAAGGAATTTACTTGTAAGGGATGTACAAACCAGTGTATTATTCAGCAATTCACAGTAGAGGGGGAGAAGAGTTATTGGGGCGACAAGTGTTCTGAAAGATATAGAAAGAGAACAAAGAGTACAAAAAAATCATCTATAGAAGATCTGTTTGATTTCAGGCTTAGACTGTTGTTTGGAGATGAGGTTGAAAACAGAAGTGGTGAGAGAGGAGGACGCGGAACAATTGGAATCCCGAGGGTGCTCCATTTCTATGACCGTCTTCCATTCTGGTTTTCCTATTTTCATTCTCTTGGATTCGATGTTGTCATCTCTTCGCCAACAAATCAGAAGATAATAAATCGTGGTGTGGAAGCATCTGTTGCAGAACCTTGTTTTCCGATTCAGGTTGTTCATGGACATATTATGGATCTAATAGAAAAGAGAGTAGACCATCTTTTTCTTCCAAATGTTGTTGACGAGGAGGATCCAACATCTGGTGTAGCATCATTTATATGTCCATGGGCTCAGACAATACCACTTGTAATAAAAAGGACGCCTGGGCTCAGGGAATGCTGGGATTATCTTTTTTATCCAAACATAAAGTTCAGGAATGGCAGATCTTTTGTAGAACACCAGCTTAAAACCCAGATAAGAGCTCTTGGGATTGGCTCACGGGAAAATAGGAAGGCCGTAGCGGAGTCGTACAGCGCACAGGCCTGGTTTAGAGAGCAGATTGTGCGAAAGGCCGATGATGTTCTGAAATTTATTTCCAGAACTGATGAATCTGGTGTTGTATTACTTGGAAGGCCCTATAATCTTTATGATTCTGGTTTGAATCTCAACATCCCTAAAAAATTGAGAGATATATATGGTGTGAATGTGATCCCAATGGATTTTTTGCCGCTGGATGATGTAGACATAGACGATGTAAATAGGCATATGTTTTGGAATTATGGAAGGAGGATATTGCAGGCTGCTCGCTTTGTAAGAGATTTTTCGAAACTGCATATTATATATATCAGTAATTTTAAATGCGGACCGGATTCATATATTCGTCATTATATAGAAGAGGCATGCGGAAGACCGTTCCTCTTTATTCAGATCGACAGTCATGCTAACGACGCTGGAATTATGACGAGAATAGAGGCTTTTCTTGAAAGCAAGAAGATGATATAGTGTTTGTATTATTAGAGTTTGTAGAGGGATGAGTTCACTATTAGGAAGAAGAATGTATATACCGCGGATGAGCAGTGGTGGGGCAATGTGTATGGCAGCAGCATTTCAGTCTATTGGTGTTGATGCAAGGCCTTCGCCAGATTCAGACGAGGAGACCCTTCGACTTGCAGCTCAGTTTACAACAGGTGAGGAATGTCTTCCACAGCGGGTTGTTCTGGGAAACTTCTTAAAGGTTATAACAAGTGATGATTTTGATGGTTCCAGAACGGCCTTTCTCCTGCCCACATCTTCAGGGCCATGCCGCTTTGGTCAATATGCTCCGCTGCTTCGGAAGATACTCAGAGACATGAACATTGAAGATGTTATTGTTTTTTCACCAACAAGCAGTGATGGATATGAGACTATATCCCTGGGTTCTATCCAGTTTCAGCGTACTGCATGGCGTGCTGTTGTAGTCTCTGACATTTTGAGAAAGATGCTTCTCATGTACAGACCATATGAAAAAAATCCTGGCAGCACAGACAGAGTGCATGATGATGCGCTGAGAAGTGTGTGCAGAATCCTATCAGATGGAAGAGTTGATTCATCAAAGCAGTTGAAAGAACTGGTAGGCACACTCGAAAAGATAAGGGATTGTTTCCTGAATATCGAGATGAATGAGGAGCCTGGTACAAGGCCGCTTGTTGGGGTGGTTGGTGAAATATATCTCAGATTCAACACCTTCAGCAATCAAAACATGATAAGGAGGATTGAAGCACAGGGTGGTGAGGTATGGATTGCGGATATCTCTGAATGGGTCTGGTATACAAATATTGAGGAGAAAAGAAAGTTAAGAGAGGCAGGGAGAGGCTTTTCTCTCTCAATGGCAAAAAAGAAGGTAAAGCATGTCATCCAACTTCACGATGAGAAGGCTCTGCTTTCTCCATTCAAAAAAATTTTTTCGACACGTCCAGAGGGAAGGATTGAAAAGATTCTCAGATATAGCCTTCCATATTTACCATCTACAATGGCACTTGGTGAGATGACACTCAATACAGGCAAGGCGATAGATTTTTACCATGCAGGCTGCGATGGAATTGTAGACATAAGTCCTTTTAGTTGTATGAATGGAATTGTTTCTGAAGTGATCTATCCACACCTGAGCAGAGATCACAACAATATTCCAATAAGAATATTCTATTTTGATGGTGTTCCATTCGATCTAGACAGCGATCTGGAGATTTTTATGGAACAGGTCAGGGCCTACAAGGAAAAGAAGTCTATCCCAAATATGGCCTGATCACATTTAACATTATATATAATTAAGGGGAGGTTAAAATGAAGTACCTGTGTATGATAGCAGCACTAGGCGGCATTGCTGCCACAATTTTGGCATTTATCGTTGTATTGACCCAAAAGTATTTAATGGGAGTAACCGGTGCGGGTTATCTGAGGGGTGCATCTGTACTTTTTCTGCTCTCGCTTGTAATTATGGTTTACGACAGGGCCTATTTAAAGGGGAAATAGGATAGTGGCATTTAAATATGTGGCCTTATACTAATTATTTCCCTACTTTTAGATGAAATTCAAAAGAGCTAAAAAATTGGTGCAGGAGTCGAGGAATAATTTTTAACAAATTGATCTACACACTAAATATTAATTAAATTTTTGCATTAAAAAAGAAGATTCTCAATTGTTTGTCTCTCTTATATTTTTATGATCATACCCATTTATTATGGAGGTAAAAAATGAGTGCGCCGAGCAAAGCTTACCTTATCCAGTTGGTGACCCACGAGGGTGGTAATAAATGAATTAAACCGAAAGGAGGTAAAGATGTCTACTCGACAGGTGAGTAGACAACTGGAATTGTGGGAA
>Ga0190360_1000666_pt1 | contig 18714 bp, 36 predicted proteins | sample 48721834_MG_FD_161271 | JGI IMG/M metagenome (GOLD analysis project Ga0190360, IMG submission 161271) | Hydrothermal vent microbial mat bacterial communities from Southern Trench, Guaymas Basin, Mexico - 4872-18-3-4_MG | ecosystem: Environmental > Aquatic > Marine > Hydrothermal vents >... | reverse complement strand
TTAGTAAGACTTTATGTTACAAAACATTTAGTAAGACTTTATGTTACAAAACATTTAGTAAGACTTTATGTTACAAAACATTTAGTAAGACTTTATGTTACAAAACATTTAGTAAGAGGTGAAAAAATTGAAACGGAGAAACATCCCCATTCAGTTGGACAGGAATGATTTCAGGTTCCTGAGAATAAAACCACAGGATAAAAGACCTGTGGATGAATGGAGAAAAAATAATTTTTCTGTGTCTGATAAAACACTCCAAGATTGGATTGAAAATGGAGGGAATTATGGTATTTTATGTGGCGAGGGAGGGCTTTTGGTAATAGATATAGATAATGAAAAATATGTTAAAGAAATAAAAGAAAGACTCCCTCGCACTTTTACAATTAAGACAGCAAAAGGGTATCACTTTTATTATATCTGCCCAGACTTTGAAAAAAAGATTATTTTAAAAAAAGATGGAGAACATGTAGGAGAGTGCCAATGGAAGGGACAATATGTCGTCGCCCCTGGTTCTGTCCACCCTTCTGGGGCGGTATATAAAATAGACTCCTGCCTCCCAGTGATAGAAGTTAAACAAAAAGAAATTTTAAAGGCACTTAGAGGGTATATAAAAGTAAAAGAAAAAAACGCACCAATCAAAAAGCCAAATAGTGGGGAAAACAAGCTCGGGGATGGAGAAATAAAACAAATAATTGAAATGTTTGTTCCAATATGGAGACCAGGAGTCAGAAACCAGCTTACAATGTCCCTTTGCGGCGCCATGTTAAAAGCAAGGGTTGGGCATGAACAAATCAAGGAAGTAATATACAATATTGCCGAAAAATCAAATGACGAGGAACTCAAAGAGAGATTAAAAAATGTAGATTACCACATCGAGAAACTTATAGGTGGGGATAAAAAACTACACGAATTGATGGGGTTAACAGGGGTGAAAGAAGTCTTAAAACTATTCAATTTTGATAAGGGAAAAACAAGGGCTTTTATAAACTCATTACATTCTATTTTGTGGAAATATGAGGACTTCTTTGATGAAGAAGGCAGGTTTAAGCCCCACCTGATGGCTGAAGCGATAAAGGAAAGATTTGTTTTTAAAACAACCTTTGATAGTGGGGATATTTATTTTTATGAGGATGGAATTTACAGACCGAATGGGGAAAACTTAATTAAGAAAATATGTGAGGAATGGTATCCCGAGATAACTAAAAGGCAGAAGGAGGAAGTTATAGCTCATATAGAGCATTCGACATATTTCAAAAGGGAGGAAATTGATAAAGACCCAAACAAAATTCACTTAAAAAATGGTATATATCTTATTGATGAAGAAAGATTAATTGATTTCACCCCGGACATTATAGCCATCAATAAAATCCCTGTAAAATATAATAAAAACGCCGACTGCCCGAAAATCAAGAAATTCCTTTCAGAGATTTTGACCGAGGACGATATTCCAGTTATACAGGAATTATTCGGCTATTTGTTATATAAAAAACACTTTATCCATAAAGCCTTTATGTTTTTAGGAGATGGGAGCAATGGGAAATCAACACTAATTAATCTCATGAAACACTTTGTTGGACATGAAAACATCTGTTCTGTAGCCTTGCAGGAGCTTGTGGCAAACAGGTTTGCTATGGCGCAGTTATATGGGAAGCTCGTAAATTTGTATGCCGACCTTTCACCAAGGGCGTTGTATGACACAGGTAAATTCAAGCTTTTAACTGGACAGGACACTGTAACTGCTGAAAGAAAATTTAAGAATCCTTTCACCTTTGTTTCTTATGCAAAACATGTTTTTTCAGCAAACAAGCTGCCTGAAAGCAGGGATAAAACAAGGGCTTTTTTCAGGAGATGGGTGATTATTAATTTTCCTAACACTTTCGATGACAACACTGCGGATCCTGACATACTGGAGAAAATAACGACAGAAGAGGAAATGTCAGGTCTGTTTAATTGGGCTATAGAAGGTTTAAAAAGGCTCATTAAAAACAAGAAATTCACGCACTCAAAGACAGCCGAGGAAACAGAGGAAATGTATTTGAGATTGTCTGACAGCCTTTCAGCGTTTTGCATGGATTGTGTATCGCCAAACCCTGAGAATGAGATATCAAAAGACGATTTTTACCAATATTATGTCGAGTATTGTAGCGCTAAGAACCTACCTGTATGTTCAAAAATCGAGGTTGGAAGAAAACTTCCGACTATCACACCTGTTTCAGTGTCGAGACCAATAATTGACAATAAAAGGACCACATGTTGGAAGGGATTGGAGATTTCATGGGACAATTTTTACGAGATTACAAAAGGAAAAGGAAAAATAAATAGTGAGCAGAAAGAGATTCAATCCGGTGTTGTTTCTCCGTGGCACCGGATTGAATCTCCTGCAGATTCCTCTCTTGAGATAGAGGAAGTGGATTTAACAAAAGGAGGTATGCAAAATGGAACTTAAAGAAGGAGAAAAATATTTGACCGGGGAGCTTGATTTCGGCGTTCTTGGAAAAATAAAAATAGTCGTGTTCAAGAACACCAAGAAAAAGAGCGAGAAAAGCCCAGAGTTCAACATCATGAGAGTGGCGCCAGACTCAAAGCTCAAGAAGTGCGGAGCCCTTTGGGTCCAGACAAAAAAAGCCACCCAGCCACAGCCAGAAATTGATGAAATGGATGCGGTGTTTTAATGCCATTTGTAATAATTTATGAAGGACCAAAGAAAGCAAGACCCTGCACAGAGGAGGAGTGGTATGGATTTAAAGCTAAAAGAAAACTTAAAAAGATACAGAAAAAAATCAGCGAAGCCTTTTCAAAGTCAGGGCAAGCACAGCCCTTTTCTTCAGGAGCCGGGTCACTTTAATCCTTCTTTTTCCTTTTTTCGTTGGGTTCAAAATCGTCCTTCCGATTTCAGCCCTTGCAATCTTTTCAAGGAGCGTGAATGGTATGTTTTCCCTCTCAGGAATGCCCAATTGCCTTGACAGGGCTCCTTTTTTGCCTACCGCTGACTGAATCCATTTCTTTTTTCTCATGGGCTTATCTCCTCCTTCTTCTTGTAGTTCTTCTTCTCCTGGTTGTGGTCCTTTTCCTCCTTGTTTTTCTCCTTTTCCTTGTTGTCTTCCTTCTTGTAGTTCTTCTTCTGCTTGTCCCTGCCTGCTCTGCAGCAACAAACTCAGCAAAATCAAGCAACGCTGCTCCAACTTTTTTCAGGACTTTCTTTTTGCTCCCGCTTCTGCTTCTTCCAACTTTCTTTAATCTTCTTTTTGCTCTTTCTATTCTTTGCAATGCGAGCCTTTCTTTCGCCTCTTGAGCCTCTAACTTAAGCCTTCTGAGTTCCCTTTCCTTCCTTTTCCGCATGTTTTCAATTCTTTTCTTTTTTAATTTTTCAAGCAAGCTCATTTCCTTCTTCGCCTCCTTGAAGATTTTTTCCTTTTTCTTGCCATGCCTTTTAATAGGCGTTTCCTCTTTTTATTAGTTTTTTTCGGCAAAGGTCTCAATTCCAGCCCTGTGAATTTCTTGATTTTTGGCATTGCTCCCCTTATCCCGAGCAGGGCTGATGTAAATCCGGGAGTATAGGAGTATTTTCTCCCCAGCTTTTTTCCCCTTTTTTTCCTCCCAAAATCGGAGAAAATCCCAGGCAAATCCAGCTTGAACTTGGGAGGCTTGAGCCTTGGAAAGCTGGGGAGTTTAGGTGGCGGAGGTATTTCCACCTTTGTCTGGGGGGTAGTTCTTGTTTTAGTGCTGGTCTTTCCTGCCTGTTTGGCTATTTCACCAAGCCCTGTTTTGACAGCAGGCAATATCTTCGGCTTTTGCAATTCTACGGGCTCGATTTTTGGAGCGGGTAAGTCAGAAATTTTTGGAGGCTTTGTTTTCCTCCCACCCCCTGTTTTTGCCCCGACATCTATCTTTTCAGCAATATTTATTTTTGGAATTTCAAGTTCAATGGTTGGTGTTTTAGGTGCAGGAGGAAGGACTTTTCCCTTTGATTCCAGCTTTGGTATTTCAGAAACCACTTCAGGAGTCTCAAGGGTCTTTATTTTCCCGCTAACGCCAGGAGGAGCCCTGGCAACACCAAAGCCAGTTGCAGGAGGAGGAAGGGCTTTAATTCCAGTTTTGGTCTTGGCGGCAGCCTCAACGATATCAGGGACAACAGAAGTGACAGCCTTCTGGATTTCCTTTTCACCCGCACCAGCCCCTTCTATCACTATCCTGCCCATTTTGTCATAAGGCATTTTTTCGGAAACCCTATAAAACCCTGCGTAAATGTCGCCTTTTGAAGTAAACCCCCTAAAAATTCCGCCTTTCTTTCCCCTCAGCGTTTCAATAGAAGCGCCAACAACATCTTCAGGAGTAAATGAAACCGAAAACCCCCTTGAATATTTATTTATTTCCAGAAACTGCTTTGAAAGCCCAACTGTAGGCTCTACAGCTTTTGCTGTCTCAATTCCGCCAGCAGAAACCCAAGTTCCTCCCTTTTTCAGCGCTTTTGCACTGCTTTCAGCAATCAGTTTGTAGTCTTTGAAAACTTTGGCAGTGATATCCACTTCTCCTTTGGAAACAGGATAAACTTCAGCCGTGACTCCATAGGGACCATGGGGAATTGCAGCATACTCGGCAAGAATACCTCCTCCAGAAATCATTTTAAGATATAATCCTGTATATGCTGCCTTACCAGCACCAGTTTTTATTTCATGCGTCCTCCAAACAGGAGGCTGCTCTCTCCCTGTTGCCATTTCAACCAGTTCAATTGGCGTCTGACCAAGTTCTTCCACCATAATAAAAGGAACTGAAAATATCTCTCCAGCTCTTTCTCTCGCCTCTCTTGCAAGCTGCTCCTGTTTTGTCTCTCCTCTCTTGACATATCCAGTATCGCCTGAAACTATTTCATAGGCAACTTCTGAAGGGGCAGGAGGAGGGACTTCTTTAGGATTATATTCTGTTATGAGTTCCCCTTTTGGGGCTTCTTCACCAACAGCTGGGTAAAACCCCCCAGATATTTGTATGTCCATTTTTGGGGCAGGCGCGGTTTGTTCTATGGGAACATATCTGTTTTCGTGGATATTTATATCAAATGATACAGGACTGCTGGGTTCCTGGATAGGTATCTCATAAAATTCTTTTGAGGAGCCTTTGCTAAGTGAACTTTCATACTTTTTATATTCCTTATAAGCCCTTCTGAGCCTTCTTTTTTCGCTTCTTATTTCTTCCAATCTTTTATTTAAAAACTCCAGTGCAAGATTTGCAGAAGAAGGTGTATAAGTAAACAGGCCGCCCTCAGGTTTTTTGTAAGAAACGCTTATTCTTTCTCCAGCTTTTAATCTTTTTCTAATGTTAATTATGTTTTGTTCTTCCTTCTCCAGGTAGGGCATCCACTCCTCTTCATATTTTTTTACCCATTCGGGTCTTACTGATACTCCAGGCATTATTTCACCCCAATCCTCCTTAATTTTTTTGCAAACTCTTTTGTGATCTCGCTGATGCTCTTCCCGCTCTTTTTCTTTGCTTCCTCAAGCATTTTAGCAAAATCTTGATGAACCCTTATGACTTTTGAATCCTTCCTCCCCATTAAAGCATCTCCTCCTTATTGTTTATGAACCTTATTGCCCATATCACAATTAGGAGCATCAGGAAAGTGATTATTGAAAACCCAAGGGTCATGATTGAAGGAGCCATTACGTTTGACACGGACGCGTTATACGGCTCTGTGCTGTTAAAATACGTGGCAAGCACTTCAAGGGGCACAAACATGGAAAACATGCCCATTATCAGGAAAAACAGGAAAAAATAAGTGTGCAGGTGCGAATTCCTCAGCGAACCTGACAATTTTTGCCTTTCTGACAATTTTTGCCTTTCATTTATCAGCCACGCTATTGCGAGGAAAAAGAAAGGATAGATCATAAGGGAAATTATTTCTGTCCCGCCGACGTTTACTGTTGTATCAAAAGGCATATTAAATTATGTAACACGGGCATTTTTATTAGTTTTCAAAATAGAAAAATCTCAAAAAAAGAAAAGGTTTGCTTAACGTCTCCTGCCTCCAATATAGGAAATCATGAACCAAATGGCTATTCCGCCAACAGCGGCTATAACCAGTATTCCAAGCCATGAAGCCATGTCTATGAGCGCGCTTGTGGTGTTCCCTGTGACTTTCTTTGAGGTGCTGTCAAGTTTGCTGTCCACCTGACCTACAATGTAGGCTCCGATACCAATTGTGACACCGAAAATCACTATACCCATACCAAGGGATTGGAGGGCAGAAACGTTAGCTCTTTTGCTCAATAATTTTGTTTTTTCCATGAAAAATATCTATTTCTGTGCATTTTTATTAGTTTCTACAACGTTGTGTAACACGTTTCTGGGCTAAATTACGTTCAATATTGCCCCTATTCCAACAAGCAAAGCTAAACCTACAACAACAGCCTCCTGGCATATCCCTGCAAGCCAGAGCATTATTGCAAAGAGCATTGCTATAAAAGAGGATGAGATAAGCGCCCTTTCAATCCCTGTCCTCATGAATGAGATAAAAAGGACTGCAAAAAGGCTTATTGGGAGGAGGTTTCCAAACCAATTGCTTGACAGCGTATTGATATATTGGAATATCCCGACAATGTCTGTTGCATTGAAATCAGGCATGGCTGTCATCTTTCATCCCTCCCGAGAAGCCCGAGGGCTACTTTATACACTACCACAAACGCCCCAACAACAAGGAGCATATTCAAAAACCATGCGGGAATCATTACTTTTTCAGCCACAAAAGCCACATAGGAGTTGAATATGCTTGCAAGGCTCACAAAACTCCTGACAGCAAGAAGCCCAGCGCTCCACAGCCACCCGACATATGTGAAGAATGAAATCCCTGTGTCCACCTTGCTGTAAAGGTCGCTTATGAGTGTATCATTAATCAAATCAATCTGGCTGAACCCAACATCTGTTGCAGTTTTGTTATATGTTGATGAAATTGAGGAATTAAAAGAGGAAATGCCGAGCATCACACCGCTGACTACCAAAAAGGCAATTACCATATTCCCGAGCGTTGCCCTTCCTTTTTTCACGTCCTGTCCCTCCACATCAAATATACTATCAATATCCCGACAAACATGATGCTCAATACGGCAGTCACCTGTGCCGATACAATCCCAATAACCCATGCCCCAAAAAATCCAATCAGGGCGGTTATTATTGAAACAGCAGGATTATACACCATGGCAAGAGCACTGACACCTATCAAAAAGGCTGTGGCGAGCAATCCTATATTGCCGTAATTGGTTGCTGTTGTCCCAAAAAACTTGCTTGTTTCAAGAATCACAAAGTCCTGCCCATTGTAAGTTATTTTCCCTGTAAATGATGCCTGCCCTGTTTTTCCTGATGCATCGCATACCAATGTAAATGAGTTTCCCGAGCCTGTTGAATTGCAGAAAGGCGTTGAAGTCTTGAAAAATGAGGTTTCCCAGCCAAGCAATTGCCCAGAAGGATTTGAGCCAGAGGAATCTGTAACAGACAAATAAAGCACATCCCCCGTCCAATTCCAAGTATATGAAACATGGGAAAGGAAGTCATAATAAATATCTGCCACTCCAACAGTGGCTATTAAAGTATAAGAGCTCTCTGACGTGTAAAACTGCTTTTTGGATTCAGTTTTTACAACCTCATAATTGTATGTAACAGTTATCCTATACCATGCGTCTCCACCCCTTTCAAGAGGTATTACTGTCAGCCCGTTTGAGTCAGTTTTGCCCATGGCAACAGACTGGTAGCTCATGGATTCTGGATACCACCTTTCAAGCAGTATATAGGCATCTTCAAGCTCCTCATTGCTCTCATCATAAACAGTGAAAGGCATTTCAAACGAATAGCTGTCCTGCAATAGAGAGAGAATTATAGTGTCTGTCACGCTATCTGCAGTATAGTTATTCAAATAGTAGTTCCTCGTTGTATAGTTTTCTGATTTATATATCACATGCCCAGTAATATTTGTCTCAATAAAATTAGGATACAGGCACACCTGCGCATAAGAAACATTATCATAGCTTTTGTTAAATTGTCCTCCATTCAATCCATAATACAAAGCCATAGTTAAGTTTCCATTCATGCTCCCACGGGTCTTTTCATTTTTCAAGGTGAAATTAATTGCAACATTGGAAGCAAAGGAGCAGTCATCTACTACAATTTTATAGATTGTCTGCGTCAGGTTACTGGAAGCATCATTTCCTATTGTGCCTGTTCCAGTGTCATTGTAATAGAAATCCCACCAAACTGGAACAGATGCATTGTAATCATTTATTTGAGGGATTGTGTAAGTATATGAAAATGTTGTGATATTTCCGTTGACTGAAGGTGTTGTGTCTGTATATAAAGCTGTCCCATTCCAATATAAAGTGGCGTTTGGAAAGGTATAATTTGTGTTTCTCTTTTCAATTGATAAAATAAATTCTGATGTTTCAAGTTCAATTATATTTGAATCCATTGAAAAAGTTGTAGAATAAAACCATTTTTCCTCACTACCTATTGTATAAGATACCTTTGCGGTTGAGTATTTTGCTGTAAAAACCCAATCGGTTTTAGTATAATCTGTATCTGATTCCCTGTTTGTTAAATCAGCAAAAATTGGATTTGTAGTTGTGGAGCTTCCCATGTTGGTTTCATTGCATCCTATATCTGAACATATTGTTATTTCTACATCACTATTTGTATAATTTACATAAGCTGTATAATTAGTTGTATCAGGTCTGTCTCCAAAATTATTTACTACCCAACTTGTATCATATGCCAGAGTTGCCCATTTATTTGCTCCAGTTGTCTTTCCATACAAAATCCCTGCTGCCCTTACTGTATTTGCATTGGAATTGTTCCTCATTCCAATATAACCTGTTGTTGATGAATTAAATACAAACATTTTGTACCCAAGAACAAATGGAGGGGAAAAAGCCTGTTTTGTCTGGAACCTGTTGTCCCCTGCTGCATTCCCCACTGCCCAGCCGTTTGACGTGGTGATGCTCCCTGCCACCACTTCCCACGTGTCAGTGTCAAGTGTGCTGAAATCATCAAAAAAGTTGAACGTGAGCGTCCCGTTCCCCCCGTTGTTGTCGTTTGTTGAGTTGTAATAGATGTAAGCCTGCGTCCCGTTTGAGCTGCTCCAGTTCCCCTTTACCCATATTTTAGCCCAGCTCCCGTTTTCCGTCTCCTCTATCCAAAAAGGCAGGGGCGTGTCGTTCTCGTCAGTAATGTTTATATCCGTGAAGTCGGGGCTCATTTTGGATGAGTATGTGACGTTTATTGGTATCTGCAGGTTGTCCTCGCTTGAGCTTATGTTTATTTCCACAGGTGCCCTGTAGTCATACCCCATAAGCCATGCATTTGATGTGCCAAGCAGGAAAAACAATGCAATAACCGAAAACATTAAAAGCTTTTTCATCTGAAACCTCCCTGCTGACTTTTTCCATAAAGGAATATGAGGAAAATGAACCCGATTATTGTAAGGACAACAGCATAATTGTCCATAAGCAGTTTTGTCAGGCTGAACTGGTTTGTTATTGTTTCATTTACTGCTGTGTTGCCTTCAAATGCTGTCCAAAGCTGTGAATAAATGCCCCCAAGGAATATTGAAATGACAAACACAAACAGCGAGACTACAAAAAAGACCGGGTGCGTGTCTATGAAGAACACGCTTGCTATCAGGGCAATTATAACAACTATTTGCATAAGAATAACTGCTCCGTCAAAAAAGCCAAATACAGTATTTACCCCCTGCGCTATTGGGTAAGAGGACTCGTTTATTTTGCTTGCTTCAAGCTTTGGAGATATCCCATTCCATACCACTCCAGCAATAAGCAGGACAAAAATAGTGCCGACAACAAACATCGGAGCAAAAATCAGGTCAGTGTCTGCCATACTTTATATTGTGTAACACGGCTTTTTATTAGTTTTCAAAAGCGAAATTAATAAAAAGTTCCTTTACATTAGGGCTATTATGTCAAATCTTGGAGAACAAGGTTCTTTTTATGATGATTTAGAGCCCGACCAGTATGTTTATGAGACTCAGCTCGGGAAAAGCACACAGAACGAGCTTGTGCCTTACCTTGACACCACTGACTCAATAATACAGATTCTGCAGGCAACAGGGTGGTATCTTGACCAGAAGCACAATGTATGGATAAAGGGAGAGGGTGCAGTGCTAAACAAAAAGGGATTTCTTGAGCTTAGGAGGACGCTTTTTGCCATGCTTAACCCTGGGATTCAGCTGTCTTGGATGCCTGAAAGCAGGATAGAGGAGCACACCCTGTCGGTTATGAAAGCAATATCTATCCAATTTGCTATGAACCTAAAAGAGTATGGGATTCCAGGGATTGAGACTTTCCATTCCCTTATGGCACAGCTCAGGACAAACATACATTTCCACCTGATGAAATCAGTCAAAGGGGCAACCTTGAAGTCCCTTACGCAGCAGATTCAGACAATCTATCAGGTGCAGGGAGAAATGGAGAAAGGAAAAGGAGGAATACTCCAAAGGGCTCTAAATAAACTTACAGGAAGAAAGGAGGAGAACAAAAATGAGACTTTATCCCCTATATAGCAAAATACCCCTTGTAAACAAAATAATGTTCAAAATACCAGTAACAGTGTTCAAAAAAAGGGGGGACACCTGGGTTCCTTACTATGATTGGGGCAGGATTGTTGGCTTTATCAAAGAGGCCGAGGTTGAAGTGAACAGGATCTATTTAAGGTATGAAAGGGCTCATGCTCCTTTCCCAAGCTCGGAATACATGAGGGGCGACAAGAGCATAGTGTATATTGAGACCGGGGACAAGGTTTATGTCCCTGCAAATGTGGTGATTGACAGCAAAATGAAAAAAATCATCCTGAAAGAGTTTGAGACGGGCATAACTCTTGCAAAGGCTGCAATTACGCAGGAAGTCAAGGAGAGCGTGAATGTTGTCAGGAACCAGAGCTTCTGGGAAAAGTATGGGAACGTAATCATGCCTGTTGTTTATTTTGCAGTGGCTGGGCTTCTCATCATAATGATTCTGAAAGAAAGTGCAGGATACAGCGCAGCGCTTGGAGGGGTGACTAAACAGCTTGCCTCGCTTGTTGACAAGGTCGGCCAGCTGTTGCAGGGAATAAACATGCCGAACATGCCACCGCCAGGTTGAGGTGATTAAAGTGACTAAAAATTGGTTAAATACCATCGGAAAAGCATTAGTAACTACATTAACTATTTTTTCAATAATATATCTGTTTTTTGCTCCTTTAAAAAACAACTTGGTAACAATAGATTTAAACAACACAAACCTTTCAATATTTGAAGAGGCTGTAATCACAAAGCTGGATATAATCATAGGATTTGAAAAGTTGGTTCTTTCATTGATTTCTATAATATTTTATTGGATTCTTATGGATGTTCTCAGTGGTGGTAAAAATGGCTGAGCAACAAAAGGATTTGTTTGATTTCAAAGCAGTAGTCTACAAGCACTTAGACAGGGTGCTTGGGGCTCCTGACGACAAAACTTTTGCAAAATATGTGGAAAGAATGCTTTACGTGCTTTTTCCACATGCTGAAAAGAGCAAAAAATTTAAAGAATTGGCAGGGGAGCTTGTTGAAGACGGAAAAGTAAGCGAAAATGAAGCTCATGAAGTGCTTATGGCTCTTTCTTATGTGATGCAGGAGACTGATTTAAGCCCCCCAACAAGGATAGAAGGTGTAATAGATGCCGAAACCATTGAATTACTCTACCGTGGAAAGGACAATAAGTCCTGAAAAGGCTATTCCAGTCCTATGGTATAAGTGGATTTGGAACCGCCTCCATAGGCTTAACTATAATTATTTGCAGATAACCACAGGAGGGACAGGCACAGGCAAAACAATGAGCAATATTATTGATGCTTATATCCTTAATCCAAGGCGTTTTGATGCTTCTGCTGTCTGCCTCGGGATGAAGGAATTTATTGATTTTATTCAGGACAGCAGGTCGGGGGACACTTGTGTTGTGACAGAAGGAGGTGTAGTTATGTCCAACAGGCAATGGTATAGTGTCAGCAACATAATGGGAGGTCAGGCGCTCCAGACTTTCAGGGAAAAAAACTTAGGAGTGTGGTTTGACCTGCCTGATGCAAGCTTTTTGGACGTGCAGGTTAGGAAATTGGCTAATGTTTTGGCTATTTGCAAGAGATATGACAATAATCAAGTTATTCAATATCTCTACAACCTTTCAATTGACAGGAAGGAAGGAGGAAAGATTTATTATCCTTATTTTAACTTCATGTATAACGGAAAAAGGTATTACATGCCTTATTTGATAAGGAAAAGGGACCAATTTAATATTATTCCTAAAAAGATTTTGAAGGAAATTAATGACAAAGTGTCGGAATTCAAGGAAAAAATACTGGAAAAAACCAAAAAAGAGGCTGAAAGGCTTGATGAAGAAAGGTTTGGGGAATACAAAGAAAAAACAGAGTTTGATTATGCTGATGAGGTAGCAAAGGAGCCTGAGAAATATCAAGTTAATGGAGAATGGAATACAAACCTTATCAGAATAAATTTGGGTATTTCAGAAAGGAAGGCTGTAACAATCAAGACGCTCCTAAAGAAAGGTGTGCATGTGCGCACTTCCTTATCTAATAAATCTAAAACCGAGAAAAAAAGCAAAAAATCGCAAAGAAAGGAGGTTATTTTACATTAGTGCAATAATGTAAAGTGATAGGGCATGAACATCAAAATCCCTGACAAAAGCGAAACAAAGGCATTCTTAGAGGGCATAAAAGACAAAAGATTGAAGGCTTTTCTCATCACGCAGTATCTCGGGGCGTTCAGGATATCGGAAATTTCACGATATACCCTATATTACCCTGAAAAAATCATAAGGACTAAAAGCCTGACAAGGGAGCAGGTCAAGATAACTGAAAGGGACGGGAGGAAAATACTGCTTTTCAGCCAGGTGAGGAACCTGAAAAACAGGGGCAGGAAGACAAAAAATATCCCTGTATCCATGGACGGGGAGCATACTAAAAGCCTTGTGAGGTTTTTACTGAGATATATTAAAAGCCTGCCGAATAATGACAGGTATGCTGACGGAGAGATTTTCCCCTACACCCGGCAGTATTTCCACATGAAAGAGAAGAAAGCAATAAAGAAATGGCTTGGGTATGATTTCCACGTGCTGAACCCTCTCAGGCACATAAGGCTCACGCACCTTGCTGTTTATGAGAAATACACAGACCAGCAATTGACTTTATTTGCTGGCTGGACTGACAGCAGACCTGCCAAGAATTACATCTCCATGCGTTGGGACAGCATTATTCCAACAGACTGACTTCTTCTGCCTCGTGGAAGTTCTCGGCAATTGAAGTGAAAAGGTCCCGCAGGCTTAATTTTTCCTCCTCTTTTTTTAATTCTTCTGCTCTTTCTGCAATTATCCCGTTTTTTCTCAGGAACCTTTTGAACCCGTTGAAATTGAGCTTAAATCTTATTATCTCCTTTTTTCCGAGCACCTGGAAAATGATGTAAGTCAGGTTGTCCTTCCTCTTGTGGTAAATGTTGATGTTCATTTTAGCCTTTCCATTTATTGCTGTAAGTGTATTTGTATGTATGTCAATTGAATAAACATTGGTGTTATACCCCATCCCTGCCCTCCTCTTTTACTTTTTTGATAAAAAGGGAGCCTGCTGTTTGCAGGGCTTTTTTTATGGCTTTGGGATACTTGTCAAGCTTTTTCTCTGCTTCAACTCCTTTCCAATAGGCAAAAGCCCAGAAATAAGGCGAATTGAATGGCTTTTTTGAGTGCTCTGACGCCTGTTCCTCAAATATTTCCTTCAGCTCGTCGTCTGAAATGTCATAATACATCTTAGCTAAATCTGGGTTATAAAATACCTGCCTGTATTCCTCTGCCACCATTTTTGCTTTGACAAGGCGCTCAAATTGTTTAAGAGCTTTTTTCTTCATCCTGTTTTTTAAGTCTTTTAACCTCATTTTACTCCTCCTCAATCTTTACATTATGAAACAACAAGGCGACGATAAATTCACCTATTCCCATTATCCAATTGCCCAATTCAAGGAGAATAATACCGGCAAGGGCGCTGTTAAAAGCAAGGGCTAAAAACATCGTTTCAACAACGTCTATGTTTGTCGCCAATTTTCTCCTCATCCTAATTTTAACCACTTTTTCCACCTCCTAAATACTCGCATGCGCACGAGCTTTTTATGTTATGGGAGCAGAAGTAATCGCAATAGGCCAGGGTGTCTGGCTGTGATTTCGGCTTGAATGCCCTGTCAATGCACTCCCATTTTGAGCATGAGAAGTAAAGGTGCCCTTCCTTCTCATAAAATAAGGGCTCCACACACGTGGCATTGCACCCTTTCGGCTTCAGCGTGGCTAATGTGTGCAGAGCCAGAAATAGCATGAAAAAAAGGAAAAAGAAGGAAAATCCAAGCTGGATGTAGTCCCATTTAGACACTTTCCCCACCCCACAAGCCGAATGCTTTTGAAATTGCAATAAAAAGCAGGATCCCAAGGACAGCTGAGATAATTGCTGCCTTTGGCTGTATGACCCTTCCAGAAATGCCATTAGCCATTTCTGCCATACTCATGAAAAGCAATCTTTTTAGTTCAATCATTTTTATCATCCCCATGAATCTCAGTAAATATAGTTATAAAACCAACAATAATTGCACTTAAAATCACCAGATTCAATAGACTATAGTCATTATAAGGAATCATCACATCTATGCGCTTATCATGTTTCCAAAAAATAATAGTGCTGTCATTTGGGTGCATTACCCAGTTTCCGCCTTCCTGATAAATTATTGTTTTGTTCTCAAATATTTTTTGAAGGTCTTTATCATAAGGTTTTCCATCACAGAAACACTCATAACTACCATAATCTCCATAATTCACTAAAAGAACCTCGCTTTTGTTGTTTCCACACCAATTAGAGCATGATGTTGAATTTACCATTGGTTTTTTTGGGAGAACTGAAATTAGATATGAAATCACTATGGAATAGGTTATCAAAAAAATAGTAAGACTTACAACTATTTTTACGCTTTTAGATATGTCAGCCATCGTCCCACCCCAGTTTTTTATATATCCAATCCCATAAATAAACCCAGCCTGCCATAGCAAGCCCGATTGCTGGGATTGTGAGCATGAAGCCGTCTTTTGTCATGCATACCACTGGATTTTATATTCTATTTTAAATCTCGTGCCGTTTGAGCATGTGCAATGGTAACTGAATGATGGAGTAGCATTATTGAGCCACGCCCAGAATGGGGGCACTGGAAGCTCAAATGAAACAGGGGTCTGGCTTGAATTGGTGCATGTCTGGATGCACTGCTCAAATGCACCATGGTTGCGCAAGTATTCGGAGTAATTTATTTCACTGATAGTATAATAAAACACCAGAGCACTGACTACAAACAGCGCCGCAAAAAGCGTCCCTTGCTTTATTTCTTCTTTCATTTTATGACCTCTTCCATCAAAAGCTTATATTTATTTGCATTTTCTTCAATGCACAAATCCATCATTCTTTTAGATATCTCCAAAATATACTCTCCATTCTCCACTCTATACTTACCACTTTTAATAAAACAAAATAATGTATCATTTGACATGCGAAGAGCATAATAATCACCTATGCCAATTCGAACAACCAATTTATTGCTTGTTATAATTTCAAAAAACCACATAACAAGGATACCTGCACAAAATATAGCAGATATCATTATCAAATCATGCTTTTCAACCAGATTCATTTCCTCTTGACCTCCTTTGCTGGAATTTTGTATGCTTTTACTATTTCTTTAAATTCTCTTTTGCTTACAACAACCCAAAAAGCATAAATTACCAAAAACAACCCTACAAATAAGCCATACATAAAAGCATTAGCCAAATCTGCTCTTTTAACAAAAAAATAATTCCTATACAAAAGCCCCAAAGCAACAGACAAAGCTGTTGCACCAAACAATACAAATAGAGCATACCAGCTCCATATCTCCCAATCCACTTTATAAATTGTTATTTCAGTTTTTTTCATTTAATCAACTCCATAAACTTAAACAGCACTGCAAATAATAATAAACCAACTGATAAAGTAATATGTTGCTCTGCTGTAAAAACCACCCCAAAATGCAACAACAACGCCTCAAAAAACAAAACAATGCCTATCACAAAAAAATATGCTGCAATCCTCCCAAAGTCGGGCTTATATTGGCATGGATAATCTCCCATAACACTTGATATTTTTTCAATTTTCATTTAATCAACTCCCAAAATTGTGCATGTTTTGTCATTACGAATATTGTCTTCTATGGACTCCACAGATATCCACAAATCCCTTTCCTCCCTTCTTGCCTCTCTCAATAAATACTTACAATGGGGACAACATGGCTTTAATCCAAGCTTGTCAAACTCCTCAACGCTAAGCCTGAATACCTCTTTAATTGGTCTCCATGTATTGCCTATTTCCACATAATTTGAAAAAATCTTTTTTCTTATGACTTTAATCTTTTTTTTCATTTTTCAACACCAAATTTCAAACTCCCTTTCTTTTTTTCCATTCCTCCACCTTTCCATCTTTTTTGCTTTTGAGAAAGTATTTATTTCAAGTACATAAATAACATAAGGATAATTATGAGGATGTTTCTTTGCAAAGTCCCTCGCCTTCTTTAAACTTAAAAATGCTCTAACAATATCTTCATATTCCCAACTAAGTTTATGAGTTACTATATATATTTTTTTAGTCATTCCACACCAAACTCCTCTTTTATATCATGCTTAATTAGACCAATCAAACCTTCACAATCTATTCCAAAATACTTTGCTTTAATCTCATCAATTATATTCAAAATCTCTTTGGCTGTTTCTTGCCTTGTATCTGTTCTCCAAAACGATATGTCAGGGAGTGAAACACTATTTATTGTTCTACTTGATGGCAATCTCAACCACATTAAAAGGTATTGCATTCTCGATTTGTATTTCTTGTTTGTGCATTTTGTTGTCTGTCTTAATCTCCTTTCAACATCGCGTATCATTTTCCTTATATCTTTGATATATAATTTTTCATCAATCTTTTTTGTCATGTTCCTCCTCCCGCTCTTTTCTTAATATTTCCTGCAATTCTCTTAGTGTTATGTCCGTATTTTGTTCCAACCACCTGAATTTTCGGCTGACTTCACTCATTTTTCGCCCTCTTTCTTGTCTTTTTCTTTTATCATTATCCTGCCATCAAGGACAAAATGTTTGCTGTTTTCCCTTCTTCCTTTTATGGACAAGCATTTTATGTTGTTGTAAGCCCAGCATACTGCATAATAGGTTATATTCCTTGCATTGATATCCCCAGCATTGATATTCCATGCATTGATATTCTCTGCGTTGATATCCCATGCATTGATATCCCCTGCATCAATAATGCATGCATTGATATCCCCTGCATAGATATTGCATGCATTGATATCCCCAGCATTGATATTCCATGCATTGATATTCTCTGCGTTGATATCCCATGCATTGATATCCCATGCATTGATATCACCCTCAACACCCAAGTTCCACCTGCCCCCTTCGCAGACGATGTCCCCCTCAACCACAAGGTTTCCATCAATATATGTGTCTTTTTTCAAGACAAAATTTCCTTTTACTTTTTTGGTTTTCATGCTTTTATTTTGGCAGTGGGTATTTATATATTTTATGGTTTTTGATAACATTATCTTATTTCTTGTGCTACTACTTACAAGTGGTTAATGTCAGGGATGTTTTTTTCATCCTTGACACATTTTCCACAGGAAATAAAGGTTAAGGGGGGGTTTATTTCCTGTGGAAAAAACAAAGAAAATCGAAAAAAGATCCTTGACATGTATTACTCAAAAGTAGTTAGTGTTTATAAATCTCTTTATAAATTTTATGGTAATTTTTCAATGATGGTATGGATGTCATAGATGTCACAGATTTTTCTTAATTTAAATATAACGGGGGAAAAGTTCCATAGGAAATAAAGGTTATATATTTCTTTCTATTATATTAAAGTAAAGAAAAAAGTATGACATCCCTGACATGTGTGACACAATAAAAATTAGCATATCTAAAACGATAGAAAAGTATTTAAATGATAATTTTATCTACATAAACCATGGTAAAAAAGATAAAAGTCGAACTGAGAACTGAGATAGTTAACAGGCTGATAAAATTAAAAAACGTTGGAGACACATACTCAGATGTTATCGAAAAGCTCCTCGATTTATATGATTCATCCGAAACGGAGGTCAAAAATAATGGAAAGAATCCACAAATATCTGAGCATGAAATGTAAGCAGTGTGGCGGTGAGTTATCAGTTAATCCAAGACCGGACACCACACACTACGCCGAATTGAGATGTAAAGAGTGTGGCAGGTTTATTAAGTGGATTCCAAAACCATTTGAAGACATAAAAAGAAAACCTGCAGATATTAGGAAGGTTATGCATTTTTACAAAATAACTAAAGAATTCTGTTTTTTCTGTGGTAGGACCAAAAAAGAGCTTGGTATAAATGAGTGTTTAACAATAGACCACATAATCCCGCTTGTTGATGGAGGAAAAGACGAGCCGTGTAATATGCAAATATTGTGTTCTGCGTGCCACAGACTAAAACATTGGATAAATCTTTATGTTACAAAACATTTAGTAAGACTTTATGTTACAAAACATTTAGTAAGACTTTATGTTACAAAACATTTAGTAAGACTTTATGTTACAAAACATTTAGTAAG
>Ga0190360_1000665_pt1 | contig 18722 bp, 12 predicted proteins | sample 48721834_MG_FD_161271 | JGI IMG/M metagenome (GOLD analysis project Ga0190360, IMG submission 161271) | Hydrothermal vent microbial mat bacterial communities from Southern Trench, Guaymas Basin, Mexico - 4872-18-3-4_MG | ecosystem: Environmental > Aquatic > Marine > Hydrothermal vents >... | reverse complement strand
TTTTTCCCGTCAACTTGACCCATTATAAACAAGATGAGGTGTTTGAGATACCTGATCTGGCCATCACTGATGATGGTTCCCTTGTGGTTTATGTTCGGGGCGGAAACCCCAACCAGCAAGGCTGGGTGACCAACCCTAAGAGCGATCCGGACGGTGTCGAACAGGCTATTTGGGCAGTAAAAACAAATGGGGGAAATCCCTGGAGAGTGTGCCAGGGTAACCATCCGGTTATCTCTCCTGACGGCCGCTGGATTCTTGTGTTTAAAGAAGGGCAGATCTATCGTGTTTCCCTAAAAGATCCCAGCTCTTCAGGAGAGAGACCGGTTCCTGAGTTGCTTTTTAAAGCAGCCGGAAAAAACGGAAGGCCCTGTTGGTCTCCGGGTGGGAAAAGGATAGCTTTTGTTAGCAGCCGCAGCGATCACAGTTATATTGGTATTTTTGATATAGATGAGCGAAAGATAACCTGGCTCGCTCCTGGTGTTGACTGGGACAGCAGCCCGGCCTGGACTGGGGATGGAAAACAGGTAGTCTTTTTCCGAGATCCCGGAGGCAAACGCGGCGATTTTTACAGCTTTTTCCGAAAACCATCCCAGCGGGCCATTTGGATTGCAGACGCAGATACTGGCCAAGGCCATAATTTATGGACAGCCAAAGGAAAAGAACCTCAATTCTATTCTGTCCGCAATCTGATGGTTACAGAAAACAACCGGATCTTGTTTACAGCTGAAAACGATAACTGGAATCATGTTTTTTCACTACATCTGACAGGCGGTGTCCCTACAGACTTAACTCCTGGGGAAGGCGCTGTTGAGCATCTCGGACTCTCTGCTGATGGAAGGATGCTTTTTTACAGCTGTAATCATGGGGATATTAATGGACGTCATATCTGGAAAGTGCCCACAGCCGGAGGAAAGGCAGTCCAGTTAACCAAAGGAGCTACTATTGGCACCTATCCGGTAGCCTTAGCCTCAGGGAAAAATTTTGCTTTTCTCTTTTCTACAGCCAAGCATCCCCTCTCAGTTGGGCTGGTGGCTTCTCAAGGGGGGAAGATAAAGATTATTGCTCCCCGCCAGTTACCATCTCAGTTCCCTCTCGATGATCTTGTAATTCCCAAGCTTGTAACCGTCAAAGCAGAAGATGGGCTGGATATTTTTTGCCAGCTCTTTATACCTAAAGGGGCAAAGGCGGGGGATAGGAGACCGGGCATCGTTTATACCCACGGAGGCCCTATGCGGCAGATGCTTCTGGGATGGCATTACATGGAATTCTATTCAGAAGCTTATGGGATTAACCAGTATCTGGCCAACCAAGGATATGTGGTCATTTCCATTAATTACAGGAGCGGTATTATGTATGGACGTTCTTTTCGTTATGCACCCAACACCGGACAGAGAGGAGCTTCAGAGTATCAAGATGTGGTGGCTGGGGCAAGGTATCTGCAGAGCCGGCCAGAGGTTGATCCGGAAAAAGTGGGTCTTTGGGGCCTTTCTTATGGAGGCCTTTTAACAGCCATGGGCCTGGCCCGTAACTCAGATATTTTCAAGGTTGGTGTCGATCTGGCTGGGGTTCATGACTGGTCCCAGATGCGTTGGGGGAGGCTTGATGAGGCTGGCCGCAAGCTCGCTTTCGAATCTTCACCCGTGGCCAGCATTGATAAGTGGAAATCACCTGTTCTCATTATCCAGGGAGATGATGATCGTAATGTGCCTTTTTCTCAGTCAGTTGAGCTTGTCCAGAAGCTAAGAGCCAAGGGAGATGTCCATTTTGAGCTAATGATTTGTCCGGATGAGCCGCATGAATTTCTTCTTTATAAGCACAGAATGGAAGCTTATCGCCGAACCTGTGAGTTCTTAGACCGCTATCTACACAAAAGGTAGCCGCAGAGAGGTAAAAAGTGAAGAAAATACTTTATTTGATTTTTTTCTTGTTGTTGGTCTTTGCCTTTAGCCTTCAAGCTGAGGCCCAGAAGATAAAGACCGTGAATGGGGTCCAGGTCATTATCAATCCCAAAAAGCCCCATCCTCCTAAGGGTTCCCTGTCCAGACTACGACTCCAGGAAGATTTTACCATCGGGGCCAGTGATAATCCTGATGAGTCCTTTTCTGAAGTTAATGCTTTTACGGTAGATGATGATGGCCATATTTTTGTGGTTGATTTCAAAGAAGCTGTTGTCAGAGTTTTTGACAATCAAGGAAAATTTAAACAGAAATTTGCCCAAAAGGGCCAGGGGCCGGGAGAATTGAATATGCCCTCTGGAATATTGATTACTCCTGAGAATGAGTTGATGATTGAAGACACAATGAATAGAAGGTTGGCCTTTTTCAGTCTGAATGGGAAATTTTTAAGGAATGTATCTTTAGCCGATAAAACATCTTTAGTTAATCTAAGCTTCGATTCTAAAGGAAATATGGTCGGCCGGGAATTAGTTCTGGAAGGAAGTAAAATGTTCTGGGAAGTAAGAAAATATGATCAGGATTTGAAACCGCTCTTTACCCTAGATGAAATCGAATTTAAAAATCCCCTTCAAGGGAAAATGAACATTTTTGAGTTTCTTTTCTTTGCCCAGATAAATAAAGATGACACTATTTACTATGGCCGGCCTGAAGAGTATAAAATCAAAATCTATAATCCTCAGGGAAAACTTATAAAAATAATTCAAAAAGAATATGATCCGGTCAAAATTACTGACAAAGATAAAGAGGAAATACTGAAAAGGATACCAGATGTTGGCTTTAATTTTAAAGACAGAATAGAGTTTCCTAAGTATTTTCCTGCTTACCAGTATTTTACTTTAGACGAGGAAGGGCGATTATTTGTTAGAACTTTTGAGAAGGGCAAAGCTGAGGGCGAGTATTTCTTTGATGTTTTTGATTCAGAAGGCAAATATATAGCTCGCTTTGTCCATAAAGCAGATCCCAGAGCCTGGAAAAACCATAAGCTTTATTCAATTGAAGAATCAGAAGAAGGATATAAAATCATAAAACGTTATAGTGTCTTCTGGGAGAAATAAAGCCCCTCTTTATCTGAGAAATGCCTGAGGCGGTTTGTTGGTGTTTATTTGTATTTGAAGTCGGTGTCAGGCTCTGTGGTGAGGATATCAAATTCAGCCAAGCGATCGATTAGTTTTTTCTGGCGTAGATATTTTTTTATTTGGGCAGCTTTACTCTTGCTGAAAACGCCGAGTAATTGTCTATTCCAGTATTCATCATAAAGGTATAAAACTTTTTTACACTTAGCTCGCTTCATAGCTTCATCAATTTGTTTTTGATAATCAATGTTCTGGGATGTCTGCATTTTTTTCCTCGCTTCAAATTAAACTAAAATAATCTATGCAAAAATCATGCCAAATTAATAAGCTCATCTTTAATAAATTCTCTCCAAAACTTTCATTAAACATCTATTAGAGCTGTCAATCATCGTTTTAATTATTATCAAATAGGAAATGCTTTTTTACCTAATACCCAATCTGAAGCATGAAGCCTCAAATCTTTAAAAGGAGCAATATTAATTTTTTTTTGGATTAAATGTCAAGCTTTTTTTTGATTTTTTTTTAATGTTTTTTCTAGCCCAAGCATGCTTATTTCGGTTGGAGTACCTAAATATCATTACCAAAGAAATAACAATCGAGTTATTTTGTTATTTCTTGTAACTTTTCGACTTAAATTGGCCTTTTATGATATAGGAGAAGATGTGTACTATAATATGAGATAAGGATGAAAGTATTTAAATTGAAGCCTGAAATTGGAATCAAAACCATTTCTGCTCTTTTAACTTTAATCATTCATGGATTACTGGCTTATTTGGCTCTGACTTTGGTCTCCCCGGTTAAAATCTTTGTTGAAAGAGAAAAAATTACTCCCGTCATTATTGTTCCTCCAGAAAAACTCTATCTACCCCAGTATGGGATAGGGCCAGCTGCTTCTGACCTTTTTATGAAAAAATCAAGAGAAAATACAATTCGCCCAGGCCAGATTTCTGGGAGAACGAAAAAATTATCCCCAGAACCTGGTGAGAAAGAGAAAACTGCCTTGGTTTCTCAACCAGTACCAGCATCTTCTTTATCCTCAAGCTTTCGGTTGAATTTAAGCGGCAAGACTAAGAAGAGTTTGTCTTCGGGTGTTAGCCCACAGCTATCTTTTAATTTAAGTAAGCTAAAAAGAGCTTCGGGCAAAAGAGAAAAAAGTCAGGTGGCCAGGAAATTGGATTTTCTAAAATATATTAATCCTGAATTTTCATCTCTGGCTGGAAGCGGAACTTCTTTATCTTTCTCAGATAAAAAAAAGGGCCTGACTCTTGCTCGAGGCAGACTATCTTATCTTAAAAATGGCTATGATCTAACTTCTTGGGCAGAGGCTGTAGTAGCTAAGATTCAGAAGTATTGGCTGCTGCCAGCCGGCCAATGGATAACCAAACAAAATCAGGTGGGAATTATAGTCCGAGTAAGAAAGAATGGGCAGTTAGAATTGCTCAAAGTGGAGACAACTTCCCAGGAGGAGATCCTTGACCAGGCAGCTCTTAAGGCTATAAATTTAAGCTTGCCTTTACCTAAACTCCCAGATGATTTTCCAGAGAATCAAGTTGAGGTTTATCTTGTCTTTGAGTACCATGATTAGAAAGTCTGTTAGTTGCTTGCTGATCTTGGTATTTTTTCAGCTAGCTTTAAGTGCTGATTGGAAAGTTGAAGTGGCTTCTTTTTTTGGTCCCAACAACAATTATGAATCGGCCATAAATTATTTGCTTTCCCACTTGGAAACTATAAGCAGAGAAGAGAAACCTTCGGCTTACCTGCTGCTTGCCTATTTATATGAAAGGTTGGCTGATAGAGACAACCAATATAAATGGCTGGGCCAATATTTTGACATAGGTCGAGGCTACAAGCCTCAGCTCAATTTCCTGGATGAAAATACAGCTTCAGCCGTTATAAATTATTTAAATGGCTGGCTGCAGAAATATCCATTGATTACTGGGTTGGCTTTTATAGATCTCAAAAAAAAAGAAATTAGCCGGCTACCAGAAGCATTTCTCCTGGCCGTGCATATGGCCAACCCGGCCTATTATCGGTTAGCAATAGGAAAAAATATAGTCAGTGGGGGCCTCTTGAACAAAGGTTTAAACATCATAAATCTTGAAGCCAGCCCTTTATTAGAAAAGACAGGGAAGCATGCCTATTTTTTTGATGTAAAAATTGATGATTTGGTTGTAAGAAAAAAAATAGAGGTGGAAGTCCAGCTTAAATCTATTTTTCCCCAAAAACGAATAGAATTCCAGATGAAAAACAGGCAAAAAAAAGATGAAGTTAAGAATCTTGAATATAAATTATCAATGTTTATTGGAGATAGATTGATTGTCAGCAGCCGCAAAGTTCAGCCTTATAAATTGACTCTGAAGCTGGATATACCGCTGACCAAAGGTAAGTATCAGCCCTTCGGTCCCGTTGTCGACAAGACCAGTCCTTTTAATGCCGATCCTTTGGCTAATTCTGTTTCTATCCCCCAGGCAATAGCTAGTCTTGTCCAATTGTTAACAGGCAAAAGTGAAAAGAGTCAACAAGTTAAGAAGATGTCCCTTCCTCAAGAAATGAACCAATTAGAAATAACTTTTATCAGGAAAAACGCTCAAGGAATAGAAGAAAAAGTCTGGGCCAGGCTAAAATTGAAGGTCACAAGCCTTAAAGTTTTTGCTTATAAATAAAGGAGGACACTCCCCCTTTTTACTCTTTTACCATGAATTTTGAATAGATGAGGGTATTGAATCCGTCCTTGGTCCAAGCGCTTTTACATAGTATAAATAGGTTAAGAGGAGAAATTTCATGAATTCAAAGGAGAGGGTCACAGCAGCCATAAATCACCAAACACCTGACCGTACTCCCCTTGATGGCAGCTTTAGGCAGGATGTCTGGAGCAAATTAGAAGATTACTTCGCCACAAAAGAGGCTGAAGTAATTAGGAAGAAACTGGGTCTGGATATTCGGACTTGTATGATGGAACCAAGTCTCTCCTTTAGCAGGAGGGCCACCCCTTCACCATGGCAGATTCCTGAAATCGGCATGGGCAGAGATAATTTAGTTATTATCCGTGAGAATGGCTGGCTGGAGGATGAGTATGGTATATGCCGGCTGCCAAACAGTAATCGGTTATATTGGCAGTATGTCTATCATCCATTAGCAGAAGCTGACCTCGATGAAGTGATCAAATATCAATTCCCAGATCCAAGTCTTGAAGAACGTTATAAGAACATCCGCGAAGATGTGGCCCGCTTTGGGGGTGAATATTTTACTCTGGTTGAATTATGGAATATTTTCAAAACTTCATGGGAACTTCGGGGATTCGAGAGATACTTAATGGATTTAAGCCAGGAACCCAGGCTGGCAGAAACCCTTGCTGATAGAGCTTTAGAACACAGGATTGAACAATCTAAGCAGATAGTGAAATGTGGTGTTGATATGTTATTTATCATGGGCGATATTGCCATGCAGAAGACGATGATGCTGTCTCCTGTCATGTGGCGCCGCTATTTTAAACCCCGGCTGAAAATATGGATACAGGAAATTCGCCGTGAACGTCCTGATCTCTATTTTATGTTTCATAGTGATGGCAATATAGGGCTTGTTTTTGAAGATCTGATAGAAATTGGATTTGACGTTATCGATCCCATCCAACCTGAATCTATGGATGTGGTTGATATCAAGAGACGCTTTGGTCACAGAGTTTGCTTGCATGGAACAATCTCTTGCCAGAAAACTCTTCCATATGGAACAGCAGAAGATGTGGCAGCTGAAGTAATAGATCGAATAAACAAGTGCGGTAAAAAGGGAGGTCTAATACTTGCTCCCTCAAATACTGTCCAGCCCGATGTGTCAGTCGAAAAGATATTAACCTTATACTCAACTGCAAAAAATTTCTCATTAAGATAATTACAAGAATATTGTAAATTCGAAATGTCTTTCTAGTCTATTAAGGTTTAAAGTGATTATCTTTCTCTTGTTCTAACTTAAAACTTAGGGGGTCTTTGTCTAACCAGCCAGATCTTAAACACGTTCTCTGAGTCTAAATTTGCTGAATTTGAAATCTTCTTATCCTCGCTGGGGCATAAATTATTGTTCTTCATTTATCTGACATTTTTTTATTTTTCTCTTGACAAGCAGTGGCCGGAGGTGTATTAATATATATGGTGAACAAAATGGTGAACAAATTAAGGAAAAGGCTAACAGCCAGGCAGAAGAAAGTTCTGAGAGCCATCGAAAGTTTTATTCTTGAGTACGGCTATTCTCCTACCATCCGCCAACTGGGAGAGCTGCTGGGGATTGCCTCTCCTTCGGCTGTCTTCAAACATATTCTGAGTCTGGAGAAGAAAGGCTATTTGAAACGAGTCAAGGGAAAGGTAAGGCTGATCAGCTCAGCTCTTGCGGATAGGCGGCTCCGGGTGCCCTTGGTGGGCCTGGTTCCGGCCGGCCAGCCGAGAGAAGTCTTTGATGTTTCAGGAGAAGCGGTGGAAGTTCCCGAGTGGATGGTGGGCCGGAGAAAAGGCAATATTTTCTGCATCAACGTCGAGGGTAAAAGTATGATTGATGCTTATATCGATGATGGAGACCGGGTGCTGGTGGAAAGAACTAATACAGCCAGTTCAGGTGAGATGGTGGTGGTTCTTCTGGATGACGGCACGATTACTTTGAAGAGGTTGCGCTTGGACAACGGTCATATCTTCCTTGTTCCGGAAAACCCGGACTTTAAGCCTATCAAAGTTAAGGAGCTGAGAATTTTAGGCCGGGTGATCGGTGTTCTGCGTAAGTATTGAAGAACGTCCATTTTTATTCGTGGGCCTCTATTAGCCAGGAAAAGAAGAGGTCAAAGGGAAAAAATGCCGAGAAGATTTATCGTCCATGTTGATATCGACGCCTTTTTTGCGGCCGTCGAGGTTCTGCTCAATCCCTCGCTCAAAGGTAAACCCCTTATTGTCGGCGGCCTTCCCCACGAAAGGGGAGTGGCCTCCACTGCTTCCTATGAGGCCCGCCGCTATGGTGTCCATTCCGGCATGCCACTCCGCAAAGCCTACCAGCTTTGTCCTCATGGTGTATTTCTAAGGGGGAATTATCAGATTTACAGGGCCTTCTCCGAAAAATTCTTTCGCCTTCTTGCCCGTTACACTCCTGATGTGGAGCAGGCTTCCCTGGATGAAGCATACCTTGACCTCAGCCGCTGTCGACCTCTCTATTCTTCCTTTTCTCGCACTGCTCGAGAGATTAAAGAGGAGATAGAAAAAAAATTAGGGCTCAGAGTCTCAGTTGGGGTAGGACCCAACAAGCTCCTAGCCAGACTGGCCACCTCTCAAGCCAAACCCGGTGGTTTGGTAGAGATTGAGCCAGGAAAAGAAGAAGAATTTCTGAAAAACCTGGGAATAGAGATTCTGCCGGGTATAGGGCCCAAAGCTCAGGTCATCCTCCGCCTGCTCAATATCCATAAAATCGGCGATTTATGGACGTTGCCGCGAGCCAGCCTCCGTTCTCTTTTTGGGGTCAGCGGCGATGAACTTTACCTCCAGGCGAGAGGAATTGACAGCCGGCCTGTGGTCTCTGCTTCTCTGGCCAAGTCTGTCTCGCGAGAGACCACTTTTTTGGAGGATATCTGGAACAGGCGTCTTCTCCTGGCTCACTTGGCTTATCTTTGTGATAGATTAGCTCTTTCCCTACGTCAGGAAGGCCTTTTTGCCCACATCATCGAAGTTAAAGTCAGGTATTCTGATTTCCGGACCGAAGCCCACCGCCGTCTTCTTCTTACCCCTCTCCAGGAGATGGGGGCTATTTTTCGGGTGGTTCATGAGCTTTTCCTCCAGCTTTTCGCTTCTTCCCGCCTGGCTCTCCGCCTGGTTGGGGTTAAGGCCTCCGATCTTGTCCGCCACAGCCCTCTTTCTCTTTTTGAGCCTTATTCAAAGCGGCAGCGGCGGCTGGGTCTGGCTGTAGATGAGGTAAGGGAAAAATACGGATTTGGCTCACTCCTGACAGTCAGAGAAAAAATGCTGGAGAGTCTTTACAGCTTCGAGAAGAAACAGGGATTTATCCTGAAAACAGCCTCTTTGACCAAATAAAAATGTTTATTCCTCTTCGAGTTCATTCTGTTTACAGCCGGGGGAGAGGAGCGGTCACTTTCCAGGAGCTGGCATTATGGGTCGCTCAGCAGCAATTACCGGCGGCAGCCCTGAGCGATATTGGAAACTTTTACGGCTGGGCTGGCTGGAAGAGAGCGGCTCTCCAGCAGGGTTTGGTTCCTCTTTTTGGCTGCGAGATGGAACTGGAAGGCAGAAGGTTTTTATTCCTGGTCAAAAATAGACAGGGCTACTGGCATTTAACAGAAATATTTAACCGGAAGAAGATAAAGGAACCCAAGGGCCTGGTAGTAGTCTTTATCCCTCAGTCCGGCCAAAAGCCTCTTCTCCAGATTTTAGAATCTGGGGCCAGGGAGGATTTTTATCTTGGAGTGGATTTTTTTAATTTTCCCCAGGCCCGCCTCCTGGCTGAAGAATATCATCTTCCTCTGGTTTGGGCCAATCCTTTAAAGTTTATAAAAAGCAGCCAGAGGCTTGTTCTGGTCCATGCCATTCACAAAAAAATTCCCTTTCCTCCAGAATGGGCAAGGCTCAGGCAGAAAGTAAGGCTTTTTGGTCCAGAGCAGGAAGCCCTGGCTTTCAAGAAATTCGGACCTGAGGTAAAACAGCTCTTTAAGACAACCTTTGAGGTGGTTGAGAAATGCTCCTTTTCTTTAGAAAACATCGTTCCTCCTCTCCCTGAAGATATCTTTCCTGCTACTTTGAGGCAGGTTGTGATGAAGGAACTTCGGAGTCGGCGAAATTTGAGCTGGAAGGAAAGAGAAAGAGCCCAAAGAGAATTGGCTGTGGTCGAAGAGTCGGGCTTTGGCCCCTATTTCCTCATCGTCCATGATGTGGTGAACTTTGCCCGCAGACGCGGCATCATCCACAACCTCAAAGGCTCAGGAGCCTCATCCTATCTGGCCTACCTACTGGGGATTTCTCATATTAATCCCCTCCAGTTTGATCTCTATTTTGCCAGGTTCCTCAATAAGGGGCGGGATGACCCACCTGACTTTGACCTCGATTTTGATTCAAGGAGACGGGATGAAGTGCTCTCTTATGTCCTTAACCGCTACAGTCAGCCTCCGACCGGGGCAGCCTTTGTTTGTAGCCTGAAAAACTTCAGGGCTCGTTCTGCCCTTTACGAAACGGCCCGAGCCTTTGGTCTTCCTCCCCAGGAAGCAAGATCTCTGAGCCAGAAAGCACCCTTTTTTGCTCCTCCTACCTACCTTAAAGAAGATAGAGCTCCCCTTGGCTACAGGGAAATATGGAAAGCAGCTTCAGAGCTTACTTCTGTTTACTGGGACAACTCTCTCCATGTAGGAGGAGTAATCCTCACTCCTTCTCCCTTGAGCCGCTATCTGCCTCTTGAAGAGTCAGTTAAAGGTTATACCATGACCCATTACGACCGGGATGCGGTTGAGGATTTAAAGCTGGTTAAGCTTGACCTTCTTTCAGTCAGAGGCCTGGCAGCCATTTCGGCCACCAAAAAGAGGCTCCACCTTAGCTACCTCCCCCCTCATGATGAGAAGGCCTACCGTCTCCTTCAGAGAGGCGAGACCATTGGTTGTTTTCAGGTGGAGAGTCCAGCCATGATGAATCTTCTGAGGCGGCTGAAGCCCGGGAATATTTATGAGTTGACCCAGGCCTTAGCCCTTATTCGACCTGGACCTACTCAGAGTGGCATGAAAGAGAGGTTGCTACGAAGTCGAGAAGGGAAACCGGTTTCTTCTGACCCCCTCCTGGTCAGGATACTTCCTGAGACAAGAGGGCTTCTCCTATATGAAGAGCAAGTGATGCAGGTGGCCGAGCGAGTAACCGGTCTGCCTCCTGAAGAAGGGGATCTTATCCGTAAAGCCCTTAAAAAGAAAGAGACAGATTTCCCTCTTAAAGAGAAATTTTTCAGGGAAGCTGGGGAGCGAGGTTACTCTCCGTCTGAGATAAAAAGGTTGTGGAAGATCATGGAAGATTTTTCCTCTTATTCTTTTAATAAGGCTCACAGCGCTTCCTATGCTTATATGGCCTACCAGGCTGTCTATTTGAAAGCCCATTATCCACTTCTCTATCTGGCGGGAGTTCTTAATGCTGGCGGTGGCTACTACAACCTGGAGGAGTACATCGAGGAGGCCAAGCGGCAGGGGATAAAAATCCTGGCACCGGATGTCAACCGCAGCTCCTACCAGTTTGAAGTGGAAGGAAAGAATATCCGGGTGGGTTTGACTTCCATCAAGGGTCTTGCTTTGAAGACAGCAGATAAGATTATCGCAGAAAGGAAAAGTGGTGATTATCTTTCAGTGGAAGATTTTCTCTCTCGGGTGTCTCTGACCAAGGCGGAGCTTTTCTCCCTGATTAAGGCAGGGGTCTTTGATTCGCTCGAGCCCCGCCGTTCCCATCAGATTCTGCACTACTTCCAGGGACTTGAGGAGGTGGAAGGAATTCAGGATCTGGCTTCTAGGGAAAAGGAGAAGATGTTGGTCGATGCCTTGGGCTTTGACCCTGAAGGAGATTCTCTTTCTCTGTGGGCTGGCAGAAGGCCGCAACTGCGGATCAAGGATTTGAAGCGGTATATGGGACAGGAAGTGGAACTTTTGGTCAGGGTGGTGGATGCCCGCCAGAAGGAAGTAAGGGGGAGCCGGAAGTATTTTTTTCTTTTTGAAGATGAGACTGGACTTCTGGAAGGAGTAGGCCAAAGGAAATGTCTTGCCTTTGGTTCGCCCCCGGCCTGCTTTTTGAGGGGAGAGGTCCGAACCGACGGTAACGGCCAACCCAAAATTTTTAACTGCACTTTCCTTCGTGCTCAGACTTATCTAACTGATTGAAAATAAATATATTAACCTCAAATAACAGACGAAAATTACCCTTAGAATTACTATTTTCGGGCCCAAAATGAGCTTTTAAGCCAAGCTAGATTAGTGATTAATTAGATATGGAGATAAGTTCTTAGATTGATGATTTTGCCCTAAAAAATGTTGATTTAAGAGTAAAAAAAGGGCATCAATAAGAAGTATTTTTATAATAATCAATAAGATAGGTTAGCCAAAGCAAAATTAAAAAAATTAGAAAAAGCAAAATTAAAAATAAAAAATATTGTTTGAAATCAAGCTGTTTAATTGGTATAAGTTTTAATATATGAAGCTGGAGGACTTTAGACAGAAGATATATCTTTTTTTCCTATTTAGAATAATATGTTTTTCATTTTTTTTACAAAGGAGGTGAATAAATGAAAAAAAGAAGACTTCTTCTGGCTTTATTTTCAATCTTTATAATTTTCCTGGGATTAAAGGCCCAAACCCTGACAAAAGAGGAAATAAAAGAGATGCTGAATCAGATTCGAAAAGAAAAGTTTGATGTTATCTTGCCTCAAATCATGCGAGAGCACCAGGTTGATATGTGGATTCAGGTCATGAGAGAAGGGAATATTGATCCTTTTTCCTCTAACTTGGGAAGTGATGCTGGGGTTTTTATTTTTACTGATCGCGGTGGCGACCACATCGAACGAGCTGTTTTCGGTTATTGCTCGGATGAAGTTCGGAACTGCGGAGCCTACGATATAATTGTTTTCCCCAAAATAAAGATCCCTTTAACCCATTTACCGGAATATAGGTTTCCTCTAATAGAATTTTATAAGATGGGAGGAACAGAATGGCCGGGAGGTCCCAAGACAGAATTAGATTTCAGGTTTAAGGGAATAGGAAAATTTGTGGCTGAACGAGATCCCCAACGCATAGCTTTAAATTATCTAGAAAAGCTGGGATCTCCTGTCTTATACGAGGAACCGAGATTACGATGCGATGGCATTTCCTATACTGATTACAGACTTTTGATCAAAGAAATTGGTGATAAATATTCCAAAAGAATTGTCTCAGCTGAGCATCTGATAACTGATTTCTTATCAAGGCCAGTCAAGAGCGAGTTAGTCCTTTATAAGAAAATGCGAAAGATGATCGACGACTCTTTTAAGAAAGATTTCGAGCGAATTGAGCCTGGTGTTACCAAACTTAAGGATATTAGGAGTGTCCGTTTTGTAGTTAGTAAAAACGGCCGCAGAAAAAGATATAACGATGTCTTTGAAAGAGGCGATTTAATTTGTCTTCAAGGCGGTAAACAAAGCGGCGGCCATGTTGATCCAGATTGGCCCTTTGGAAATTATCATGATGTTTCTTTTAATTATGGCTATATTCTTGAGGAAGGGAAGAGTGAACCTCCAGCCAAGATTAAGAGAGCCTGGGCTGATGCTTTAAAAGTCCGTAAGATTATTGAAACTAACCTCAGAGTAGGACAGACTGCAGGCCAAGCTTTTGAAGTCCTTAAGGAAAAAATCAATGAAGCAGGATTTATTTATGTCAACCGACAAATATTTGATAAAAGTCTCGATCCCACCAAAACTCAAGTTCCGCTTGATATGCATGCTGGCGGAGGTGGTATTTATGCCCCTAGGATTGGCCCCTTAGGTCCGGATTGGCAGCGGGCCATGAAACTTCCTCCCAATCATCACTTCTATTTTGAATACTGGGTCTATGTGCCTATGCCTGAGTGGGGCGAAGGAAAGTATCTGTCTTTACAGTTTCATGATGGAGCTATTGTCACTGATCATGGAGTCGAATATTATTATCCTCCACCTATAAAAATTCATCTAATTCATTAATTGGATTAATTGTTGGATTAATTGGGGTCAGCATTAATTGGGGTCAGACCAGAACATATTTTTTATTATAAGTTAGTTAAATAAAATTTGGGGCCATTAAAGTGCCTTAAAGGCGATTTTTGGGCCCTAAAATCGTCTGTTTATGGCCTTCCATAATAAAATAACAAAAATTTTTGGAACTTCTTTGCTTCTGTTTCCGTATTAATAATATGATGAATTAAGTATTTCCTTTTTATCTTTTTTACCTTAATAAAATTTGGAGCTAGGAGACTATGAAGAAAATCATTTTAATTACCATAGTCGTGGTTGTGGTTTTTGTTCTTTTGTTTCTAGCAGTTAAAGGTTGCCGAAAAGCTGAAAAGAGTCAACCAGCCAACACGGCAGTAGTTGAGAAAGGGAACATTTCGAAGACTGTAGTGGCTACAGGCAAAATTGAACCAATCTACAAGGCTGAGATCAAATCAAAAATAGGCGGCCTTATTAAACAGTTTTATGTTGAGGAAGGAGATAAGGTAACCATAGGCCAGAAATTAGTAGAAATTATTCCTGGGGCCACACCTGTGGAAATGGTAAGAGCCAGAACTGAAGTAAAAGCCGCCGCCTATGACAAACTTATTGCCGAGAAGCAATATCTGAGGAGTAAGGAGCTCTATGAACAAAATATGATTTCATCTGAAGAGTACGATCGGATTGAATCTAATTATAATACGGCTAAAGCTCGTTTTTATGCAGCCATGGCTCAATTGCGTGTACTGGAACAGGGATCGAATGTGAAAGCTCTAGGTGAGGATATCACAATAAATGAGGAAGATCGACGTGAAATTGAAAAGGAAACACATGAAGCCATTGCCAGTATGACCATAATTGCTCCCATCTCTGGTATTGTTCTTTCCAGGGAGACTGACAAAGGAAGTGCCGTCATTCCTATTTCTTCAGCCTATGGAGGAACGATTATCATGACCATTGCCGACGTTTCTGAGAAGCATTTCCGAGGTGACGTAGATGAGGCGGATATAGGGAAAGTCCACCTTGGCTTACCAGCCAGGATCTATGTGGAGGCTTATCCTGATCAGTCTTTTAAAGCAGAACTAACCCGTATCAGTCCTCGAGGCCGGGAGAAAGAGGAAATCGTTAATTTCGAAATACGAGCCACAATAAATGACCCTGATGATAAACTCCGGGTGGGCATGTCAGCTGATGCTGAAATCATTCTGGAGGAACATGATAATGTTCTGGTTATTCCAGAAGGTGCAATAATATATGAGAGTGGAAAAACTTACGTCAATATACAAGATAATTCTGTCCCAGAAGGCATGCGAAAAATAGAAATCACTAAAGGCATATCTGATGGTCTTAAAACTGAAGTTGTCTCAGGCCTTAAGGAAGGGCAGGTTGTGGTCCTTCCTCAGTAGCCTCGCCATCCGATATTTTATGAACCATCCAACGGTGAAAGCGTTGGCTGAAGAAAGCCAGCCTCATCCAAGGATTTTGTTATGCTTTTGTCCGAAATAATAAGACAAGCCTTCCAAAATCTGAAGGCAAACAGACTTCGAAGCATCCTCACTCTCTTTGGCATAATCTGGGGGATTATGGCTATTATGATTCTCCTGGGTTGGGGCTTCGGCTTTCGCGATTTGATGTGGGAAGGAATGAGCAAGATCGGTGAAGATCTGGTCGTTTTTATACCGGGTCATACCTCAATTGGGGTAGGAGGGTATAAGACAGGTCGACCTATTATCCCCGAAATGGCGGATATTGAGGCTATTCAGCTCCAATGTCCTTCTGTAGATGAAATAAACCCCCAGATATCCCACTGGTACTATGTAAAATTTGATACAGAATCCAGGCAGTACAATGTCCGGGGTGTTCTGCCTGTGGCCAAAAAGATGAATAATTGGCAGGTGGCTAAGGGGCGGTTTATAACTGCAGATGATGTTAAAAATCGCCGCCGTTTTGCTTTCATTGGCAACAATATCAAAGAACAGCTTTTTGGCAAAGAATCCAATCCGGTAGGCAAAAAAATAAAGATTAACGGCATATCATTCCTCATCGTCGGCGTGGCGGTTGAAAAAAAGATGCAGATTTCAACCATAAACAGCCGGCATGATGATCAGATTCTAATCCCTCTGACTACAGCTTTACAATTATGGGGGGATGGTAAGAGCCTTGACCTTGTTTTTGCTACTCCAAAGAAACACGTTAAATCCAGTCAGGTGGTGACTGAGATCCGCTCACTAATGGCCAAGCGCCATCGATTCGATCCCGAGGATAAAGAGGCCTTGATGATTTTTGAATTTGCCTTCTACGAGAAGATGTTTAATCTGCTTTCTCTGGGATTGAACATACTCTTGGGTCTCATCGGAGTGATCACCCTTTTTATTGGCGGCGTGGGAGTGATGAATATAATGCTTGTTTCGGTCAAGGAACGCACTCGTGAAATAGGCATCCGCAAAGCCATAGGAGCCAGGAAACGGGACATCAGACTCCAGTTTCTGGCTGAATCTTTCTTTATTACCATGCTGGGCGGTCTGGTGGGTTTTCTGCTGGGTTCATCTTTGCTGGGAGCTGTTAACCTTTTGCCTTTACCGCCCTATATTCCCCTCCCTAAAAACTCTCCAGAACTATCCCTGATTGTTGTTTTGGTCATGATTCTGACTGGAGTTGCTTCAGGATACATTCCAGCCAAAAATGCTGCTGAGTTGGAACCGGCCAAAGCCATTGAGTACGAACGAGGTGAAACCGTTGTAGGCAAGAAAATACCAAAGCCTCTCTGGACATCTCGCACCCTGACAGGTGAACTCATCGGTCAGGCCTTTCTCGAAATTCGCAGCAGTAAGGCACGAAGTTTTCTGACAATGTTTGGAATATTTTGGGGCATTGCTGCCGTCATTGTCCTCATAGGATTTGGCACAGGTTTCCAGAAATTTTTCAACCGTGAATTTGGAAAGATGGGCGAAAAAACTATTTATGTAAGTGGTGGCCGGGTCAAAAGCCAAAAAGGCACTTATCGAGAAGCACGAAGAGTCCGGCTCTCAATAAAAGATGTTGAGGCCTTAAAAGCCTATCCTGTTGAAGTAGAGGAAGCCTTGCCAGAATATGACTGTAGATTTTTGGTAGTGAAATACGCTACTGAAAGCCGGGCTGTACACACCTTGGGTGTGATTCCAGATACTTTGAAAATGCGCAATTTTAAAGTGGCCAAAGGTCGATTTATCAACCAGGAAGACATTAAAGCAAGCAGGAGAGTTTGTTTTTTAGGAGCCAATATTCATGAGCGCCTCTTTGGCAGCCGCAAGCTTGATGCGACAGGAAAGTACGTCAAGGTCAACAATGTCCGCTATCTTGTCATAGGGACCGCTCAGCCCAAAGGGCTTCAGTTGTCTATGAACACCTCCTATGATGACGATAAAATGCTTATTCCGTTTACTGCGGCTTTGAAAGACTTCAGCGGAAAAAAATATCTTTCTAGAATACTAGTTTCACCAATTGATAAAAACCGTTATGAACAAGCCGAAAAAGAAATCCGCAGAACTCTATCTAAGCTCCATAAGTTTGATCCAGAAGATAAAGATGCCTTATACATATGGAGTATGCTTGAAGGCATGGATTTCCTGAAATACATTGTTCTGGGGCTGCAGGTATTTTTGGGGGGAGTGGGGGTGATTACTCTGATGATTGGAGCTGTGGGCGTGATGAACATAATGTATTTTGTTGTTACACAGCGGACCCGGGAAATAGGCATTCGCCGAGCTATTGGAGCTTTTAGGAGGCACATTTTCCAGCAGCTCTTTACCGAGGCTCTGGTTCTTACTTTTCTTGGCGGTCTGATCGGATTTGGCATAGGCTGGGGTTTAAATGCTGGACTTTCAGCTCTTGTTGAATCCTTACGGAGTCAAAATGCCCAGCTCATGATGCTCTTTTCGCCAGAAAACTCACTGCTAACAGCCTTCGTTGCTGTTTTTTTCATGGTGATTGCAGGTTTTATAGCAGGGCTAGCGCCGGCGCTACGGGCCATGCGTTTAAATATTGTTGAGTCCTTACGATATGAATAGCGGATTTATGAAAAGAATAAATATATAATTATATTTTTTTTGAAAATTTTCTCTTATCACAATTTAATAAATGCTTATTATAGGCTATATAAAACTGGGCTTTTTATGGTAAGATGGCGGTGAAATGATGAGAAAGAGATTTGTATTGTCGGTCAAGATGTTGTTGTTAGGAGCTTTCTTTTTAATTTTTATCTTTTGTGCTACCACTGAGAGCCAGAAAGCTAAAGAGAATGAAAATGATCCCCAATACCAGTACCAGAAAGGCGTGGTCGCTTTGAAATACGGTTTGGAGGATGAAGCAATTAAGTACTTAAACCAGGCTATAGCCCTTGATCCCCAGCACTTCCAGTCTTATAAACTTCTTGGCCTTATCTATTTCCAGAAGAAAAATTTCGAGCAAGCGGCTGCAGCTTTTCAGAAATGTCTGGAGATTAAACCTGATTTGGTTAAAGTTCATAACCAACTGGGTAGAGTTTATTGGGAAATGGGGCAAGCTAAGAAAGCGGAAGAGGAATTTAAAAAGGCTGTAGTTTTTGATGGCAATGCCACAGCCAGCTATAACTTAGCGGAGATTTATTTCAAGCAGGAAAAGCTGGAGCTGGCCCTTGATTACATCCAAAAATGCCTTCTTAAAAAAGAGGGATGGGCTAAAGCATATAGCCTCAAAGGAGTTATTCTAAATAAGATTGGCAGATTTTCAGAAGCAATTGAAAGCTTCAAAAAGGCTCTGCAGATTTCGAATACCGAAACCGATAAGGCTGTCTATGGCCTTAATTTAAGCGTAGCTTACATCAATAATAAGGAATATGATAAAGCTCGAAGCCTATTGGAAAACCTGCTTCCTCGAGTTAAAGACGAAAAGATTAAAGCTAAAATCACTGAATACTTAAAGATGATTAGAAACCGCAGACCACTGTAATTATGATAATTAATTGTGCTTTGGC
>Ga0190360_1000663_pt1 | contig 18727 bp, 17 predicted proteins | sample 48721834_MG_FD_161271 | JGI IMG/M metagenome (GOLD analysis project Ga0190360, IMG submission 161271) | Hydrothermal vent microbial mat bacterial communities from Southern Trench, Guaymas Basin, Mexico - 4872-18-3-4_MG | ecosystem: Environmental > Aquatic > Marine > Hydrothermal vents >... | reverse complement strand
TCCTTTGGTGTCCTCAGAGGGCTATCCTGTAATGTTTCGGAGCTGCAACGGGGGGCTAATCTCGACCCCCACACAGGCATGAAATCCTCTATCCGCTTCAATCCAAAAATGAATCGCTCAATTTAGGGATTAGAAACTCTCTGTTCAGCTGCCATATCAAAGAAAGATTTCTGGGGCTTCTTTTCTCCTAGCATGGTGACCCTCCTCGTTAACTTGCGTGATCGGACGCAATTTTACCATCTTTCCAGAGAAGAAGCCACGACTTTTGCAGGAGTCTCTATGTAACAAAAAAGGGGCCCTCAGCGGGCCCCCTCGGGGGTCTCCTTTTGGATTTTCCTACACTACAGAGACTTTAGCGGCCTGGGGACCCTTGGGTCCTTCGACCACCTCAAACTCCACCTCCTGTCCTTCGTAAAGGGTCCTGAAACCCTCCCCTTCGATAGCGGTATAGTGAACAAACACATCCTCTTCGTTTTCCCTCTCGATGAACCCGTAACCTTTTCTCTCGTTGAACCACTTAACGCGTCCTCTTGCCATACTGCTAAACCTCCTTGCTTAAAGTTTCCCGCAGCTCTCTCGAGTTGGTCTCAACCGGACCCCCACACGGTCTCCCTGCTCGAGTCGACTGCTGAAAAACCATAACACGGCCTTGAAGAAAAGTCAAAAAACTTAAAACCCCCTTTATTGACAGCGAAAAAAGGGCTCTGCTATCATCCTGGCCATGAAGATAGTGGGAGAGAGTCTGACCTTCGACGACGTGCTCCTCGTGCCTGGGGCCTCCCAGGTCTTGCCCAACGAGGTCGACGTAACCACCCGCCTGACCCGGTCCATAGTCCTCCACATACCGTTGATCAGCGCCGCCATGGACACCGTCACCGAGGCCCGGACCGCCATCGCCATGGCCCAGGAGGGGGGGATAGGGATCATCCACCGGAACATGGACATCGATGAACAGGTGGCCGAGGTCCAGAAAGTGAAGAAGTTCGAAAGCGGCATGATCATCGATCCCATCACGGTGGAGCCGGACCAGAAGGTGCGAGATGCCCTTGAGGTGATGAGGAGACATGGCATCTCTGGGCTCCCGGTGACCAAGGGCGGGAAGTTGGTCGGGATCTTGACCAACCGTGACCTCCGCTTCGAGAGGCGGCTGGACATCCCCGTCTCAGAGGTGATGACCAAGAGGGAAAAGTTGATAACGGTCAAGGAGGGGATAGGCATCGAGGAGTGTAAGGCCCTGCTGCAGAAGTACCGTATCGAGAAGCTGCCCGTGGTGGATGAGGACTTCAACCTGAAGGGACTGATCACCATAAAGGACATAGAGAAGATGGAGCAACATCCCCACGCTTGCAAGGACTTCCTCGGACGACTCCGGGTGGGGGCGGCCATAGGGGCAAGCGGTGATTTCAAGGAGAGGGCCGAAGCCTTGATCGAAGCGGGGGTAGACGTCATAGTGGTGGACGCCGCCCACGGCCACTCCAAGGGGGTACTGGAGGCCGTGAGGTGGCTGAAGGCCACCTTCCTCGACACGGATGTGATAGGGGGCAATGTGGCCACCACTGAGGGGGCTCAAGCCCTCATCGAGGTCGGGGCGGATGCCATCAAGGTGGGGGTCGGACCGGGGTCCATCTGCACCACCAGGGTCGTAGCGGGGATCGGCGTACCCCAAATCACCGCCATCATGGATGTGGCCAAGGCCGCAAAGGAGGCAGAGGTCCCCGTCATCGCCGATGGGGGGATAAAATATTCGGGCGATATCACCAAGGCTATCGCCGCCGGGGCCGATTCGGTCATGATTGGCAACCTCTTTGCAGGAACAGACGAGAGCCCGGGGGAGATCGTCCTTTATCAGGGGCGGGCTTATAAGGTCTATCGCGGTATGGGGTCCCTCGGAGCCATGCGCAAGGGTACGGCAGATCGCTATGGGCAACCCCAGGAAGAAGAGAAGATGGTCCCGGAGGGGATAGAAGGGCGAGTCCCTTATCGGGGATCTCTCTCCTTCTGCATCCACCAACTGGTGGGAGGGCTTAAGGCGGGTATGGGGTACGTGGGCGCGAAGGATCTCAAGGAGCTCCAAGAGAAGGCCCGCTTCGTCCGGATCACCTCTTCAGGTCTCAAGGAGAGCCACGTCCACGACGTCATCATCACGAAAGAGGCGCCCAATTACTGGGTAGAGTGAAGGACGAACGCAAGGGCAGGAGGAAGGAACTACTCATCTCGCTCCTCCTGGTGGTGTTTCTTCTCTGTCCCACCGACGCCAACACCTACAACGGACCCAGCCCTCAGGAGCTCCTCGAGGAGGCCTACAACAAAGGCGTGGAAAACTCCTGGGCCTATGCGGCCTTGCTGCTCGAAAGGGGACGGGCAGAAGGGGGAGAGAGGGGCCTCGAGCTCCTGGAGTTCTCTCGGAGACTCGGCCCGGATCTGCCCACCACCTATCTGGAGGCCTCCTTCCTCCGCTGGCGCCTCAGGCCCTGGGAACTCTACACCCCTTTCAGGGGGTACATCCGGGGCTTCAAGGCCCTCTTTCGCAACGTCCCCCTCCTGTTCATGCACGCGGTACAACTCTCCTTCTTCCTCGGCATGGGGATGACCTTGGCCGTCATCCTCTGCAGCCTCCTCCTCTTGTTGCGGAGGCTGCCCATCTTCCTGCAGACCCGCCTTTGGCTTAAGGTCATAATTCTGGCCTTGCCCCTGCTGTTGCGCCTGAACATCGTATGGTGTTTCCTCCTGTGGGGCATCTTCTTGTGGCCCTATCTGGAGCGGGAGGCCAAGGTCTTCCTATTCCTCTGCCTCGTGGGCCTCACCTACCTCTTACCCCTCTCCTCGGAGGTGTCCCATCTGCTGTCCGCACAGCCGGGGCATCTCCCCTCTGACCTCTACGAGTTGAACTACGGCGAGAGGAAGGAGGAGCTATGGAAGAGGCTCCTTCAGCAGAAGGCCGAGGGGCCCTTCGATCGCGATCTGCTTTTGAGCCTCGCTGTGGCCCACAAACGGGAGGGGCGTTACGAGGAGGCCAAAAGGGAGCTTGAGGCGATCCTCCGCAAGAGGCCGACCGATGCGGACGCCTGGTGCAACCTCGGGAACCTGTTGCTCTTGGAGGGCTCCACGGGCGAGGCGATAAAGGCCTACAGGAAGGCCATCAGCTATCGCCCTTCGGAGGGCATCTACTATTACAACCTGAGCAAGGCCCTGATGCAGCACTCCATCTTCTTTCTGCCCGAGGCCTATACGGCCTTCAGACGGGCCGCTGAACTCGCCCCCCAAAGGATCGCCATGCAGTTGCAAAGGGAGGCACCTCATCCGAACCGTTCCATCTTGGACGCCCCCCTCAGGAGGGGGAGGATCTTGGGGCGGGAGCTGAAGGCCCTCTGGCAGGGAGGGGGGAGGGCCTTTTTGTGGAGGGCCTGGTTCAGGCCCCTCTCGGAGAGGGTCCGATTTTTGTCACCGGTGACAATCCTCGCCCTCCTCATCCTCTTGGGACTCCTCAAGCCCGAGGGGGAGGTGAGGCGATGTTCCATGTGTGGGCGGATCTTCTCCGGCCTTTACAGCCAGAGGGAGGGCAGACGGGCGATATGTCTGAGGTGCGCCACCATCATAAGGGGTAGGGAGAAGGACCTGCCGGCCAGAGAGGAAAAGCTCCGAGAGATCAGGGCCTTCATAAGGCGAGAGGAGGGGATCCTCAGGGGATTGGTACACCTCCCTGGGGCGGGGCACTTCTGGAAGGGCCATTACCTGATGGGCCTGTGCCTGTCCTTCCTCTTCTTCACCGTCCTCAACGGCCTCATCCATTACAGGGGGGTACTGCCCCACCCCTATCTCCCCTTCCATAGCTTCCCCTCCTCCCTGCCCCTTTGGGTCTTGGCCCTGTTGGGAGTCTATTGGGTGGGGTGGAGGGATAGCAAGCGGAGAAGCCATAGGGAGGTCTTCAGACCTCCCTTCTACTTGGGGATCTGAAGGATGGCGTTAGAGGGCAGTCTTCGCGACTTCAACATCTTGGAGGTGATCCAGCTCCTCGGCCAACAGGGCAAAAGCGGGATTCTACGGGCCTGGAAGGAGGGACAGAAGGTAGAGATCTACTTCACAGAGGGGCGGATCGTACACGCCATGGCCACCCCCAGGCACAAGTTCGACCTCTTGGGCGAACGACTGGTGAGGGCAGGGGTCCTCTCTAAGGAAGCCCTCGAACAAGCCCTGAGGGAGCAGAAAGAGAGCCTCGCCCCCTTGGGGGAGTTGCTCATCCGCAAGGGGTTGGTGGCCGAGGACATGGTCAGGGAAGCCCTGGAGGCCCAGGTCCACGAGATCGTCTACGACCTCTTCCACTGGGGGGATGGGGAGTTCCGTTTCGAGGTCCTGCCTGTGAAGGTGCCGCGCAGGTTGCCGACCCTCATCTCGGCGGAGGAGTTGATGCTCAACGTCCTCCGGATGGCCGATGAATGGCCAGGGATCCAGGAGAAGATCCCCACGAAGCGGCTCGTCTTCGCCAAGATGGAGGATGGGCGGGACCTCGACGGCCACCTGAAGGAGGTCTTCGACCTGGTAGATGGCCGCTCGGACGTAGAGGAGATCCTCCAGAAGTCCCTCCTCGGCGACTTCACCACCCTGGAGAACCTCGTCTGGCTCATGGACAAGGGCTATATCATCCCCGTGGGGGCCAAGGGGGAAGAGGCCAAGGAGGAGGTAGTGGTCCCCAAGGCCCTGCCCTTCGATTGGAGAAAAGTGGCCATGGTGGCCCTGATAGCTGTACTGCTCGGGGCGATCCTTTTGCCCTTTGACCTCTCCTTCCTCACCAGAGGGCTCACCAAGGAAGAGCTCATCTCCCCCAGCTACAGGGGCCTCCTGGAGGAGGGAAGGAGGGAACGTTTCAGCGACCTTCTGCTTCAAGGTCAGCAGCGACCTTGACCTTCCTTGAAGATCCCACCCCTGGATGGTAGCCTAAGCGGACCGAGGATAAGCCATCCGGAGGAGGATAGGCCTTGGGAGGTGAGGGATGGCTCGTGAGAAGGATTACGTCATCGACTACATGACCTTGAGGGAGTCCTGGAGGCTCTTCAGGATCATCTCCGAGTTCGTGGAGGGGTTCGAGGCCTTGGTGGAGGTGGAACCCGCTGTCAGCATCTTCGGGTCCGCCCGTGTGGCCGAGGGATCGCCCATCTACCGCAAGGCCTACCAGTTGGCCAAGGCCCTGGTGAAGAACGGTTACAACGTGATAACGGGGGGAGGACCAGGGGTGATGGAGGCCGCCAACAAGGGGGCCTTAGAGGCGGGGGGAAAGTCCGTAGGGCTGAACATCGATCTCCCCACAGAGGAACCACCCAACCCTTACGTCAACGTGAAGCTGAGCTTTCGCTATTTCTTCGTGAGGAAGGTGATGTTCAGCAAACATTCGGTCGCCCACGTGATCTTCCCCGGGGGGTTTGGCACCTTGGACGAACTCTTCGAGGTGCTGACCTTGGTGCAGACCAAGAAGGTACGCCCCTTTCCCATCGTCCTGGTGGAAAAGGGGTATTGGGAGGGGCTCCTGAGGTGGCTCGAAGACCCGGTCCTCTCCTGGGGCCACGTATCTCCTTCGGACTTGAAGTTGTTGAAGGTCTTGGATGAACCGGAGGAGGTGGTCGAGTACATCAGGGCCCATACTCGCAGGAGACGAGCCTTAAGAGGTGCCTGAGGATCTTGGCCGTGGCGCCCCATATGGTGTAGGGGCCACAGCGGTAGAAATAGACCCTTTCGGATTCCTCTCCCTCACCCCAGACCTCCTCCTGGAGGTTGTCCCCCTTGATGAAACAGTCCACCGGCAGCAGGACGAGCTCCGTGGCCTCTCTCTCGTTGAGTCTGAAGGGGTAGGGATAGGGTATGACCCCCACTATGGGGGTCACCAGGAAGGACGATCTGGTCACCAGATCGTCCAGCCTGCCCACCACCTCTACATCCTCGGGCCTTATCCCCACCTCTTCAGCGGCCTCCCTCAAGGCCGTCTCCACGATGGAGCCGTCCTGAGGGTCGGAACCCCCTCCGGGGAAGGACATCTCGCCTGCGTGCTGCGGGAGGCCCTCAGCCCTCTTTATGAAGAGTATGTGACAGCGCCCATCCTTCAGACAAAGCGGCACCAGCACCCCCGCCCTCCTCAACCCCCCGCGATGGGGCAGTTCCAAAGGGGGTCGTCCCTTCAGGGCCCGCTGCAGCTTCCTCTTCAGACGGCGGAGGCCCTGGTCATCCACCTTCCCCGCCCTCCAGCTCGAGGACCTGCGCCCCTTCCCTCATCCGGCAATTTCCCTCGAAGAGCGCTCCCTCTTCGACCACCAGACAGGGCGTGCAGATGTCGCCTATTACCCTGCCGCTGGACCGCAGATCCACCTTCTGGTTGGCCCTGATGTTGCCCAAGACCTCCCCCTGGATCACCGCCATCCCCACCTCCACATCGCCCTCTATCCTGGCCCCTTCGCCCACGATCAACAGATCCGAGGTCCTGATCTCCCCCTTGAAGTGACCATCGATCCTCACAGCCCCTTTGAAGTCGAGCTTCCCCTCGAAGGTGGTCTCACGGCCCAAAAAGGCGTTGACATCGTCCCTAAGACCCTCTGCTTTCTTCATCATCGTACCTCCTTTGATGTCATGCTGTCCCCCGGATCACGTCCACTATCCTCTCCAGGTCCTCGAGGGAGTAGAACTCTATCTCCAGCTTCCCCTTGCCCCTCTGGTAACTGATCCTCACCTGGGTCTTCAAGAGGTGGCGCAGCTCCTCCAGGAGGGCCTCTGTGTCGGGATCATAGGCCTCTGTGGCCCGCCTGGCAGTCCCCCTGCTGCGCGCCTCCCGCTCCACATCCCTCACCGTGAGCCCCTCTCTGAGGACTTTCTGGTAGAGGCGAAGCTGCTCCTGCGGCGATCCCGCAGCCAGAAGGGCCCTGGCGTGCCCTGCCGTAATCCTCCCCTCCCTGAGGGCCTCCTTCACCTCGGGAGGGAGCTTCAAGAGCCTCAAGGTGTTGGCCACCGAGGACCGGTCCTTGCCCACCCTCCTGGCGACCTCTTCCTGGGTGTAGCCGAACTCCTCCATCAGTCGCTTGTAGGCCTCCGCCTCCTCTAGGGGGTTGAGGTCCTGGCGTTGGAGGTTCTCCACCAAGGCCATCTCCAGGACCTCCCGGTCAGAGGCCTCCTTCAGGATCACCGGCACCCTCTTGAGTCCAGCCCGCTGGGCCGCCCGCCAGCGCCTCTCGCCAGCGATGATCTCGTAACCCTCCCCCTTCCTTCGCACAAGCAGCGGTTGCAACAGCCCCTTCTGCTCGATGGAACGGGCAAGCTCCTCGAGGGCCTCCTCCTCCAGGTCCCTCCTCGGCTGGAAGGGGTTGGGGCTCAGCTCCTCCACCTCGCAGAGGAAGACCTCCGCCTCCCCCTCTCCCTCCAAGCCCCCCAGGAGGGCGTCCAACCCCTTCCCCAAACCGGACCTCTTAGCCATCGCCCTCCACCTCCAAGAGCTCCCTCGCCAACTGGAGGTAGCTCTGAGCGCCCTTCGAGCGGAGATCGTAAAGCAGGGCCGGCTTCCCGAAACTCGGCGCCTCGCTCAACCTCACATTGCGAGGGATGACGGTGTTGAAGACCTTTGACCCGAAGTGACCCCTCACCTCTTGCACCACCTGACGGGCCAAGTTGTTGCGGCCATCGTACATGGTGAGGAGGATCCCCTCGATCCGCAAAAGGGGGTTGAACCTCTCCTTCACCGCCCTTATCGTCCTCAGCAGTTGCGTCAACCCCTCCATGGCGTAGTACTCGCACTGAAGGGGGATGATCACGGAATAGGCGGCGGTAAGGGCGTTCAAGGTGAGGATCCCCAAAGAGGGGGGGCAATCCAGCAGGATGTAGTCGTAGCGCTCCTTGACAGCCCTGAGCATCCCCTTGAGCTTCCTCTCCCTGTCCCTCTCCTCCACCAACTCCACCTCGGCCCCTATCAGGTCGATGTTGGCGGGGACCAGGTGCAGATAGGGCACCTCCGTCTCCCTTATCACGTCGTGGACCGCCCTCTCCCCTATGAGGGCGTGGTAGAGGTTGGGGATCATCTCCTCCTTCTCGAAGCCCAAGGCCGTGGTGGAGTTGCCCTGGGGGTCGCTGTCGACCAAGAGGATCCACCTCCCAGTCCACGCCAGTGAGGTGGCGAGGTTCACCGCCGTGGTGGTCTTCCCCACCCCGCCCTTCTGGTTGGCGATGGCGATGACCTTGCCCATGAAGGGTCGCCTTGAAGATACCACGGCGGGGGTGGGGGCTCAAGGGCTCAAGCGGAAGAGCAGCAGGGTCCTCTCCCCCATGGAGAAGGGCAGGCGGAGGTCCTTCCTCTCCTCCAGGGAAAAGGGAAGGCCCTTGAGGGAGGCCAGCTCCCCCTCTACCTTGGGACCCTTCATGGCCAGGGCCCTCCCGCCGGGCGCCAGATAGGGTTCAGCGGCCCTCAAAAAATCCACCAGGGAGGTAAAGGCCCTCGAGACCACCAGGTCGAAGCGACCTCGATACCGCTCGATCACCTCTGGGTCTTCGACCCGGGCGTGAAGGACCTCCACCTCCTGAAGCCCCAAGGTCCTCACCAGGTGGCGGAGGAAGAAGGCCCTCTTTTGGGATGCGTCCAGCAGCAGGACCTCTAAGGAGGGACGATGGATCTTCAGGACCATCCCGGGGAAGCCGGCCCCTGTGCCTATGTCGAGGAGGCGGTCCTCCGACCCGAGGAAGGGGACCACCGTGAGGGAATCGAGGAAGTGCTTAACGGCTATCTCCTCTTCCCCCCGGAGGGCGGTGAGGTTGACCTTGCGGTTCCACCGATTCAGCTCTTGCAGGTAGAGGGAGAAGGCCTCAAGCTCTTTCCCCTTCAGCTCTATACCCAGCTCCTCTGCCCCCTTCAGGAGGGCTTCCCTGAAGGCCCGTGCCCCCTTCAACCCCTCCTCTCATCCACCACCCTCTTGGCCTTCCCCTCGCTCCGCGGAAGCGACCCAGGGGCCACCAGCGACACCGGCACCTCCACCCCCACCACCTGGCGGAGCTTCTCCGCCACCTGCCTCTCGAGCTCGGTCCTCCGCGCCTCCGCGGCGTAGATCTCCCCCTTGACCTCTACCTCCACCGCCATGGCGTCCATGTATCCCTTCTTGAAGATCCTGATCCGATAGTGGGGCTCAAGCTCGGTGAAGCCCAGCAGGACCCCTTCCACCTGGCTCGGGAAGACGTTCACCCCACCGACGATCAACATATCGTCGGTCCTGCCGAGGATCCGCTTCATCCTCACCAGGGTGCGACCACAGCGGCACTGCCCCCTCTCCAGGGCCGTCAGGTCTCCAGTCCTGTACCTCAGAAGGGGCATACCCCGCCGCCCCAGCGACGTGAGGACCAACTCCCCCTCCTCCCCTTCGGGGAGGACCTTCTCCGTCACGGGGTCTATCACCTCGGGATAGAAGTAGTCCTCGTTGATGTGGAGCTGCCGGTATCGGCAACTGAAGGCCACCCCCGGCCCCATCATCTCCGTCATGCCGTACATCTCGTAGGCCTCGATCCCCATCCGCTCCTCTATCTCGTCCCTCATCTCCACCGACCAGGGTTCCGCCCCGAAATGGCCTATCCTCAGGGGAAGCTTTCTAAGATCCACCCCGAACTTCTCCGCATACTCCGCGATGGTCAGGGCGTAACTGGGGGTGCAGAACAGGACCGTCGCCCCCAGGTCTCTCAGCAAGACCACCTGCCGCTCGGTGAAGCCTGAAGAGGCCGGGATAACGGCACAGCCTATTCGCTGGGCACCGTAATGATACCCGAGCCCTCCGGTGAAGAGCCCATAGCTGTAGGCGTTCTGACAGATATCCTCGGGCCTGACACCGGCGGCCCAAAGGGCCCTGGCCATACACTCGGCCCAGACCTCCAGGTCCTCCCGACTGTAGGGCACGATGACCGGCCGCCCCGTGCTCCCGGAGGTAGCCTGAAAGAGGAGGACCTCTCCTTGATCGATGGCGCAGAGGCCAAGGGGATACTGATAGCGCAGGTCGCTTTTGGTGGTGAAGGGCAGCTCCGGGAGGTCCTCCAAGGAAGAGATCCTCTCGGGCCTCACCCCCTCCTGCAGGAGCTTGTCCCGATAAAAGGGGACCCGTTCGAAGGCCCAACGGAGGGCCTCTTGGAACCTGCTCCACTGGACCTCTTCGATCCCTTCCCTCGGGGCGGCCTCCACCTCGTTCCAGAACCGCTCCATCTCCTCCGCTCCTTTCAGGTCGAGGAAAGACCGGGACGGAAGGCCCTTTTAGGTCTTGAAGGCCGCCTCTGTCCCTATGTATTTCTTGCGGAGCTTCGGCTTCTCGATCTTGCCCGTAGGGTTGCGCGGCACCTCACCGAAGAAGACCTTCCTCGGGCGCTTGTACCTGGGCAGGGACTGGCAGAACTCCAGGAGCTCCTCCTCCGTGAGGCTCTCCCCCGGCTTGGTCTCCACCACTATGGCCACGATCTCCCCGAGCCTCTCGTCCGGATAGCCGATGGCCGCCACATCCTTGACCTTTGGGTGGGTGTGGAGGAAGTCCTCTATCTCCACGGGAAAGATGTTCTCACCGCCCGAGATGATCACGTCCTTCTTGCGGTCCACCAGCCAGATGAAGCCGTCCTCGTCCTCGCGGGCCATGTCGCCGGTGTAGAGCCAACCGTCGCGGATGGTCTGAGCTGTGGCCTCGGGGTTCTTGTAGTACTCCCTCATGACGCCATCGCCCCGGACTACCAGCTCCCCTACCTCCCCCTGGGGGACGGGGTTGCCCTCCTCGTCCACAATCCTGGTCTCCCAGTTGAAGCCGGGCAGCCCTATGGCCCCTATCTTGTGCTCGTTCTCCATCCCCAGGTGGACACAGCCCGGACCTGTGGCCTCGCTCAGGCCATAATTGGTGTCGTAGGCCATCTCCGGGAAGTACTCCTTCCAGTGCTTGACCAGCGAAGGGGGCACAGGCTGGGCCCCTATGTGCATGAGGCGCCATTGGCTGAGGTCGTACTGGTCGGGCTTCAGCTCCCCTGAGTCGAACTTCAGAAGGATGTCCTGAGCCCACGGCACCAGGAGCCAGACTATGGTCCCCTTCTCCTCGCTCACCGCCTCGAGGATCCACTCCGGCTGGATTCCCTTGAGGATGACGGCACGACCCCCCACGATCAAGCTTCCGAACCAATGCATCTTGGCCCCGGTGTGATACAGCGGCGGGATGAGGATGAAGTTATCGCGGCGCGTCTGACGGTGGTGGGCGTTCTCGGTGATGCAGGCCGAGACCATGTTCCGGTGGGTCAGCAGGATCGGCTTGGGCCTGCCGGTGGTCCCTGAGGTGAAGTAGAGGCCACAGGGGTCCTCATAGGCTATCTCCACCGAAGGGGGACTCGAGGGGACGTCCTCCATGACCTTCTCAAAGGCCTCGGCGTAAGGGGGCCTCTCGCCCCCCCCGACGAAGATGTAGTTCTCGATGGTGGGACAATCGTCCTTTATGGCGTCGATCCTCTCTATGAACTCCGGGCCGAAGATCATGACCTTGGGCTCGGCCACATCCACACAGTATTTGATATCCTCGCTGGTGAAACGGAAGTTGAGGGGCACGACCCAGGCCCCTGTCCGGACTATGCCGAAGTAGGTGATGAGCCAGTCTATGGAGTTCATCATGAGGTGGATCACCTTGTCTCCCTTCCTCACGCCCCGCTTCATCAAGGCGTTGGCGAAGCGATTGGCCATCTCGTCGAAGGCCTTCCACGTGATCTCCCTCCGCCTACCCTCGGCGGGGACCCGTTCGATGAGGGCAACGTCCTCGGGGTACATCCGGGCATTCCTGGCCACCATCTCCCCTATGTGAATACAAAACGCCATCTCCCTCCCTCCTTTCGCTCTGTTGACAGGGTTTTATTTTTATGTTAGCAGAAACATCGGTTACAACACAATCCCACAAGAAGGAGGGGATGGAGATGAGCGATAACTTTGCGAGGTTTTGTCGGTTGAACGCAAGCAAGTTCCCCGACAGGGAATTCCTCATCGAGAGCTGGCCTTCCAAGAACTTCCGCAGGGCCTTGACCTGGAAGGAGTTGGAGGAACAGACGAACAAGTTGGCCAACTACCTGATCAGGGAGTGTGGGGTAAAGAAGGGCGACATAGTGTTACACCTGATGATGAACAGCCTGGAGTGGTACGTGGCCTACATGGCGATCTTAAAGACGGGGGCCACCGTCACCCCCCTGAACTTCCGTTTCGCCTCAGGCGACATCAAGTACGCAGCCGATGTGACCAAGTGCAAGGCCTTCATCCTGGGCGACGGCTTCCTGCCGAAGGTACAGCCCATCCAGTCCGACATGCCTTACTGCGAGAAGTACATCTGTGTGGGGGAGAACGTGCCCTCCGATATGATCTCCTACCAGGAAATCATGGAGAAAGGGGACCCTTCGGAGGTCTTGGCCGACGTGGACGAGGACGACATGGCCGAGCTGATGTTCACCTCCGGTACCACTGGTCCTCCAAAGCCGGTCTGTCACACCCACAAGACCCTCTTCTACATCGCCATAGGGAACGCCTTGACCTACTCCGAGGGATTCGAGAGCGTCTACCTCGCCCCCCACCCCTTCTACCACAGCGGGAGCCTCTTCCTCTCCTTCCCCTGTTACATCGCCGCGGGCAAGATCCTCATGCCCATGGAGCTTAAGCCCACTTCCTTCATCAAGTCGCTGGCCGACGAGAAGTGCACCGGGGGCTGGACCACCGTCCCCACCTGGTCCGACCTCATCAACGCCATCAAGTCCGGGGAGATAAAGCTGGAGGACTACGACCTCTCGAACCTGCGCCACATCGAGATCGGGGCCCAGCCCGTGCCCTATGGACTGCTGGAGGACACCAAGCAGATCTTCCCGAGGCTAAAGCTCGGCAACATCTACGGCATCACCGAGGGGGGAGGCGGTGGCCTGACCAACCTCTACGACGAGGACATCCTGCGCAAGCCCGGCTCCATAGGCAAGGCCACCGTCTTCATGGAGGCCAAGATCGTGGACGACGAGGGCAAGGAGGTGCCCCCCGGGACGGTGGGGGAGCTGCTGCTCAAGGGGCCGCGGCTGATGAAGGAGTACGCCTTCAACCCCGAGATGACCGCCAAGACCATCGAGGACGGCTGGCTCCACACCGGTGACCTGGCCTACATGGACGACGAGGGTTACATATACTTTGCCGACCGAAAGAAGGACCTCATCATCAGGGGTGGCGAGAACATCTTCCCGGCCGAGATAGAGGACTTCCTCCGCAAACACCCCAAGATCCAGGATGTAGCCGTCATCGGCTATCCCCACCCGCGGCTGGTGGAGATCGCCATGGCCATCATCCAGCTGAAGCCGGGTGAGACCATGACCCATGAGGAGGTCCTCGAGTTCTGCAAGGAGGGGGGACTGGCTAAGTACAAGTGGCCCGAGAAGGTGGTCTTCGCCGAGGTGCCGCGCAACCCCGCGGGCAAGATCGAGAAGCCCAAGCTCCGAGAGATCTACGTGAAGCCCGCCAAGGAGGCCATGGAGAAGGAATTCGCCAAGAAGGCCGACTGAGGCAAAAAGGGGACGATCCCCCAGGAGGCTTGCCTTCGGGCAGGCCTCCTTTTATTATGGGCGCGGGATGCAATGGGAGAGACTCCATCCAGAGGGCTGGCGACAGCGCTACCGCAGCAAGGTGATCAGCGCCAAGGGGGCCATCTCAAAGGTGAGGAATGGGGACAAGGTCTTCCTGGGCACAGGCTGCGGGGAGCCCCAGCACCTGATCCGGACCCTGCTCTCTTCCAAGACCCTCCTGGACGTGGACCTTTACCAGATCCTGCCCTTCACCTTGGCCCATTTCTTGGACGACCCCTACTTCACCCACCGCTTCAACTTCCACACCTTCTTCATAAGCGACAGGATCCGCCGGGCGGCCTTCCAGGGCAAGGTCCGCTACATCCCCGCCTATCTGTCCGAGATCCCCGCCCTCTTCGACAGGCAGATAGAACTGGACGTGGCCCTCATCCAGGTGACCCCGCCTGACGAGTTCGGCTTCTGCAGTCTGGGGATCTCCGTGGACGTGACCAAAAGGGCTGCCGAAAGGGCCAAACTCCTCATCGCCCAGGTCAACGCCTTCATGCCGAGGACCCTAGGCGATACCTTCATCCCCGTGGACAAGATCGACTACCTGGTCCCCTACGACGAGCCCCTCATCGAGGTGGAGATCCCTCAAGGGGACGAGATGATCCAGAGGATAGGCCGGAACGTCTCCAGGCTCGTGGAGGACGGCTCCACCATAGAGATCGGCATCGGAAAGACCCCGGCGGCGGTCCTGCCCTATCTGCAGCACAAGAGGGACCTAGGGGTCCACACCGAGATGCTGAGCGACGCCTACATCGACCTGGTCGCCGAGGGGGTGATAACCAACGAGAGGAAGACGCTGCATCCCGGCAAGATCATCGCCAGCTTCTGTATGGGCACAAGGAGGCTCTATCGGTTCGTCCACAACAACCCCATGATAGAGCTTCACCCCTCGGAATACGTAAACAACCGCTTCGTGATCGCCCAGAACGACAGGATGGCCTCCATAAACACGGCCCTCGAGGTGGACCTGACGGGCCAGGTCTGCTCGGACTCCCTGGGTTACCTCTTCTACAGCGGCGTCGGCGGACAGGCCGATTTCCTCCGAGGGGCGGCCATGTCCAAGGGGGGTGTGCCCATCATCGCCCTGCCCTCCACCGCCAAGGGGGGGCAGGTCTCCAGGATCGTCCCGCGTCTGAGCGAAGGGGCCGGCGTGGTCATAACCAGGGCGGGGGTCCACTTCGTGGTCACCGAGTACGGCATCGGTTACCTCAGGGGGAGAGACGTGGCCCAGAGGGTCCTGGAGATGGTGAACCTCGCCCACCCCAGATTCCGCAAGGGGCTGCTGGAGGCGGCCAAGGAGAAACACTACATCTTTACCGATCAGATACCCCCTCCTGAAAAGGACCTCGTATACCTGGAGAAGCTGGAGCGCACCTTCGGCCTCAAGGACGGCAGGAAGGCCCTCATCCGTCCCATAAGGCCGACGGACGAATTCGCCTTCAGGAACTTCATCTACTCCTTCTCGGACGAGTCCCTCTACAACCGCTTCTTCCAGGTGATCAGGGTATGGCCCCACCCGGAGGCCCAGCGCTGGGTCAACATAGATTACGAGAGGACGATGACCCTGGTGGCGGTCATAGAGGAGGAGAAGGAGGTCCGGAGGATCATCGGCATGGCCCAGTACGGAGAGGCCGAACCCGGTACGGTGGAGGTCGCCCTGCTGGTCCACGAGGACTTCAGAAACCAGGGCCTCGGCACCTTCATGCTGAGGCTGATACTGGAGATCGCCAAGGAGAAGGGCTACAGAGAGGTGAGCATGACGCTGCTCGAGGACAACAAGGCCGTACTCCACATCGTCAAGGGTCTCTTCCCCGGGATCAAGTTCGAAAGGGGCTCAGGGGGCATCCTCAAGGCGAAAGCGGCCCTGGAAGGGAGGTCCGTCGATGGCTGCTAAGGGGGTCAAGGGGCTCCTTCTGTTGGCGGCGCTGCTGCTCCTGCTCGAGGGATGTGGGGGGAAGAAGATCAGCAAGGCCCCGCCCTCAGACCCGCTGGAGCTCTACCGCAAGGGGCTCGTCCTCTTCAACGAAGGCCACTACAAGAAGGCCACCGAGGCCTTTTCCCGCTTCGTCAGCTACTTCCCCGAGGAGAGGGATCTGGCCGCCAAGGCCGAGTTGAAGTTGGCCGATTGCGCCTTCATGTCCAAGGACTACCCCGAGGCCATAACCAGATACACCGAGTTCAAGAAGCGCCACCCCTTCCACCCCGACGTCCCCTACGCGGACTTCCAGATCGCCATGGCCCACTACCGCAAGATACGCTCCAAGGACAAGGACCAGGAGACGACGAGGAAGGCCCTGGCGGCCTTCGAGAACGTCCTGAGGAAGTACCCCGGGACCATCTTCGCCCAGAAGGCCTCCGAGAAGATCGCCTTCTGTAAGCGCAGGTTGGCCGAGCACGAGATATACGTGGGCAAGTTCTACCTTAAGAAGAAAAAGCTGAAGGCGGCCCAAGGTCGCTTCAGGGCCGCCTTGGCCTACAGGGGCTCGGGGCTGGAGGACCGGGCCCTCTATCTCCTGGCCCTGGCCCTGCACAAGGAGGGCAGGGACGATGAGGCGGCCTCTTACCTCGCCCTGCTCGAGAGGAGTTACCCCCAGAGCAAGGAATCGAGGAAGGCAAAGGCCCTGCTGGCCCGCCTAAAGGTGAAGGAGATCGCCGAGGTGAAATGGCCCACCCCGGTACCCCCAAGCCCTCCGGCACCCGCAGAGCGAGCTGAGGGGCTCAAGATCGAGGCGCGCAGCCAGGAGAGGCTACCCGGGCTGGTCCTCTACAGTGGAGACGTCAAGCTTCGCCTGGGCGACCTCTCCATCAGGGCCGACGAGCTGCGGGTGAGGGAGGAGGGGGGAAAACCCGTGGAGGTGGTGGCGAAGGGGGACGTGAAGGTCACCAAGGGCCCGAGGGAGATCCTCTGCGGCAAGGCCTCGCTGGACCTCACCGAGGACCTCCTCACCATGGAGGACAACCCCCGCTTCAGCGAGGCCGGACAGCTCATCAGGGGCAAGCGGATGACCCTGGATCTGTCCACCGACAGGCTGCACATCGAGGGCAAGAAGGTGGAAGAGGAGGTCACTTCACCAGCCATATCCCCACCACAATGAGGACGATCCCCAGGAAGCGGAGCAACGTCACCTGCTCCCCCAGTAGCAACATCCCCAACAGGGCTGTCACCAAGGGATAGGAGGCGGCGATGGGCACCACCCGGGAGGTGGCCCCCATCTTCAGGGCCCAGAAGTAGGTCCACATCCCGAGGAGACCCGCCAGGATGCCGCTCGAGGAGAAGATGACCACGGTCCGTAGGTCCACGGAGAAGATATCGCGGAGCCGCCCGCTGAGGGCGGCCACGGCGAGCAACACCGCCGTGATGGCCATGGACCTGACGGTCACCCCCACGAAGGGGTCGACCTCCTTCAGGCCCACCTTCTCCAGGATGGGGGTGCTACCCCAACAGAGGGCGGTGATCGCCAACAGCAAAAGCGGAAGGAGCTTCATGGCCCCAAAAGGGTAACAAGGCCCGCGGGATCCCTCAAGGCCCGAAGAGGACCTTGCCCGTGTCCCTGAAGCTGTAGCCGGGGACCTTCTGCCGGCCCGCCGAGGAGAGGAAGCCCAGGAGATCCCTCACCCTCTCCGTCCCCCATACCTCCTCGGACAGGACCAGGTCGAAGCGTTCCTCCCGCAGGGGGATGAAGTCCAGGGGGAGGAGATGGGCCATGTACTCGATGCCCAGGCCCACATCTGCCTCCCCGAGGAAGACCCTCAAGGCCACCTCGAGATGGGAGGACACCACGTCCCTGAAGCCCTTCACCTCCTCCGGGGGGATGCCCTCCTGCTGCAACAGCATCTCCAGCAGGTGCCTGGTGCCGGAGCGCTCGTTCCGGTTGATGAACCTGGCGCCCTTCTTGACCACGTCCTTCAAGCCCTTGATCCCCAGGGGATTGCCCCTCTGCAGCAACAGGCCCTGCCTCCTGTACCAAAGGTTCACCACCACATACCCCCCCGAGGGGAACCACCTGCTGAGGAAGGGCAGATTGTACTGACCGCTCTCCGGGTCCAGCAGATGGCAACAACAACCGTGGACCTTCGCCTCCCCGAGGGCGAAAAGCCCCCCCTCGCTCCCCACAGCAGCGTAGAAGGCCAGCGTCTTCAGGGCCCTCTTCCGACCGTAGGAGCTGAGGAGCCTCACCAACAGGGGATCGTCGCTCCCGGCCAGAAGCAGGTCCCTCTCCCATTGGACCCTCTCCTTTAACCACCTCAGGAGCTGCTCCCTGGGGAAGAGCCACTTGCCGGTGATCCTGACGTGCGGAAGCCCCCCCTCCCTGATGAGCTGATAGACCTTCTTCTCGTTGAGCCTCAGGAGCTGGGCGACCTCCTTGGTGGTCAACAGTTCCTGCATGGGGAACCTATACCGCCTCTGCCCTGTAATGTCAAGAAAAGAGCAATATGGAAAAAAAATAACAATTATTGACAAAAAATTCCCGATATGCTAAAAAGCCCCCTCGACTTCTCCCCAGGAGGTGGACCGTGAGAAAGGCGTTGTGGTTGGTGCTCCTCTGGACCCTCTTCGTCTCCGTCCCTCCCCTTCCGGCGAAGGGCCGAGGAGAGGTGATCGTCTTTCACGCCGGGAGCCTCACCGTGCCCTTCAAGAGGATGGAGAAGCTGTACGAGGCGACCCACAGGGGTGTGGACGTCAAGCGGGAGGCCGCAGGCTCCAGGACCTGTGCGAGGAAGATCATCGACCTGAAGAAGCCCTGCGACATCATGGCCTCGGCCGATGTGGAGGTGATAACCACACTGCTGTTCCCCGATTACGCTGAGCTCTGTTACGAGTTCGCCACCAATCAGATGGTGATCGCCTACACCCCAAGGAGCAGGTACGCCCGAAGGATAGACGCCCGAAACTGGTACGAGATCCTCGCCAGGGACGACGTCTCCTTCGGCTACGCCGACCCGGAGGCTGACCCTTGTGGTTACAGGACGGTGCTGCTGCTTCAGTTGGCAGAGAGGTTCTACAGGAAGCCCGGCATCCTGAAGAAGTTGACCGAGAAGGCCCTGATAAGGCCGAAGTCCGTGGAGCTCATAGCCTTGCTCGAGACGGGGCACCTCGATTACGCCTTCGAATACAGGTCCGTGGCCG
>Ga0190360_1000660_pt1 | contig 18774 bp, 19 predicted proteins | sample 48721834_MG_FD_161271 | JGI IMG/M metagenome (GOLD analysis project Ga0190360, IMG submission 161271) | Hydrothermal vent microbial mat bacterial communities from Southern Trench, Guaymas Basin, Mexico - 4872-18-3-4_MG | ecosystem: Environmental > Aquatic > Marine > Hydrothermal vents >... | reverse complement strand
AACGTTTTCTGGTTTTCAATTATGCTCCTCCTTTCTTGGACTGTAATATAAGATTTTTCCACCTTATTTACCTGTCCGAAAATTGGGGAGCACTACAAGGTATGGTAAACTTGCTGGACTTTTATGTAATTACTTTGGTATTAAACCAGAATTAAATCTTGAAATTTTAGTATATTTTTCAAAAATTAATAATGAATGGCACTGGACTCTGAAAGAAAATGTATTAAAAGCATTAAGAGAACTAAATTGGTTTGATAATAAAAATACATCCGATATTATAAACGAAATTGAAGAGTACAGATTTTCCAAAACTCCAGATAAGACATTTAAAGAAGCAATAATACAAAGTCGAGTAGGGCAAGGAATATTTCGTTCTAAATTAATAAATTATTGGAAGGGATGCTCTGTTACAGGTATGAAAAATTTTAATATATTAAGGGCATCTCATATTAAACCTTGGCGTTATTCCACAGATGAAGAACGGTTAAACTATTTTAATGGACTTCTTCTATTGCCAAATTTGGATGTATTATTTGATACAGGATTAATAAGTTTTGATGATAATGGTTATATTTTAATTTCCTCCCATTTAAAAGAAAAAGAGAGAGAAATACTTGGTATTTCAATTTCAATGAAATTAAGAAAAATTGAAGCATTACATAAAAAATTTTTAGAATTTCACAGAGATAAAATTTTTAAGTCTTAAAAAATATCACCGCGGCCAACGAGCCGCTGCACATGACCGCCATTCCGCTGCGGCCTTCGGCCTTGCTTCATGGTGGCAGGTGAGCTTTGTTGTTAGAACGTAAGGAAATAGTAATGACAGAAGACAAACTACAAGTACCCAAGAAAACTAAGGGTGACGCCGCTCATGCTATTGCAAAAGCGGGGTTATCCGCTATCCCTGTTATTGGTGGCTCTGCAGCAGAGTTATTTCAGAATGTCATTCAGCCACCTCTTGAGAAACGAAGAATTGAATGGATGCAACAAGTTGGAGAAAAAATACAAGAGCTAGAAGAAAATGGTCTCAAGATAGAAGACCTGCAAGAAAATGAAGAATTTATTTCAGCAGTAATGCATGCATCACAAATTGCATTGAAGACACATAAAAATGAGAAATTAAAGGCTTTGCGAAATGCGATTCTTAATATTGCAAAAGGACAAGCACCAGAAGAAACCCTTCAAAATATATTTCTCAATCTCATAGATTCTTTTACAGAGCTACACATATGTATTCTTAAGCTATTTCAAAACCCGGAGCCACCTCCAAATCTTAGTATGGGTGGACTTAGTGATGTTATCGAGCACAATATAAAAGAATTGAGAGGTCGACAAGATTTATATGATCAGATATGGATGGATCTTTACTCTCATGGTCTTGTAAATACGGATAACTTACATGTAACAATGACAGTTCATAGTTTAAGGCAGAAACGTACAACGGGAATGGGGGACGCCTTTTTGAAATTCATTGCGGGATCACAGTGAATAGGGGTCTAACAAGGCGCTCCACCTGACCGCCTACTGCTGCGCTTGGCGTCGGGTGTCCTGTATAGTATGAACTTACTCCGTGTGGCACGACCCTTGTGGTCGTGCATAATTAAATAATGATTGTTGATCTTCAGAGACTCTTTCCTCTTTAGAGTTTAAAGTAAGAAACAGACTTCCGAAGTCTTTGAGACTTCGGAAGTCTGAAGTTTGAACAATAGAGAAGATTATGACAAGAAGAACAACCCAGATTATCGCTGGGAATTATTATCATATTCGTTGCTCTTCAGGGGCTCTTACCCCTGCTGTAAACAAAGGAATAATCAAATGGGTAAAATAGACGTCAGGTGTCCTGTATAGTATAAACTTACTCCGTGTGGCACGACCCTTGTGGTCGTACATAATTAAATAATGATTATTGCTTTTCAAGAACTCTTGCCTCTTTAGAGTTTAAAGGGGGAAACAGACTTTCCGAAGTCTTTGAGACTTCGGAAGTCTAAAGTTTGAACAATGGAGAAGATTATGACAAGAAGAACAACCCAGATTGTCGCTGGGAATTATTATCATATTTACAATCGTGGCAATCAGCGAGATCGAATATTCTTTGAGCGTGAAAATTATCTCTATTTTCTGAGGAAAATCAGACAATACTTTCGCGATGCCGTTGTGGTAATCTGCTATTGCTTGATGCCTAACCATTTTCATTTTCTTCTTCTTGTTCTCTGTGATGATTTTTCGCGCCGAATGCAAAACCTTTCCAATTCTTACGCAAAATCCATAAACAAGAGGTACAATCGAGTCGGACATCTGTTTCAAGGGAATTTCAAGGCAAAACTCATATCCAACGATGCAGTTCTATTGCATCTGACCCGCTATATTCATCTAAATCCGGTATTTGGCAAACTTGTCAGGAGAGCGGAGGATTGGGAGTTTTCCAGCTATAGGGAGTATATCGGATTAAGGAAAGGTACTTTACCTGAACCTGATGTCATTCTTGATCAATTCAAAGAATTTCGGGAGTATCAAGAATTTATAGTTTCGTATCAAGAAGAGCATTTTGAGATGATCAAAGAGTATGTTCTGGAATGAACTAACGAGATTCAGGGTTCGGATATGGGACTGTTTGCCGGCCTGTTAGGATGGGACGCCACTGATGAAAGGATGGTAAATTACCCAGAGTTAATCCGGGACACGTCGGGTGTCCTGTATAGTATAAACTTACTCCGTGTGACACGACCCTTGTGGTCGTTCATAATTAAATACTGATTATTGCTTTTCAAGAACTCTTGCCTCTTTAGAGTTTAAAGTAAGAAAAAGACTTCCGAAGTCTTTGAGACTTCGGAAGTCTGAAGTTTGAACAATAGAGAAGATTATGACAAAAAGAACAACCCAGATTATCGCTGGGAATTATTATCATATTCGTTGCTCTTCAGGGGCTCTTGCCAGTGCTGAAAAAGAAACAATCAAATGGGTAAAAGAGACGTCGAGTGTCATGTATAGTATGAACCTACTCTGTGTAGCATGCCCCATGTGGTTGTGCATAAATAAATAATGATTATTGCTCTTCAGGGACTCCTGACTCTTTAGAGTTTAAAGTGGGAAACAGACTTCCGAAGTCTTTGAGACTTCGGAAGTCTTAAGTTTGATTTCCTCTAAAGTTACTTTATTTTTGAGGCAATGCGGAAAAATAATAATATGCTATTGCGGTAAATTAGAAGTAGACTTTCTACAGAAAAATGAGTATATTTGGATAAATGAAAACTTAGCGTATATATCTTGACACCTCTATATTCGGTGGATGTTTCGATGATGAATTCGCAAGTTGGTAAAATGCATTAATGAAGGATATTGAGAGTGGATTGTTCCGTGGTGTGACATCGGAAGTTGTCGAAGCTGAAATTGCCGACGCACACAAAAACATTCAGGAGAAGTTTTTAAAATTTCTTGGAATGAATCCTGAAGTTCTCAAAATAAATACAGAAACAATAGAGTTGGTTGATATCTACTTGGAGCATAAAATACTGGCAGAGAGATTTCGTAATGATATGTTGCATATAGTGTTGGCCACTATAGAAGACGTTGATATTTTAGTAAGTTGTAAATTCAGGCATATCGTACGTTATGACAAAATTAGGCAGTTTAATGCGGTCAATTTAGAACAAGGTTATCACACACTGGATATATATTCACCTCGTGAGGTGACAAGTTATGAAAAAGATTGATACCGTTGAAATGGTACGCAATATTCGTGACAAACAAAGTAAAGATGTTTCGGACAAGTCTCCCAAAGAAATCATAAACTACTTTCGCAGGAAAGCCATGGAGTTTGCTGAGAAGGCAGGAGCTCTGGAGTTTCACAAGCGCTAACCCAAAAATGCACCGGATGAAAACGCTACCTTAAATTTTCACATTTCAATTCGAACAACGCGTGTTAAATGTGTTGTGGTCATTCAATATAGAAAAGGTTTAGACTTCCGAAGTCTGAAGTTTTACAATAGAGAAGATTATGACTATTGCTCAGCAGGGGCTCATGCCACTGCTGTAAAAGAAACAATCAAGTGGGTACAAGAGACCACATTCAACGGAAACATTTCTTTGGAGAAAATTAGCGTATATACACAATAATCCAATTCAGCCCCATTGGGTACTTGTAGAGCAACTATCCTTTCAGAAGTTTTAGATATTATCATACAGGTCAAGACTAGAATGGTATCGACATTTTATCTTTATTGTTAGGTTAATATAATTCAAGCTCCGCATGGGCAAGAGCTCCTACGGAGCTTAAGCTTGGGAACGCGGCGGGGCGATGATGCTTCGCCTCTCCCTCAGGAGTACCGGAGATACCTCGATCTATCAAGCGCGCAGGGTCAAGGAGAAAAGAGAATATTTTTCACCACAGTAGAAAGATACGGATCCCGCTCTTCAGCTCGCCCACGAACTCAGGATTCGCTCGATATTCTTGGTCGTGAATTGATCCGTACTTGTCATTTGCTCCAACGCAATGATTTCATCGCCAGAGGTCTTCATCAACAATGCACCGTTTGAAAAAAAGGGCTTTAGACATTCCTCGGTTTCCCGGCAATAGAAATATTCGATACGACGGTTCTTTCTTCTGGTGCACCAAATCCGCAACCTGTTGAAATCCGCGTTGGAAAGGTGCGGCAGAATCACTGTGATTTTCTTATCAAATGACAATCTGTCTAATATCATAAAAAAGCTGTCACATTTATCACACCCCACTACTGGTAACACGACGATATACATTTCATCCCGTCGTACCAAATAACCGGTATCTGACAAAGAATGAAACTTTACCAGATTCATCAAATCGATTGATTCTCTTATCTTTTTACTATTCCTGTAGCTGCGGTACATCTGAAAGGCGACCACCAGGGCCACGATCACCGAAGCAACTGCGATATTTTTCCATAAATCCACTACCTTCGCCATCTCAGAGCCTCCCACAGATCGTATCGGACAAGGCAGGGATTTGGAAACAGTCCGTCCGCTCCCTCTTTATCGGGTTCAACCCATTTGTACAAAACGCCCCTCTCACCTTCAAGGTATTCGTTGGATTCGCCCAGTTCCACCGCGCCAAGATACTCGCCGTTGACGAGCCAGAATTCAAAATATGAGCGAATTTTGAATTCTTTTGGTCTCTTTTTACCTGACATTCCCCATAGGTAATCAGAATCAATTTTGCCGCCACCTTTTCGATAATTGATACGATAATTTATGACAATAATGTTATTTCCAAGATACCATATGCCCTGAGCTCTTGTGTGACTGAAAAATATTCCCATTGAGATTTCATCGTTTTTTAAAACTTTCTGTACATCTTTTTTCGATGGCGGCTGCCAAAAGCGGGGAGGTTTCTGCGTCACATGCCCTACGAAATCACCGTTGTCCCTGTAGATGTCGAATCCATACTCCTCCGGCTTGATGACGAACAGATACCCCTTCTCGTTGAAGGCCAGGGCATGCAGTTTCCCAGCGTGAACCACGACCTGGTTGATCATGGCCACATCGCCGAATTTCTTGATGATGCCCGTCTTCGTGCTGCCCATCGTCAAAAGGGGAATCTTCGCCAGGGGCTCGAAATGGCAGTAGAAATAGCGGTCAGAGACCGGCGACACCACAAAACTTCTGGGAATCCAAGAGTAGGAGTGGCGCACCTCTCGAACATAATTTCCGTCGTTGTCGAAGACGACGATCTTCATCTGCATGCCGTCGGTCACGAAGAAATTCTTCTCGTTCTTGGCCACAATCGTTATGGTGGCGCTCATTATCTCGCTGGGACCCTGCCCCGACCGGGACACAGCTCTGAGGAATCTGCCGTTCTCGTCATACAGAAAAATCATCGGCCCGGTAGTTCCACCCATGGTGAGCATGGAGTGGATGCCGTTGTTCATGATGGCGTAGTTCCCGTTTCCCAGCCAGGCGAAATTTGGGTTCCGGTTGAAGAAATACTCTCTTTTGTGTTCGAACCAGACTGTATCTACCGGAATCCCGAACTCTCTCACGAAAATGTCATCGAATTTTCTCTTCTCACATGATTTGATCAGATGCTCGAGGCTGGTCACATCCACGTCGGAATGTGATAAGACTTCATCGTAAAAAACATTTGTTGTTACTTCTTGCGCCATAAGAGAATTTACTAAGAAGACAAGGACGAATGAGAATCGCAGCCTGCTCATGTAACCAATCCTCCATTTTTCTTTTTCGAATAAGTTTTTTTAGAAAAGCTGGGCAGAATGTTTTCTAACTATACTTTATAATATTATTACTATTCAGGGAAAAAAGCTTTTATACATGGTTCGCATCTATGTGTCCCTGGTTTCCAACATTTACCAGCCACACTATCTCCGCTCTCAATCATAAAATAACTCCACACCTTACTTTTACAAATTGATTCTAAATCAGCGTAAGATTTGACAAACGCACAAATTAAAATAACTAACAAAATAATGCCGAAAACAATCTGTGTCTTTTTCGTTGCCATAAGAGCTTCCTCCTGTTTTTATCATTCTGTCCAGCCTTGATTCATGATTGGTCAGGGCATCATCATTATTAGAGATGATGCTTGATAAGAAAAAAATATCTTTTCAAAAAAAGATGTTATTTTTTATATCAAAGGTTAACTGGAAGAGTCTTGAATGCTCTTCCTCATAGTTTTTCGCATCTTGATAGAATATAAATATTTTTTGTACATAGATATTGGGGGTAAATATAAAAAATAAAATTAAAAATACAAGCAATTTTTCTTTTATTTGAGGCCTTAGGGAATTTTATTGCTTTTCAGGGGCTCTTGCCCCTGCGGTAAAAGAAACAATCAAATGGGTACAAGAGACCACATTCAACGGAAACATTTCTTCGGAGAAAATTAGCGTATATACACAATAATCCAATTCAGCCCCTTTGGGTACTTATAGAGCAACTATCCTTTCAGAAGTTTTAGATATTATCATACAGGTCAAGATTTGAATAGTATCAACATTTTATCTTTATTGACTGGCAAATTTGGCCCGTGTCAAAATCAAAAATCAGTTTGCCCATTGATTTTTAATTCAAAAATATCTATATTGTAACAACGATATATATAATGGAGAAATAAAATGGCTGATCAATTAATAGTTAGAATAGATCCTGAACTAAAAAATAAAGCCTCTCGGCTTGCCAAAACAGAAGGGAAAAGTCTAAGCGAAATGATTAGAAAATTATTGGAGGATTATATAAAATCACGGGATATAGGAGGTTATATCGATAACTTATGGGATAAAATCGGTGAAAAAATGAAAGATAAAGGGTATACGGAAAAAAATATTGATTCAGTCATTCGAGAGGTTAGAAAGAATAAATGATTAAAGTTGTTATCGATACCAATGTATTTATTTCTTCGTTTTTTGGTGGTAATCCCAGAAAAATAATCAACTTATGGAAAGAAGGGAAAATTTATTGGTGTCTATCTAATGAAATAATCGATGAATATATTGCTGTACTGCGACGAATGGGATTACAACACGAAAAAGAATTTCATGAATTATTAAAGATATTTGCAGAAGGGAATAATATAATTTTTACTGCAGACACACCCCAGCTTGAGATAATAGAAGATGACCCGGATGATAATAAATTTATTGAATGTGCTGTGGAATTAGAAGCCCAATACATTATATCAGGTGACAAACATTTGAAAGGATTGAAAAAGTATCTTAACATTTTGATTGTAAGCCCCAGTGATTTTTGGAATGAAATGGATAAAAATTTAAATCACATAACAAGGCGCTCCACCTGACTGCTATTCCACTGCGCTCCTTGGCGGTAGATGACCCTTGGCGTTATGGAAATATTCATGGGAGGGTTAATACATGGAAACAAAGCAAGCTAGAAGGTTGCAATTCGGAGGTATATGCTCAATTGCTGTGGGGATTTTATATATTCTGGTAGGAGCAACTCACCTCCTGTTACCGCGTGGGCAGCTTAGAGGCGCCAGCGGAGTGGATTCTCAATTTTTTGAATCTCTTGCTAATAATTCTATGGTATTTATATTACATTATTGGATTGTGGTTATTTTATCCATCTTATCAGTAGCTGTCATTTTATCGCTTTTTGAACTCTTACAAGATCATCGTTCAGGGCCAGTATCATGGGGTGTGGTAATCGGATTATTTGCAGCAGGTTTATCCCTGCTTGACTTTGCCTATGTCGGGGTTAAAGCTCCGCAGCTTGCCAAGCTATTTGTATCTGCCCCCTCAAGAAATTAGATCCGCCCTTCTCATTTCAGGTCTGCATACTATCGATCCATGTTTTCTGTCGTGGGGACTGATGGGCATCTTTGCGATTACGATTAACGCCTATCTGATTCGGTACAGGCTGGTCAAGCATATTTTGGGCATTATTAGTCTCACTGGAGGAGCATTTTATTTTCTGCTCTTCCTGGGTTCACTTTTCCATGTTCCATTGATGATCGATATTTCTGCATTTTTTGGCGGCGTTGTTTTGGCACCGATTTGGTATATTGGGATTGGGTTTGTTTTACTATCGTCTGATTAACCTACTGTTTGCGATTATGAGGAGCATATTTTACATAACAATTGGCTTACCCTGACCGAAGGGAATGTACGTTTTTTAGGTTTTGTAGTTCTCATCGAGTCTTTTGGTTTTTAAAGTCTGTGTCCAGCAGTCCTGCGGCAAGTTAGCCAATCTACTTGCTAAAAAGCAAGAGAAAAATAAAAGATAATTTTGAATTTGTTCTTTGAGAACGGTGCCTTTTAAGCTTAAGAAGCATGTACCTTTCCATGAAGTCCTGACGTACTTCACCTGCTGCAGTCTCAAAATCATTGCAGATGTGCCGTCCTGGTTGTTTAATCTTCCATGCCCGACTTACTTTCGTCGCTACCGGTTCTTTTCATCCGACGCGACCTATTTCTAAATTCGCTAGTCCGGAAGAACCAGGACACCGCCAGATTTGGAGGGCGTTACCTGCCTTTTCAGAAGACATCTTCCATGATGTTAAACAGGTGCCGGGTGTCCTGTATAGTATGAACTTACTGCGTGTGGCACGACCCTTGTGGTTGTGCATAACTAAATAATGATTGTTGATCTTCAGAGACTCTTTCCTCTTTAGAGTTTAAAGGGGGAAACAGACTTCCGAAGTCTTTGAGACTTCGGAAGTCTTAAGTTTGATTTCCTCTAAAGTTATTTTATTTTTGAGTCAATTCGTTTTTAGAATAATTCTTCCATATCTATATTTAGTACTTGCTTTTTGGAGTATAGGATTTATATTATTAGTTTAATCTATTCTTTCTTATTGGAGGTAGAAGATTTATGAATTCAGGGAAAATCCCGGAGTTAAAGATAGGCAAACTCAGGGCTAAGGTACCAATTGTTCAAGGTGGAATGAGCGTTGGTATATCATTATCAGGATTGGCTTCGGCTGTGGCAAAGGAAGGAGGAGTCGGAGTAATCGGTACGGCAGGAATCGGTATGCTTGAACAGGATTTCATGACCAATTATAGAGAAGCAAACAAAAGAGCATTGAGAAATGAGATAAGAAGGGCAAGAGAAATAACCGATGGTATTATTGGAGTCAATATACTACTTGCACTGTCAGATTCAGATGAACTTCTGCTTACTGCTGTAGAAGAAGATGTAGATCTAATATTTCTTGGTGCGGGTCTTCCTTTAAAGAATCTTAAAAAATTACCAGCAGATAGATTGAAGGATGTCTGTGCCAAGATTGTTCCAATAGTTTCTTCTGCAAGGGCTGCAAATATAATATTTCAGTACTGGGCAAGCAATTATGGTTATGTTCCAGATGCAATAGTTGTGGAAGGCCCACTTGCTGGAGGTCATTTAGGTTTAAAGAGGGAACAGATAAACAATCCCGATTATAGATTGGAAAAGATTGTAGGCGAAGTAATTTTTATTGTGAAAACTTATGAGGAACAATTTAATAAGACTATTTCAGTGATTGCAGCAGGTGGCATATATACAGGTGCAGATATTTATAAATTCATGAAGCTGGGAGTCCAGGGCGTGCAGATGGCAACAAGATTTGTAGCAACATACGAATGCAATGCAGAAGAAGAATTTAAGGAAGCATATATAAAATGCAGGAAAGAGGATCTGACAATAATTGAAAGTCCTGTTGGATTGCCGGGAAGAGCAATACGCAACACATTTCTGGAAGATGTTTCACAAGGCATCAAGAAACCATTTAAATGCCCATGGAAATGTCTAAGAACATGCGATTTCAAGGATGCACCATATTGTATTGCGCTTGCATTAACAAATGCGAAAAAGGGAAACATGAATAACGGATTTGCCTTTGCAGGGGCAAATGCTTACAGAGTAGATAAAATTATCTCTGTCAAAGAATTGATCGATACTCTGCTGATTGAGTATGAAAGAGAAATGATAATGATGAGTGGTAGTATAGCAGTGGAGAGATGATACCCTTTTTGAAGGCATTGGTTAAAATATTAAATGGTATAATGAGGTGAAGATGTCGCAAGAACGATTTAATGCTCAAATGTTTGTATCCTGGTATGCTGAGAAGCAGGGTGTAGCCATAGAGGAACTTGGGGTTGCGCCTGTTGTGGTTCTTTCTTGGAGTCGAGAGATTATAAGGTCACTGGCCGACAACACGGGTGCTGTACTTTCAAATAAGTGGATGTATAAAGATCAGTATCCCATGTATACTGGAGAGGTAGATGGGAATCGAGTATCGTTTTTATTTTCTCCTGTAGGCGCACCAGGAACTGTGATGTTTATGGAAGAGTTGATTGCATGCGAAGCCAGGGTAATCATTGGACTGGGAGCAGCAGGAAGCCTCCAGCCTGAGGCTCCTGTGGGAACTTTTATCATACCAACAGATTGTATCAGCGAAGAAGGGACCTCTGATCATTATATTGATAGAAATACAGATCTGTACCCAAGCAGAAGGCTTGTAGAAATCATCAGAAAGAGTTGTGAGAGGGATGGACATAATGTTCTATCTGGATCGTTGTGGACAACAGATGCACCATACAGGGAGTTTGTAAATAAGATTGAGGAGTATCGTAAGAGGGGTATATTGGGTGTAGACATGGAGACATCGGCAATGTATGCGCTTGGCAGTGTAAGGGGGGTTGATGTATGCAACCTTTTAGTGGTCAGTGATGAACTGTGGCATGAATGGAGACCAGAGTTCGGGTCGCCAGAGTTGCAGGAGAAGATTCGATGTGCCGAGCGTGTAATACTTCGCTGCGTAGCAGATGGGGTTGTATGTGAATGAACCTTAAAGAGAAGTCCAAGTTACAGCGTAGGAGCAGATCATGAAGAATAGAATTTTGTTATTAATAATCGTGACTGTCCTGCTGGGATGTTCAAAAAAGATATCACTTCCCACAGTAGAAGAGAGTTTGAGAGTTAAATTGGAACAATATCTGAAGCACAACTATACGACTCCAGAAGAGTACGTAATTAGCAAGTTCAATGATCATGATATAGTCTTTATAGGCGAATTCCACAGGATAAAGCAAAATGTGGAGTTGATTCAGCACTTGATCCCAATGCTATATAAAAATGGAATCTATATCCTGGGAACAGAATTTGGGAGAAGGGAGGATCAGCACCTTATTGATAGCCTGCTGAACAGTGCAAGATATGATGAGAATTTGGCACGTAGGATAATTTTTAACCAGTTTGTCCACTGGGGATACAGGGAATATGTTGATATATACAGGGCTGCCTGGCAACTGAATCAATCTATTTCAGAACAGGGTCGTAAGTTTCGAATATTAGGCTTGAACGATTCTCCAGACTGGAGTATTATCAGATCACAAAAAGATAGAGAAGATCCTGCTATAATGAGAAAGGTATGGAGAGGGGGCGGCGAGCATCTCTGGGCAAAGGTGATATTAGATGAAGTAGTTGCGAAGGGAGAAAAGGCACTAATTTATTGCGGAATTCATCATGCATTTACAGAATACAAGCAGCCGATATTTGATGAGCAAAAGAAGATGTTTATTCGGTTTGAAGAAGGAAGAATGGGAAACTTTGTCTACAATAAGATTGGGAAGAGGGCAATCACCATATATATGCATGCTGTTTGGCCATCTTGCCGTGGTTACAGTAAGCCAAATGTTTATCCTACGGATGGAATCATTGATGCAGTGATGGCAGGGATGGAGCCAAAATATCAGAGAGTCGGCTTTGATACCAGAGGAACACCATTCGGCAAATTACCCGGAGAAACGAGCATTTACAAACATGGATATGTGGATTTCTCACTGGAGAAGTTCTGCGATGGATATATCTACCAGATGCCGCTTTCGAAATATGAAGGAGTGACTCCAATAAAGGGATTTATAAATAATGAAAATATTGATAGGGCAAGGGCACAGTCGCCAAATCCATGGTTCAGAAATGCAACCATAGAAGATTTCTACGATGCCTCAAGACAAAGTGCGGATATTAAAAAGAGGTTTGCCCGTTTCTGGTAATATTGATCAATTGTAAAATATCTTTTCCTTTTTGCATTTTTTAGGATCATGGTAGTAAAATCCAACACCATTCTTAACTACTTCTGCATATTTCGGAACATTATCTACCTCTATAGAGCGATCGGGATGCATGATGGAATACTGGTGCATGATTTCGAGTACTACAGAACAGTGCTGTCCGACTCTTTTTTCCATTGGCCATCCCGATTCATCATATGGAACAAAGAGTTTTTTCTGTTTTGAAAGGCTCAGCAGGAATGGATCCTTACCGCTAAGCAGCAGATCGACTGTTTTCGGTCCAGTGGGCTGGTCAAGGAATGGTAGAGGTGCTTCAAGTAAAAATGGTAATGTATTTGAATAGTCTCCAATCTCACGGTGGGAGAGCCCCCTGAAACCACCTGGCGATGGTTCTACATGATTTTCAAATCCCTCCATTGCCTTTACAGTAAGAGAAGTCATTGTAGCGATTCGCATCGATTTTTCGGGGGCCACTATGCAGTTTGTAACAGGAAACATTGTCTCTGCACCATGAATATCTATAGCCACGTCGACATTCTCTTTTTTCATCAGCTGCATGGCAGCATAGGTCACTCTTTCCATGAGAGGGCCATTAGCACGACCAGGCCATGTTCTGTTAGTATTTCTGACATCGAGATATGAAAGAAGCTGTTTATCTGGATAGTGTATGTAGACATCTGGATCGGGCCACTGGTCGAGAGGGGCAGCATTTCTGTTACCCATCCTGAACCTTTTTGTTCCCCACTTTGTGGGTATATCGAAAAATAGGGGGTAACCATCACCAGGCTTTGTATTGCGGCTTCCGCTGTTGTTGAATTGAGGGATGATTATAACAGTCCCCCTTTTAACAACACAATTTTCAATAAATACAAGGGCAGTCAATATTGCGGCAGGCTCGTTTGAATGAGTGTTTGCGATAATCAGAACCTTGCCACCTTCTTCCTTTCCCTCGAGGAAAAATACGTTAGTATCAGCGGTTGTACCCTTGATTTGTTTGCAGTAATCACTTAGCTTTACGACTTTTGTCACTCCAGGGCCAGCAACTATCGGCAATTGAAAGTGACGATGTTTATAGAATTGAATGGATGATACAACCATGATGGCAGCTATTATTAGAGATGAGATGATTTTAAAACGCATTATATGCGACATGGTAAGGTCTCCACAAAATTATCTTATTCGAAAAATTCTTAGTATGAAGGGAATTAGAACGATCATATATAGTATGATCTTTTGTTTATTCTCCCTCTCGCTAATAAGATTCCATATTATCATGACTGCAATAAAGATGCTAATAATGTAGTATATTATCATTATTAAAACCATTTTGTCTCCTTGATGGTTATTGTTGCACTCTTGCTTTGTTTACATGCTCCATTTTACAAGAAAGCCAAGTCTTGCACTAAAGATGATCATAAATATTCCTACTGCTGTTATTATTATCCATGGCAGCCATGTGGCCTTGAGAAATGATTTATACGATCCCTTATATTCTGACATCATAACACTCAATCTGCCTATCAATGCTGTAGGAGGAAGTCCGTCGCCCAGAGGCCATATTATACTGAGTCCTGCAATACAGACAGTTGCATGAAGTCCGATGGAATCCAGAAACCAGACGAGTGGAATACCGATTATTGCTGCGCCTCCATATGTCAGTACTCCTTCTGAAACTGGAATAATGAATATCAGGAGAATATATAGGAGAACAAGAGGAGTACTTATAACCGCATATGATATTAGACCCCTGACACCAGTTGCTGTCATTATTTGCTGAAGAGATCCGACTATTGCCATTGTTGCCAGAAGAGGTAGAAGAAGTTTTACTGTTTCCTTAGAAAGAGTAAGAATGTTGATTTTTTTGGGACTCACAATCAATGCAACAATGGCCGCAATTGTAAATTCGAGTGGAAGGCCTAGTATTGGGACAGAGAATGGCCATATCCTGTAAGCAATTATCAATCCGAAAAAGGCCAAAAAGGGAAGAGATACTCTCCACCATTTCATTCCCTCCGGTACTTCGGCCATCTTTTGCAGTACTTGTTCCAGTTTCAGCTCTTTTTCATATCTCCTCCCGAGGAATAGAATTGAGAATGTACCAAGTAGAAGAACAGGGATCCCTAGAGGGAATTCGAATCCAACATAGGGGATGGCTGTGCCAGCCGATATTATCATTGCCCAGATATTGACTGGAGGGGCTGCTGCACTGAGTCCTGCTATGATGAATAGTATGGCAGCAACCCTCCTTTTGGGTATACCAAGATAACCGAGCGCTAATGCGCTTGGTGCTCCTACCGTGAGTATTGAAACGCTGCCTGCTCCAGTAAGCGCCCCAGGAATTAGAATGACAATCATAATCAGAAGAAGGGCAATTGTACGTTTGTAGTAAAACGCCTTTATTATTCCTCTGACTACATAGTTAACTCCACCCGATTCGGAAATTATCTTTATAAATATCGTGGCAGTTACAAATACGAGCATGACATCGAGATATGTGAAGGTTCCTTCTACAAGGTGTCTGGGAAGTTGAAGAATCGATGGAGCTTTTATGATGCTACCTGCTACTCCACCAGCAATTGCCGAAACGAGCATACATATTTCGACAGATAGTTTTCTTAATGCGGCTACAACATATGCCGCTATCATGATCAGTAAGATGATTCCGATTTGTAAATACATATTATACTCGCAAAACTATTTTGATTCAAAGACTTTTTTAAGCAAATCAACCATGTTTAGAGCATATTTAACCTGGGTAAATTTGATCTTATTCTCATTTGCAATCTTTGTAAAACGTCCATCTTTATTGCTGTCTTCTATGACTATTATATAGTCTGCAAATGGTGCAACTGCATCGATCATTTTCTCATTATCGCTTCCTGGTGCACCCCTTTTTGATTCTCCTCCCGCATGAATAGCTATGATAAAAATGTTGTTTTTTTTGCAATATTTAATCAAATTGCTAAGGCGCTTCAATTCATCTTCGACAGTAAGACCAGAAGCACCCATACCCTTCAGGCTTGCACCAATTGCAAAGATAATTGTTTTGTATGGTGTGCCAGTTTTATACTTTTCCAGATCTGTCTTGATCTCAACATGAAAACCTTCTTTCGACTTTGCCCCTCCAAGGCCCACACCACTCTTTATCATCTCGACTGTAGGAACATCACAATAATCATATTTAACGCCTGCCTGTTCCAGTATCACATTAACAGTATAGATATCTGCGCTCTGGCCAGCAGATGTTGTAAGCAGGGGCAGGTCAGCCTTTGGTATCTCATCGGCTGAGGAGCCAGAGGGAAGAGTAACCAAAAACAGTGCAATCGAAAGAATGGTCAACACTCTATATATTACTTTCATTTCAACCTCCATGAGAGTTCTTATTATTTTTTATTCTTTTCGGTCTGTGGGGTCAGATTGTTATATTTGACTAGTTCCCTCAACCACCAGTCGGGATATCTTAAGGCTTTTCTCCTTCTCTCTTTAACATCATAAATCCACAGATGGTTGTACTTTACAAGAAGTTGGTCACCGAGTTCCCACCAGGCATTGATAACTAACTTTGCATTATTGTTGCAGTATTCTGTTAGAAATGCACGAGCCTTATCTGGTGATTCTTTATAGAGGTCAAGTGCTCTTTTGTCAATATATTTTGTGCGCTCTACCGCTCCCTTTTCCCATATTTCCTGAGCCTTTCTCACATCCTGGATTGCATAAGAATATACTACCTGTGTGTGAAAGTCCACATAATCAAAGGCCCACCTTGCACATGTTCTGTCAAACTTCCAGTGATCTCCAAATTTGAACGATTCTGGAATTTTTGTTACCCCCTGATAAAACGGCATGAAACAGCCAGTATCCTGAGCTCCAAGACCAATCCATACTATTCCACCGATTGGATTTGGAAGCCAGCTTCTACTTTGAGTGATTGTAATATATTCGGCTCTATTTACACCTATACACCTCGGTGTGTTGTACCGCTTTCCATCAACTTTAAATCCATATGGAAGATAGTTTGGATTTTGGAATGGTCCACCCTGTATCCCTCTCGCAGTCCAGAATTGGGTCCCATCAAACTTGTCTCTGAGAATAGTCATCACATCAGTAACAGAAAGCTTTTTGTCGGGCTTGATGGAAAAGGGGAACTCCATGTTTGGAGTATCGGGACTGAACTTTTTTGAAGGAGCTACAAGGTCAAAAAAGCGCCACATTCTTCCCCGGGACCCACCAGAACTAGAGGCGCTGTGTTCGCTCGGGCAGTAGGCCTTTTTCCAGCTAAATGGTTCTCCACTTTTTGGATCCCAGTAGCCATGTTCTACTGCATACGATTTAACATTTTTCGATGCCATGAAAAAGTTTTTATTTTTCAGGTCTATTTCACCAATTCTCGACTCATTGGGACAGACACTGACATGATCATCCGGTACCCTCTGTGCACACCAGATTGCTCCTGGCTGACCCGATTCTGGTACCCAGAGAGGTCCAACAGGCATTATTTCAAATATCCAGACTTCATTGGGATCAGCAACTGCAAGCATTTCACCAGAATCTGTATGCCCATATCCATATTTGACTGCAAGTTCTCCCATAATCTTTATAGCCTCTCTTGCCGTTTTTGCTCTTTCCATTGCAAGAAGAGTGAGCATTGTTATATCGAATTTTGGTGCTGGTGTGTTGTTTCTCATCTCTCTTCTACATCCGATTGTAGACTCTCCTATTGCAACCTGGTTGTCGTTCATATATCCAAACATTCCGTGAAGATAGCCGTATGTGTGAGCAACCTGAGGGATTTCGAGTCCATTGAAATTATCATCAAGGTCATCCCACCTCAATCCCTTTTCAGGAGGAGTGGTTTTAAATTGATCGAGCCAGTAGATCTTTCTTTTTGCTCCTTTTGGATGATCAGCGGGTGGAACATATCGCCAGGTCCAGTCGCATACTCCGCAGTCGCATGTGTGTGTGGTTATTACAGAGCCGTCTACAGAAGCATCTTTTCCCACTATTACAACTGTACACATGTCTCTGCAGACAGAGGGGTCACACGATTCACAAACTTGAGAATATGATGTTTTAATATTGATGAATAGAATAAATATAAAAATGATCAGGAATGCTTTTTTAAGCTTCATGGTTTCCTCCTATGATATGATGTTTAAATAAGGCTCAATAGATCAGATTATGTTTGATTGAAAATATTTTACTTATTCTACAAAAATAATAATAGAAATTCAAGTGAAAAATAAAATAATCGATACTCGATTTTTTAACCGCATTGAATCAAAAATAAAGTAACTTTAGTGGAATTGATGTTTTTAAAAATTGGTCGCTGCCCTATAACAGATGTAACAATAAAACAGGAGAATTAATTATGAGCACAACGATCAAATATCTACTCGTTCCCAAACGCCAGTTTTGGAACGATGTTGAAAACCTTTCTATATATATTCTATACGAAAAATATAGTTGTTCTCGTTTTTTTAGATTGCGATAGCATGTTGCCGCTTTTAAAAGCGACGCCAAGGCGTCGAAATCCAAAAGTGAATAAAGAAAATTTGACTACTACTAATATCTTCAGTTACATTTTATTTTTAGGTAAAAAGTAACAATGTCTATAAATAATTAACTTGACATTCTTGAAGGATTATATTAATTTATTTTCAAAAAGCAGCAACGGGGCGTGGCGCAGCCCGGTTAGCGCGCATGACTGGGGGTCATGAGGTCGAGAGTTCAAATCTCTCCGCCCCGACTAAGGATGGGGTTCTGATCATATAGATTTTATCAGAACCCTTTTTTTAATCATGCTTAAAGGGGAGTTGAATAATGACACTTAAACGGTCTGAATTATTAAAAAAATATAAGTGGAAAACGACAGACATTTTCTCAACAGATAAGGATTGGTACAAAGAGAAGGAAGATCTCATTGAAAAATTTAATGATATTCTTCAATACAGAGGTAGATTATCATCTTCTGCCTCTATGCTACTGGAGTGTCTTGAATTGAACAGCACTATAGAAAGGAGATTGGGATCTCTTTATGGATATGCATGCTGCAGATCTGATGAGGATTTGAGAAATTCGAAATATATAGGTATGAAACAAGAGATAGAGCAGGCAATGATAGAGTATTCGTCTATCTCTTCATTCATAGAACCAGAGATAGCACAGATGAGCAGGAATCTAATAGATGGTTTTATAAAGGAAGATCCATCCCTGAAAAAATATAGTATGAAACTTTTTGATATTTATAGATTAAAGCCTCATAAACTCTCTACAGGTGAGG
>Ga0190360_1000659_pt1 | contig 18792 bp, 15 predicted proteins | sample 48721834_MG_FD_161271 | JGI IMG/M metagenome (GOLD analysis project Ga0190360, IMG submission 161271) | Hydrothermal vent microbial mat bacterial communities from Southern Trench, Guaymas Basin, Mexico - 4872-18-3-4_MG | ecosystem: Environmental > Aquatic > Marine > Hydrothermal vents >... | reverse complement strand
ACAATCACTTCCAGCAGGTCTTCCAGACAGACCAACCCCTCGGTCTTGCCCTGGTTATCCACAACAATAGCGATGTGGAACCTGCCTCGTTGAAATTCCTTCAGTAAATCATCCACTCTCTTTGTATCCGATATTAAATAAGGGGGTTTCATGAGCTTTCGTATCGAGGTCTCACCTCTATTCGCCAGCAGGTCCTTTGCGTATAGAATGCCCACGATGTTATCTTCCGTTCGCTCGAATACAGGAATCCTGGAGAAACCCGTTCTCTTTATCAACTCCACTGCATCATCAACACTCTGATTGACATCTATACATACCATTGCATCTTTGGGAGTCATCACATTTCTCACCCTGATCTCGTCGAGTTTCAACACACCCATCATCATCTCCTTCTCGTCCTCCTCTATCGCTCCTTCCTCCTCGCCTATATCCAGCATCGTCTCCACCTCCTCCTCGGTCAGTACACGCCTTTTATACGGTGCCATGCCCATGAACCGCTCAAAAGTGCCAGTAATTGCGGATACCACTTTGATGAACGGCATGAAGAAATAAGCCATCATCTTTATCGGCTTGGAGACAATGATAGAAATCCGCTCTGCGTGGTGAACGGCGATCGTCTTGGGCATGATCTCCGCGAAGGTGAGTATCAAGAAAGTCATCACACCGGTTGCAATTGCCACGCCATAACTACCAAAGAATTCCATTGCGATAGATGTTGCTAATGCCGATGCCCCGATATTCACCATGTTATTGCCGATGAGCACAGTGGTGAGCATCGCTTCCTGCTGGTTCATCAGTTCATCTATCTCTTTCGCGCCTTTCACTCCCTGCTTCACCAGTGCTCGCGCTCTTACTTTTCCAATTGCAATCAGAGCAGTCTCTGAACCAGAGAAGAAGCCAGAGAGGAGCAATAGTAGAAGAAGGATTAAAAACTTCAAGCCAAGGAGCGACAATAACACCTTCTTCCCTCCTTCAATAGTAATATTGGTATTTGCATCTTAAAAAGTTTTCGAGACATCCAATCTCTTTCTTATGGGCGTCAGCAACGCATTTAGATATCTCGAGGCATTCTGCTTCACGTCCTGCGGGTGTAACTTGCCCAGCTCGTAATCGCGTTCAAAGTGCTCATAACTATGATAAATCACATCACCGCCATATTCCTGCTCGCGTTCTATCTTAACCTCCTCAACCATCCCAAAGATTATATATCTGTAGATTTGCAGCACAGGATTACCATCAACAACTTTGGAGGGGCAGAATGCTGCCTTTATCTTACGTTCCACCTCCGATTCTGACTCGTGCACCGAGATGTAGTTATCGAGGGAGGAGGACATCTTCGCTCCGTCCAACCCGATTAAAAGCGGGGTATGGATGCATATAGGAGCTTTAAAGCCGAGCTTCGGTAAGTTCTCTCGTGCGAGCATGTGTATCTTCCGCTGATCTATGCCCCCAACTGCCACATCTATGTCGAGATATGCGATATCCATCGCCTGCATCAACGGATACAGCATCTGCGATACCTTACGGTCTGTTTTACTGCGAGATAGTTCATCCATGCTCCTCCTCGCTCGCTTCTCTGTCGTCACGGTTGCGAGTTGTAGTAAGTCCAGCATGTATTCAGCATCAAGCTGAAAGGAAGAGCCAAGTATGTACTCGGTCTCTTCACTCAGACCAGCGGCGGCGAAGCATCTCCTGTTGTACTCTGCGGTCTCTCTTATCCGTTCAAAATCGCCTTTCTCGTTTAGATACGCATGTACATCGGCGAGGAGCACGATGATATGAAATCCAAGCCGCTGCAACTCCTTTAACTCTGTTATTATCGGTAGATGCCCGATATGTACACTGCCACTCGGCTCAAAGCCCGCATATGCCCTTAACTGTGTGCCTGATGCAAGAGCTTCTTCCAGCTCAGCTCTCGTCACTATCTCCTCCACGTTCCTTAGCAGCACCTTCATCGGGTCGCGCTCTATCATTTATTGTTACACTATAACTATACTTACTAAATGAAACCTTAACTTAACTGATCTCATGCCATGTGGATGCGGATGCGGAGGGGGAGATTCGAACTCCCGAACCCCTTCGGGATGAGGCCCTGAACCTCACGCCTTTGTCCAACTCGGCAACCTCCGCATTTATCATTTATCATTGATCCCTCTCTATCTTCATATTTAGCTTCTTCCCTATTTGTTAGATATCTGAATATTAAATAATTTACTTCAAGCTCAAGTTTATTTTGGCGTACTGAGTACCTGAGTACTCACGTAGCAACATCGCCCCAGAACGATGGATATCTTAGAGTTATGAACTCGAGAAATAACAAGAGCGAGGAAATCACAATAAACTCTGCCTCCTGCTTCTTAACAGATAAATGAAGAATGGAACACCGAAGAAGGCTGTGATTACACCGATTGGTATCTCACCAAAGGGTAGCAATGCATCTAAGAAACGAATGCCTGCATCTGCCCATGCCATGAAAATACCCCCTAACAATGCGGAAGCGGGAAAAAGAATCCTATGGTCAGGTCCAACGAGGATTCTCGTTATGTGAGGGATGATCAGACCTACAAAGCCAATTGTTCCTGCGAAAGCCACAGCAGCAGCGGTAATGAATGCCGAAAGAACCAGAAGAATCTTCTTTACTGACTCTACATTTATACCCAGTGCCTGAGCTGACTCTTCACCGAGCAGCATTGCATTCAGGTCTCTTGCAAAGATGTAAATCAGGAAGAAACAGACGAAGACAGAAAATGCAGTTATTTCCACCTTTTGCCAGTTTGGCGAGTCTATTCGCCCCATCAGCCATGCGTAAATATAGCCCAGGTCATGACCTGCTAAATACATCACTAAGGACAAAACAGCGCTTAAGAACAGCGAAACCGCTATCCCGGTGAGTAATAAGGTGTCTACCGGTATTCTCCCCCCCACCTTCGCAATGTTATAAACCATGAATGTGGCGAGCATAGCGCCCAGGAAAGCCATGAATGGTGTAGTGTAATCAGCGAAGAAGTAAGGGAGTAAAATAATCGAAATAGCAGCACCAACCCCGGCTCCCGATGCTATTCCTATGATGTAAGGGTCTGCCATGGGGTTCTTAAATAAGCCTTGCATTGCTGTACCCGCAGTTGAGAGCGCGAACCCCACCAATATACCCATAATTATCCGTGGCAGTCTCACCTGGAAGATTATCACTTCATACCCATATGGGATAGTATGAGCATCAAGGTCACAGAGATGGAGTTTGCTTCCAAACAGAGCGATGATTTCCAGTGGCGGTATATAAACGTTGCCTATTGGCGTTACCAGCAGGATGGTGATGCAAAGAATTACAATCAGATAAATCATCATCATCCGCCATTGGATAAATTTCTGGAGATAATTTCTGTATCTTTTACTTTGCTCAAAATCAAACGACATCCACTGCCACCACCCGCGCTCCAGGGTTCACGCTCATCAACCGCACACCCTGTGAATTCCTGCCCTGTACCGGTATGTTTCGTGCCAGTATCTTAGTCACCATTCCGTCAGAGGTGGTAATCATCAACTCATCCGCACCTTTTATATATTTTATACACACAACCTTACCCGTCTTCTCCCCTACCCGTATGCTGATAACACCCTTACCACCTCTGTGCGTCTCTCTGAACGCATCCAGCCGTGTCCTCTTCCCATAACCCCGCTCTGTTATTATGACCACAGTCGTTGCACTGGAACTCAAATCAACAGCCTCCATATCTGCTATCTCATCACCCTGTTCAAGTCGCATTCCCCGTACACCGGATGCATATCTACCCATCTCCCTCAGCTCCGCTCCATGGAACAGTATCGCCTTACCTTCTCGTGAACCCAATAATATCCCTATCTGAGCTTCGCTGCTTATCAATGCTACATCCACCAGTGAATCACCCCTATCCCGGTCTATCCGTGCGGCAACGATACCCGTAGCACGTATTGACCGCAGATTGGCAAGTGAAATCCTCTTCACCACGCCCCGTGAAGTAGCGATGATGATATAATATTCGTGTTCGTGTCCATGTTCATGTCCATGCTCCAGCGCGGTATCCACAGCCTCTGGTATTGGTAAAGCAGCTACGAACTCCTCTCCATCTGTACTGATCATATTCAGTCCGGGGATGTTTACCAGTGTTTTCCCCTTTGAATGCCTGCTACCCGGTGGTATCTCGTACGTATTCACCTGATATACCCTGCCATACCGTGTAAAGAGCAGGACACGCTCTCTTGTGGATGCGCAGATGAAATTAACGATCGCATCTCCTTCTTTATCTTTCTTCTCTATCACCGCTATACCCTTCCCTCCGCGTCTCTGCCGCTTGAATATATTCGCTGATATTCGCTTGACATAGTTACGAGCGGTGAAGAACAGGACTACCTTCTCTTCCTCCACAAAATCACGCTCACTCAATGCCAGCTTTGTCTCCTCTATCATTGTCCTTCGTGCATCACTATACTTATCCTTCAGCTCCTTCAGCTCATCCTTTATCACGCCAGATATCCGCGCTTCCGACGCCAGAACATCCTTCAGCCATTTTATCCGCTCTTCCAGCTCCTTACGCTCGCTCTCTATTTTATCACGCTCTAAGGCACTCAACTTCGATAGCCGCATCTCCAGTATCTCCTTCGCCTGCTCTTCACTCAGCGCAAATCGAGCAATCAATGCCATTTTTGCGGATTTCGAATCGCTTGAGCTTCTTATTAATTGCACTACCTCTTCTATATGCGAGATTGCAACGATCAGCCCCTGCAAGATGTGCATCCTCTTCTCCGCTCGTTCCAACTCGTATTGAAGTCTTCTCGTTGTTACTTCTCGCCTGTGACTTATGTAGCACTCAATCAGCTCTTTCAGTGTCAATACCTTCGGTACGCCATCCACCAATGCAAGATTGATTACACCGAAGGTCGTCTCCAGTTGTGTATGTTTATATAGCTTATTCATTACGATGGAAGCATTAGCACCGGTCTTCAACTCCACCACAATCCGCAGACCTTCACGGTCTGATTCGTCCCTCAGACCACTTACACTCTCTATTTTGAACTTCTTCACAAATTCCGCTATCTCCTCCACCAGTTTGCTCTTGTTCACCTGGTAGGGTATCTCTGTTATGACTATACTCTGCCTTTTACCCTTTGTCTCTATCTCCGCCTTTGCTCTTACCTTTATACTGCCTCTTCCGGTTTCATACGCATCTCTTATACCTTTATAGCCGGAGATGATACCCCCAGTGGGGAAATCAGGCGCTTTTATTATCTCCATCAGCTCCTCTATACTCACTTCTGGATCGTCTATTACCTTTATAATGCCATCCACAACCTCTCTGAGATTATGTGGCGGCATATTCGTCGCCATACCGACAGCGATACCGGAAGTGCCGTTAATCAGGAGATTTGGTAACTTTGCAGGTAGTACCTTCGGCTCCTTCAGTGTGTTATCAAAATTAGGAACCCAATCAACAGTGTCCTTATCGAGGTCAACCAGCAGTTCCTCCGCTATCTTCGACAATCTTGCTTCGGTGTATCGCATAGCAGCCGGTGCGTCACCATCTATACTGCCGAAATTGCCCTGACCATCAACCAGAGGATATCGGTAAGAGAAATCCTGCGCCATCCTCACCAGTGTATCATAAACAGCAACATCTCCGTGTGGATGGTACTTACCCAACACGTCCCCTACTATCCGCGCTGATTTCTTATGCGGTCTATCATGGGTGACGCCGAGTTCATGCATACCGAACAATATACGCCGATGTACAGGTTTCAAGCCATCGCGAGCGTCAGGAAGAGCCCTACCAACAATCACACTCATCGCGTAGTCTATATACGAGCTCTTCATCTCCTCTTCTACACTGACCTCTATTACACGCTGCTCCTGTTCTTCACTCATTTCGTTTTATCTCCATGTCTTCACGCTGGATATAATCACGTCACCTTCTCCTGTCGCCTCAACCGCATTATTCAATGCGGTATCAAGGTCTGATGCGAAAGATACAGGTACACCTTCAAATTCCGCTTCCGCCCGGAAACGGTCACCAACGATTATTATCTCCTTGAAATCGCTTCTTTCATTCGCCATCTCCACCACTTCCTTCAATTCATCCACATTTATACCCTCACACACATAAGGCGAATCTTCACCGATGATCAGAATCATCTTCTTCTTTATCTGCTTCTGTCTTTGCTCTCGCTCTGAGTGATATGGATGCAGATGTGAGGCAGCATCTACCAGCCCACTGATGAACTTCAATTTCGTGCCCGAATTGGAATTGTCAATCAATATTCGCCCTTTTAGCTCTTCAACCTTCATTCTACCCGCAACTGCTGTTATCTCTCTGGTATTTAACTCCTCTGGTGCAATACCAAGGCTCAACACCGCACATAAGGCAGCTTCCAGGCAGCTCCTGTAATAATCGCTTCCTATACGCCATTTGAAAGGTGCAAAGTTCAGACTACCACTGATAATCTTGCCATCTATGGTCTTCAACTTGTTAAAGACCGCCCTTACTTCCTCTATCCAGAGGTTCTCTCCTCTATCTCCATAGCTATTACTGTTACTGTTATCATGCACAACAGAGGAAAGAGAGAGCCCGGGATGTACAACGATACCATCGCTGCAATTCTTGATGGAAGCTATCTTAGCCGCAGATGCCGTTTTTGTAGCACCTGCAATCTTATAATCATCTTCAAGGCTTGTTATCACACCCACATCGCATGAACCCGTCAACCCAAGGGAGATCTCAAAAATTGCTATTTCGGGATTTAAATCCATATCACGAGCCAGAAGCATCACCTTCAGCACATTTGCAGGTGTACCACTGAGCCTGGGTAGTTTTATTTCTCCACCATCTGCTGATTTGTACCTTGTACCAGAACTGGTATGCAGAATGATATTCTTTTCCATACCACGTAGCAGCTGATATATCAGTTCACATGTCGTCGTCTTCTTCACTGTACCTGTTATTTCTATCACATGTAATCCCGAGAAGGGGTTGTTCAAGCTCACAAGCTCTTTCACCGCTTCATGGTGGTTGATAAGTTGTATGTGTGCGTTCAACACCTGTTTCATTATCTCAAAGTTCGGATTCAGATGAACCGGCGCGATGACAAGATCATAATCCAAATCACCTCTGAAGGTGGGCTCTCTATATGGATTGAAGATGTCCACCTCCTTACCAAGCTCTTTTAATGCATCTGCAATCACTTCAGCGCCATGGATAGGATCCAGAACCAGTATCCGGCTCGCATCTTCTATTTTTAGCCTCATAAATGCTCCGCCGGGGATTTGAACCCCGGTCAAGGGCTCGAGAGGCCCTTATGCTTGGCCGAACTACACCAGCGGAGCTAAGTTAAACCATCTTTTACTTCTCTCACTGCTCGGGTTTACCCAGTGCTATAAACGCATCACAGACCTCGTCAGGGTCGCCACGCATCACTATCTCACCTTCATCTATCATTATTGCCTCATGTGTGAGTTCTCGAATCACTTCGAGCTGATGACTCACCACCAGTATCGTTGTATTGAACTCATAATTCAACTTCTTTATCGAATTCGCTATCTTACGCATGGAGATAGGGTCGAGATCACCAAAGGGCTCATCCAGCAGTAGCACTTCGGGCTTCGCTGACATCAGAATTGCAATTGCCAGCCTGACCCGCTCACCCGCACTTGCCTCTGCATTGTGCCGCTCAAATATCTCCTCAGGCAGATCCAACGCCTTGAGATATGGTCTGGCAGCTTCAAATGTCTCTGTCAGTGGGAACTTCGGGAACAGGCTCTCGAAGATTTCGATACTGAGACCCAGATCCTCAAGCTTCTGTTTCGCTTCTAATTCTGGCATATCAGCAATCCTCAGGAGTGCATCGAGTGTTACATTGCTTATCCCCTGCTCCTCTGCTCTCTTCATTGCCTGCCGTACCATTTCAAGCTTCTTTATACCCAGCTTCTGGGCAAACGCATCCTGAACGAGTTGATAAGGCGGTAACGTGAACTCCTGATGCAGGATGCCCAGCTTTGTCCGAGCTTCCATCGCCCTCTTACTGCCAAGTGCAGCGATATTGGCGAAATCCACTGTTCCTATTCGATATAAAACCTGTCCCTTATCTGGCTGCTCAACGCCCGCAAGCATCCTCATCAGCACCGTCTTGCCCATTGCTGAAGGCCCAATTATACCCAGTATCTCACCACGCGGGATCTTCAGGTTCAGTTCGGGCATCTCTATCGTCTTTATCAACGTGTTGCTCGTGTATATCACATACTTCTTCCATACTCCATTGAGCTCGATTATGGTGTCTCTCGGGTTCTTTATAGGTTGCAGGGGCTCCATCGGCTCCAGTTGAGACATGAATTTCCCTATTATCTCTTCCACACCGCCATCATCTATTATTCTACCCTTGTCTATCCAGATAAGTCTGTCTGATAGCGCCCTATGCACTTCTGGCATGTGCGAAACGAGCAATATACTGATGCCCGTTGCCTCGTTTACTCGCTTCACACTATCCAGCAGTTCTTCACGTGATATTGGGTCTGACATCGTACTGGGCTCATCCAGTAGCAGCAGTGAAGGTGATTTCGCAAGTTGACGAGCGAGTAAGACCTTTTGCTTCTCCCCTCCGCTCAATATCGGGTAGAAATACTTGTATTTCTCACGTAGCCCCACGAGGTCGAGAATCTCAAGTGCCTGCTCCTTCAACTCCTCGTATTCATCTTCATACTGCGGTAACTCTTCTAAGCCCGTCTGTGCTGCCCTGAGCCTTAATATAACATTATTCACCACGGACTGGTTCCAGAGTGCAAAAGAGCGCTGGAGATGAAAAGCCGTCTTCTTCTGCAATTTCTTGAATTCAGAATAAGGAGAATCATGCTCTACACTCACACCATCCAGCTCTATCCTGCCAGCATCAAACCGCTCATAGCCACGAAGCATGCGAAGCAAGGTCGTCTTTCCTGCGCCACTCTTCCCTATTATCCCCAGCACCCCCCCTTTATCTAACTTGAAGGATACGTTATCCAGCGCAACTATCTCTTTCCCGATCTCCTCCAGTTTATAGGTCTTACAAAGCCCCTCAACATTCAATATCTCTACCATCTTCTATCACTCTCGTTCAGCATGATGTACATGTAATAATAGAAGATTTAATTTAATTAAAAATATCAATTTTCGCCATTGTTAGCACAGCACAATAGTGATAGTGTTACGTTATGCCTATCGCCAGAGGTAAGGGAGAAGACTACATAAAGCATAACCATAACATATCACATTAACAAACACACAAACACATTTTAGCTTTCCCTTTTTCCCTTTACTCACCACCTCGCCGGTATCGTAATCAACGACCTTAATCTCCACCTCCTCCGGCTTCGCAAGTTTTAATGTTACAACAGGAACTATCGCCTCCTGTAAACTTAACCCACCATGAACAAATTTAGGTCGTGTCCCCCATTTACAGGAGATGTTTATAATATCAAATATTTCGATAGGAAATACAAAGGGATTGACGGAATGGGAGAAGTGAAATTAGACGAATTCTTTTGTCCAAACGAGGCATACCCAGATTACGGAAAGAAAGGGAGGGGAAACATCGTGCTAAAGGAACGCTATGGCAAGCAGAATACTGCGCTATTCAGATGTAAGACATACAAGAAGACTTTCTGTGATTGAATTGCTCTCGGATACGGAAAATATGCGAGATAAGAGCACATAACTCCTGATTTTTACCAGTGACGACTGGGACGCATACAAAAACGCACTGGTCGAGGTCTACGGCGTTGAAGAGCAGCCAGAATACAAGGGACGGGGAAGACCACCCAATCCAAAGAAAGTGCCACCGTCTGACCTGAAACCCCACGATGCACTAAAAATCGAAATTGCGGATGGTGAACGGCGTTGGATTGCGTAGCATTTTGATTAAACTTTTTTAAAGTTTGATAGAACACCCGCAATGGCTGCTAACTTCACAGACCATATCTGGAGATTAGACGAGTTGTTCAAGTTTAAACCACCCCCATAGCAGGTGAATATTAGGAATATGCAGGGTGCGAGGGGTCTATTTAGCGCAAGCTCTCTTATTTTTCGATCCGTTTGCCAAGCATACATGTACATTTACATCTTCTCTTTCAAGTCGATGAAAGAGGGACACGATCCGTTTTTGTAAATCATCCTTTTCCAAATCATAGAAGAAGTAATTAGGATGGTTATAACTTATAATAAAACTCGGCTCGTTTTTATATGATCTATGATTTATTCCTACTATCTTTCCTATTACTTCTGTTAATTTCTCAGTATTTATTTTTTAAGATATTAAAGTGCGGAATATGGGTTCCAGTTCCATTATAAATATGGTGAATAAAGTAGGGTTAAGGGGAGCGAACGAAGAGGAACTGCTGCGTATAAGTGAGATTATGGGGCTTGCACTCAATTTAGAAGAGATGAAGAAGATAAGGAGCTATTTCATTGCGCGTAATAGAGAGCCTACGGATGTGGAACTGCAGAGTATAGCGCAGGCATGGTCAGAGCATTGCAGCTACAAGAGTTCGAAGAGAATCCTGAAGGAGTTCATCTTCAGGAGCAGTATAGAAGCGCCACAGTGCATAGATGTGATAGAAGAAGACGCAGGAGTTGTGGAGTTTGATGATGAGCATGCGTATGTTGTAGCACTTGAGAGCCATAACCATCCATCAGCAATAGAACCATACGGTGGCGCTGCTACGGGTATAGGTGGTATCGTTAGAGATGTAGTATGCATGGGTGCGCAGCCGGTGGCGTTAATTGACTCTATATTCTTTGCACCACCGGATATAAAGCAACTCCCGGCAGATGTGAAGGTGAAGCATCCGCGATTCTTGTTCAACGGCGTTGTCTCAGGGATAAGTGATTACGGCAACCGTATAGGTATTCCTACCTGTGCGGGTATGGTTTATTTCCATAACGGCTATGCGGGCAATTGCGTGGTGAATGTGGGCTGCGTGGGGCTGATGAAGAAGCGAGAATTGAGGCGGAGCATGGCGAAGCCGGGTGAGGTTCTTTTGCTCGTAGGTGGAAGGACAGGACGGGATGGTATACATGGTGTCACCTTCGCCTCCGGTGAATTAGGCGCCGAAGAATTCCGTAGTGCCGTCCAGCTTGGAGACCCGATAACGAAAGAGCCGTTGATGCATGCAATACTCGAATGCAATAAGCGGGGTCTGATAAGGGGTATGAAAGACCTTGGTGGTGGTGGGCTCTCATGCGCAGTGAGCGAGATGTGCCATAGCGGTGGCTGTGGCGCGGAGATACACCTGGAACGTGTGAAGTTAAAGGAATCGGGACTGCAAGCCTGGGAGATATGGATTTCTGAATCCCAGGAGCGGTTCCTGCTCGCGGTTATGCCTGACGATGTGAGCTCGCTGCGTGATATATTTGACAAATGGGATGTAGATGCCACGGATATTGGTAAAGCAGTTAGTGGTGGGCGAATAAGGTTATTCTACCATGATGAGCTTGTATTCGATCTTGATATTAATTTTATACTCGATACACCTGTTTATGAGCGTCCAAGAGAGATATCAACTGTGGAATTTGCTGATGGTGAACTACAAGAGCCCGACTCAGGCTCTTACGGTAATATACTGAAGATGCTACTGGCATCGCCGAATATAAGGTCAAAGGAGGCGGTCATAAGGCGATATGACCACGAAGTAAGAGCTGCTACTGTATTGAAGCCACTGCAGGGGCTAATAGGGAAGGAGACGCATGGTGACGCTGTGGTACTAAAGCCGTTAGAGTCCTCTTATAGAGGGATTGCCATCACGGCAGATGTGACTCCATCGTATTGTGAACTGAATCCGTTCTGGGGTGCAGCGAGTGCGATAGATGAAGTATGCAGGAATTTGACCGCGGTAGGTGCCGTTCCGCATTCGTTTGCCGACTGTCTCAACTTTGGCAATCCCGAGAAGCCACCGCGCATGGGTGAGTTCTATGAATGCTGCCGTGGACTTGGCTATATGGCTTCTTCCCTTGGTATACCGTTCGTTAGTGGTAATGTGAGTTTTTATAATGAATCATCAGTACTTGGAGAGTCTATACCACCCACACCCGTGGTTCTCGGCATTGGCGTGTGTGATGATATAAGAGAATGCGTCACAGCGGATGCGAAAGAGGCATCGAATTTGCTATATGTGGTGGGGGATACAAAAAGAGAGCTTGGAGGTAGCGAGTATTACAGATTAAGGGGCGTTAGGGCAGGTATAGTACCAAGAACAGACCCGACAGTGTTGAAGACACGCATGGCTGCATTAAGAGAAGCGATGACCGCAGGGATGATAGCGAGTTGCCATGACATCTCCGAGGGTGGACTCGCAATTGCAGTATGCGAGATGCTCATGGGCGGTGACCTTGGCGCTGAGATCGAGATTGCTGGTGTGAATATGAATCCCGGATCCGGACGCGGACGTGGACTGAGAAGCGATTATAAACTCTTCTCGGAATCGAATACGAGATGGATTGTGGAGGTCTGGCATGATGACCGTGAGAGGTTCGAGATGCTGATGCGGAATCGTGGTGTTCTGGTAGTGAATATAGGAGAAACGAAGGATGAGGATGTGGTTATAATAAGAGACAGCGGTAAGAAGCTGATAGAAGAGCCACTGGCGGAACTGCGAGCGAGATGGCGAGGAGAAATGGAAATAGAGTGATGGCAGGAGCTACGAAGATAATCAACGCGGCAGTTTGTCCGTTCTGTGCTTGCCTGTGCGATGATATAGTCATCTCTTTAAAAAATAACGAGATAGAGGAGATAAGAAACGCTTGCAGGTTTGGTGTAGAGAAATTCTACTCATACAGGCGTCCGCGCTTGAAGTATCCGCGGGTGGAAGGCAGGGATGGTGGCTATAAAGAAGCAATCTCAAAGGCGGCGGAGATACTGAATGGTGCGAATAAACCGCTTATCTATGGGCTGAGTAACAGCAGTTATGAAGCTCAGCGTGTGGCATTGGAGATAGCGAAGCGTAGGAGAGGAGTGCTTGATATCTCGGAATCCATCTGTCATAATCTGCTATATGCAGGGTTGAAAAAGTATCCATTTTACTATGCATTGCTGGATGAGATAAGAGAGAAAGCGAATGTGATCGTTTATTGGGGTTCCAATCCCTTCATATCGCATCCACGGCATCTCTCGCGGTATTCTGTATATCCAACGGGTCGTTACGCGATGAAGGGCGTGACGGACCGTGATATAATTGTGATTGATGTTGTGGAGAGTGAAGTGAAGAAGCGATGGCTATTGCAGGTGAAGCCGGGTGATGACGTAAGGATAGCGGATATTATAACCCGATTGATATCAGGAGAGCGGGTGGAGCGTTGGGAAGAGGATATAGATGTAGAAATAGGGATAGATACGCTGAAGGAGATAGAGGATAAACTGAAGAGGGCTTTATACGGTGTTATCTTCGTTGGACTCGGCGTCCTTGCGAGTGAGAATGCGGGCTATACTCTGGAGGCAATCCTCGCTCTCGTTGATGCACTGAATAAAGAAGGTGCTAAGTACGTATTGTTCCCGATGAAGGGGCATTATAATGTAATGGGTGCGGTACAGCTTCTGATGCGTGAGACGGGCTACCCTTTTGGTCTGGACTTCTCCCGCGAGAATATATTTGAGCCCGGTAAGACGACGGTTATGGATGTAATAGAGGATGTGGATGCGGCTTTAATTGTTGGTGCAGACCCTGTTGCGTCATTCCCGGGGGATAAGGTTAAGAGATTGGCTGAGATACCACTTATTGTAATAGACCCTTTTGAGACCCCAACAACTTCTTTAGCTTCTGTTGTGCTGCCTACTGCGATTACAGGTGTAGAAGCAGAAGGAATAGCATACCGAATGGATGGTCTGCCCCTGAAGTTAGATAAGATAGTTAATAGCGAGTATCCCACGGATATAGAGGTGTTAGAGGGGATATACAGGAGTTTGAAGTAAACGTTAACGATTATATCAACAGAAAAGCTTTTTAAGACCGTAAAAACTTGTATATAATAAAAAGCTGTTGAGATGCAACGGCAACGGGAGCGATATATAAGATTGGCAGAGGAGATCCTGGGGTATTTCAAGTGCGAGAGGTGTGGCGAGTGCTGCAGGACACTGCCCATCAGTTTGGGGTGGGATGATATAGAACGATTATATAAGGATGAGGGTGAAACTTTCCTGGATAAACTGGATGATAATGCAATAGAGAACTGCTTGAAGACGCCGTGTCCATATTTGGAGGGTAATGAATGCGTGATTTACGATAAGAGACCGCTTGTATGTCGCGTATTCCCATTTGAATTCGCTTATCCTTTCCCTTCTATCCGTGATTGCCCGATGGGGAAGAAGATATCAGCAGAACTGGGTAAGCTCGAGCAGGAATTGAGAGGGAAGATAGGCACCATGGACAAGAGCAAGAGAGAGAGTGAGCAGGAGGAAGCTATCCGTAAGACTATGGAAGCGTATGACAGGTTCGGTGACTTCTTGTATGAAAGCGAAGGCATGAAATGCGAGGTGACGATAGTATCATTGGAGCTATTGGAGGAGTTTCTGAAGAGGCTTCGGAATGGTGCGAGAGGGTATAAGGATGTATGAATTAATATTTCTTTATTTCACTTCCATGTTATCTCCCGTATCAGCGATAATTTCCTCTCTGCTTCATCGAATGATTTGACTCTATATCTTACGATACCGCCATCGGCGGCTGTAATTGCTTCAAGGTCCCGCTCTGCCATCGTGTCATAAGAGGGTATCTCCTCCTCCTCATTGCCATATATTGCAACTTTCAACCTTTCTGCGAGTTCCAGTTTTATCACCTCATCAATACTCAGGAGGTCTCCTTCTTTTATCTCCATTTTCTGTTCTATACTCCCTTATACTTATTCTCTTATTTCTATATTTCTATATATGATTATGATATGTGCATGTGCATATTGTAGGGGATGCACCCCTAAAAGTAAATAGTAATTATGCTAAATATTTATGCTAAATATGGAAGAGGTTCAGTCTACTCATGTATACCACTGGACGGGAGAAGATGCTGGGTCATTAGCCGAATATATTGATACAAATATTATTCAGAGTCCCGCGCACCTTGGAAACCTGATGGACATTGTCAGTTTGATGAACTCGAAAGATACATGAGCGAGGAGATCGAGAAACCTGAAAAGGAAAGAAGGGAGACTGAAAATACTTTCATTGGCGGCGTCAGGGGCAATATAATAGATGTTGACTGTGATGCTGGAAGGGAGAGAGGTTATGAGCAGATAAAGGAAGATATTACAATTATATGCACTTATATGATATGACGAAGTGGAATCTTGAAGATAAGAATGAGCACGTTTATAGCAGGGTAGGCCTAGATGATAATGATGCTGTACCCTTTACTGTTCCTGTAGGATGTATAATTAGCTCAGTAGAAGATTTGAAAGGGAATTCAACCAGCTCTGACAAAAGGACAGTCAAAGGATTAGCGATTACTGGGAAAGTTCATGTAATTAGGTTTACAAGGGCTCCAGTCCATACAACAAGCCCAAGTCCCTCTCCAGCATCTACACCTTCTCCGTCTCCAACTCCAACTGCCAGTCCTATACCTACGCCAGTAGTAACACCAACGCCAAGCCCAACGCCTACGCTCACACCTGCACCTGCTCCACCAGCACCGGGACTTGAAGCAATCTTTGCAATTGGTGGATTATTAGCAGTGGCTTATTTCATGCTAAGAAGAAGGAGATAAGATAGAAATAAAAGAAAAAAAATGGAAGACCCAGGAAAAATGACAAAAGAAGAAAAATACAAGTATATTTTTGAAGATAAGAGTTTTGAAGGTCGCCCTCGTGTCAAGTGGATTACCGATTGTCTGTTAGGCGATATTAGAACCTTTCTGGACGGCATCGAAAACTATACAGACAATAAAGAGAGATTTGCTTTTAAACCACGCCCTCGTGGCGGTGGAAACTTATCAGTTCCTATTCTTATCTGTACTGCTCTTGAGTTTGTATCCAGATTGTATGTTGGAGAGACTAAATTTACATCAAGAGAAGGTTATAATGCCAAAGAAAACACTAAAAAATTCATCGAAAAATACTTTCCAGAGAAGTACAAGGCGATTCCATCGCTCCTCTGGGATGGGATAAGAAATGGTCTTGTTCATACATTTTCTACAAAACCTTTCAAATATGGGAATAACTATATTCGATTTCAGTTCTATGTTGAAGATCGGAACATCCCATCGCGCATTAAAAAAGTTAATGATACAATTAGGATATGTATCAATGTTTTCGAACTATATAGGATTTTGGAAAATGCGATTGAAAATTACCTTGAGGAATTGAAAAAAGATGAGAATGAAGCTCTTCGAGATAACTTTATAAAAGCTTGGTCATCTATTAAAGAAGATTTTCAACGGGAGATTGCTAAAAATAGCGAATACCGGGACGATGCAAAAGCATTACTTGATTATTTAGGTTCAAGCTCTGATGCATTACTCTTAGAAGATTTGAATAAAGTGTTAAATACGGATGTGTTAAGAATATACTCCCTTATGATAAGAAGATCGTAGGAGTAATAATATTACCTAAATATTAGCTTAAATTCAACCAATGGCTCCCGTGGATGCACCCAACTTTATAGGTAATCGAGTGTATCAAGGACGGGGTTTTTAAAGAGGTGATGTGACGAGGAAGAAGAAAATCGCGTTAGATGGTTTGAGAAATGCGGCATGTATGCTTAAATGGAATACATGGAGATGGCTCGCTATGGAAGCCAATGAATAAAGAAAAAGAAAAAAGAAAAATAGCAGCGGACAATACAAATAATCAGTTTACGACTTCACTCAGGTCCTCCATGAACCGCCTCAACATATCCTCGGTAACATGCGGCATAATCACCAATCGAAGCGACTTCGGGCTGCGTGTGGTAGAGACCTCCCAACCTTTAGCTCTTAACGCACTCGCTATTCTATCCGCATCGCCTAATTGTAATGTTACAACATTCATAACCGGCTCTATCACAGGCTCAATACCCATTTCCCTCGCACCATCTACTAAAAACCTCGTTAGCCTCATGCACTCATCCACAATCGACTTCATGCCTTCGCTACCGAGATATTTGAGCACAGCGAAGGTAGCTGCTGCAGATGCGCCACTCCTCGTTCCTGTCAGCGAATACTGCTTTTTAGTGGTGAGATAAGGCGTAGGTACTGCCAGCTCCTCTAAATAAGATTCTTCACGGAAGAGAAGACAACCAGCAGGTATCGTGCTCATCCCCATCTTGTGCGGGTCTATTGAGACGGAAGACACGCCCTCAAGCGAGAAATCGAACTCATACCGTGCTCTATCATGCAAAAAAGGAATCACAAAGCCACCAAAGGCGGCATCAACATGCAGGAATACTTTCTTCTCCTTCGCTATCTCAGCAAGCTCCTTTATAGGGTCCACCTGCCCAAATTCGGTCGTTCCTGCGATTCCGACCAGGCATATCGTACCATCATCCATGAATTCCTCTACAGAATCAGGGTTCACCCGCAATTGCGTGTCCAAACCCGCTCTCCGCACTTCTATACCCAATATATCAGCGATTTTATCAAACGAGAAATGAGCTGCCTCCGGTACAATTATGTTCATATCCCTGACCCTGAGTCCCTCCTTCCTCTTCCTGTTCCTCACCGCCCTTATTGCCTGTATATTCGATTCCGTGCCCCCTGTGGTTATATACCCATAAGCATTCTCGTTGCCCAGCAGTGCCCCTATCATCCGGATTACCTCATCCTCCATCTCCTTTGTGCCCTGAAATAACCCGGAATCACCCAAATTCGACTCTATAAAGAGCTTATGCGCATACACTGCCACCTCATGTGGATATGTGCACATGGAACTCAGAATGTGGTTATAAGATAGGTCTTTACGCTTCTTCTCTGCCAGCAGATGCTCCAACTCCTCTCTATTCATGCTCATATCAATCATATTGTATGTGTAATTTCTGGTAAAATATTTCATTTACATTTTCATTTACATTCACAGTATCCTCATGCATTTATGCACCTGGGGTATGACCATGACATCACCGAGGAACGAGCCAGCTAATTCAGAAAGAGCGAAGAGTTTTTCTACATCTGGCTTGATATATGCGCCGGTAACGGGCTGTAATACGAACTTTATCTTTAAATCTGAGAGGTCTTTGCATACCTTTTCTATTTCATTCGCCGATGTGCCTCTCGTTACTACCACTTTCACTATCGTCTCGAGTCCACTATCAACAGATATTCGCACACTATCGAGTTCATTGCTGTACAATCGGTTGTAATTCGCATCTTCCACCGCTCTGTGACTCCTCAATTTGATGTCTATGGAAGCGAAATTGAAGTTCCTGACTATTGATTTGAACGATGTGGCTGAGTATCCACAGGTCTCGATGAAATTCATGTAATCCATATCTCGTGCCTCCTTTGCTATCTCGTTCACGAACGCAGCACTAAGAAGAGGCTCACCACCTGTGTAGCAGATGCTGTGTACATCAGGTGTACGTAGTTCATTAACGAGTTCGAGAACCGAATGTGAACTCATTGGATTCTCAATCAGCGCCACTGCTCGATTTTGATTTTTATTGATGAATGAGCAATGAGCGGGCTCCGGAGTTCTCGCATAGGCGGTATCACAATAGAAACAAGAGAGAGGACAGCCTGCGAAACGAATGAATATCTGCCTCCTGCCTGTATAGGGTCCTTCGCCCTGGAAAGAACTGAATAACTCCTTTATATACCCTCTCTCCATCTCTTTACCTTTATCTTTA
>Ga0190360_1000658_pt1 | contig 18793 bp, 15 predicted proteins | sample 48721834_MG_FD_161271 | JGI IMG/M metagenome (GOLD analysis project Ga0190360, IMG submission 161271) | Hydrothermal vent microbial mat bacterial communities from Southern Trench, Guaymas Basin, Mexico - 4872-18-3-4_MG | ecosystem: Environmental > Aquatic > Marine > Hydrothermal vents >... | reverse complement strand
TTCAGGTTTCTCCAGTCCGTAAGGGATGAGGCTTTTTGGATGTTCGCTCACAAAGGCCTTGATCCGAGCCTTCTCCCATTCATTGAGGAAGGAGGTTACCCGTTCCTCGTCCGCAGGGAATTTGAGAGGAGAGGTAAGTTCCCATTTCCCTTCCTTATCTTTTTCGGCAGCTATCTCCTTTTGCTTGAGGAAGAGGCGGAATCTACGGACATCTTCTGCCCTGAAGGGGAGGAGGGTTCTATCCCTGATGTCGAACAAGGTCTTATCGAGCTCGTTCTTCATAGAACGGCTCACCATAATTACTTCCGGCTTCCCCTTGATCTTAGCGTAAGCGGAATAACCCACCGGGCTGTCGTCTCCTATGAGAATGGTGAACCTTTTCGTCTTTGTCTTCACGGTGAAGGTGATGTAGGGTTTGTCCAGTCCGAATTGAGCAAGATCTTTGGGCTTTTTGGCAACTACCTTCTCCCAGTCGCGGTCGATAACCGCCCTTGCCAGCCGGTAGACCGCCTCTGTATCCGCCTTCGTCTCTATCGGCTGAACGATGTTAAAGCCGACCCGTTTCGTCTTATCCTTTTCTACCACTATCTTTTCCCTCGGGGTGATCAGGGTCACCCCGATGATGTCCTTCTCTTTGATATCAGTAAGTTCCTTTGCCTTTAGCTCCCTCTTCTCCTTTTTTTCCGCCCTTTCTTTTTCAAAGTAATAGACCCCTATTACCAGGGCGAGGATGAATGCCCAGATGATCGTCTTCTTGAAGCTCATCTTTTCCTCCTCCTTCGCATTATCGCTATCAGCCCGATGATGGCGACCGCTCCGGGCATTATCACCACCGGGATGAAGAAGATGAGCCTACCCTGGGTCAAGGTGAGGGTAACCGGGGTACTCTTGGGGTTCTTCGGTCGGATGGAAATGAGCTCCTCCTGTTGGGCTGCCCAATTTATTGCGTTAAGGATGAAGTCCTCGTTTCCCTGCTGGGCGATATAGGTATTGGTGGCAAAATCGGAGTCGCCAAAGACGACCACCCGTGCCTTTCTTTCCGGTTTTGTTCCCTCTTCCTTTTCTTTATTCCCCCCCTCTCCTGCTTCCTTTTTGGGCTCGATTATAGCAGCAGCAGCGAGGGGAACGGGACCCTTCAGGTCCCTTCCTGGATCGAATGAGGCATGGCCCGCCCGAAGCGCCGCCTCATCGACCTCTCCCCAGCTCTGGGGGCTGGTTTGGGCAAGGGCTTGAATAGTAACCCCCTCAGGAGGTTCTTTTACTTTTCCTACCGATCTCGCATAGGGGAAGAAGGACATAATGTTGAAACCCTTAGTGATGTCGTGGGAGAGATAGCTTGAGACTACCGGGATGAGGTAGTCTCCGCCGAGTACCCGGCTGAACCTGTCGACGATGACATTGTTCCCAATGTCAAAGCCGTACTTCTTAAGGGCAGCGACCAGCTTCGGGGTAGCAAACGGTTCCAAGAGGAAGATGGCACTTCCCCCTTGGTCGATGTAATTCGTGATCTCCTTTATCTCCCAGTCGAAGGGATCGACTTTAGGACCAGCGACGATGAGGAGGTCGCAATCGCTGGGGATCTCCTTTTTCTCGGGAAGGATTAGCTTCTTTGGCACATAGTTCTGCTTGATGAGCGCCTCCCTCAAGGTGGAGAGCCCGCCAGCCTCGTAATTCTCCATCGAATGTTCCCCATGGCCCTCAAGGAAGTAGATCACCTTCTCCTTCTTTCTGGTTACCTTGATCAGAGCGTTGGTTACCTCTTCTTCGCTTGCTCCAACGATCTTCTCCACATTTTTCCCGTAACGGAGGACAGTGGTGCCGTCGAACTTTATGTCATAGGCTTTTGCCTTTGCTGGGTTACGATCGGGGTCGAGAAACTGGTAGTGGAATTTCTTGTTGATGTAGTGGTACTGGGAGAGAAGGTCTTCCATCCGGGTTCGAGCACGGTTTCCCTGGGTGTAGAAGCAGATCACCTCGATCTCACCCGGGATGCTTTTAAGAAGCTTCACCGTTTGGGGGGAGAGAGAGTACCTTTTCTCCTCGGTTAGGTCGAACCTCTTGTTGTGGGTTGAGGCGAGCACATTGACCAGCACAATGATGGCGAGCACAATGAGGATGAGGAGCGCCACATTCGCTCCATACTTGGTGGATCGTCTAAGGAGATATTTTCTTATCTCCTCGAAGTTGAACACGAGATAGCCAAGGACGAGAGCTGCCCCAGCAAGGAGAAGCCCGAGGGGAAGTCGGGTAAGTTCCCCTCTTATGGTATAGATGAAAAAACCGGCAGCGATGAGTATCAAACCGGCTAAAAGTCCTATCTGAAAGAAGCGTTTCATCTTTAGCCCCTCCATTTCTTAGATTCAAGTGAACGAAGGGTGAGAAATAGGAAGAAGAGGATCAGGGTGAGGTAGTAGACGATATCTTTAGTGTCGATTATCCCTTTGGCGAAGTTGTCGAAGTGCTGGAGGAGGGATATCTGAGTGAGCACATTTCCCACCTTTGGGGGGACGAAGTTCGCCGCCCAGCCGATGACCCAGAAGAAAAGGAGTACCCCGAAAGCAAGCACCGCCGCTACGATCTGGTTCTCGGTGAGAGAGGAGGCAAATATCCCTAAGGCGATGAATGAGGCGCCTAAGAGAATGAGCCCCAAGTACCCTGATAGGACTGGTCCCCAAGGGAGGGTGCCGAAGGTAGCCATCATCAAGGGGTAAACGAGGGTTGCTCCCAACATTACGAGGAAGACGGTGAGACAGGCGATGTACTTCCCGAGGAGAAGCTCCGAATCGTGAATAGGATAGGTGAAAAGAAGCTCGATGGTACCGGTTTTCTTCTCTTCGGAGAAGAGGCGCATAGTGAGAAGCGGCATAATCAACATCAGGAATACACTTATGTTGCCAAATAATGGCCTTACTACCCAATCGATCACATTCACCCCCGCCATCGCATAGGCACTCCTCATCGCCTGAAAGCTTATCAGATTGAAATAGGCATATCCCGAATAAAAGAAAAACCCGGCGAGAAGGAGGAAGATAAACATTACCACATAGGCGATGGGGGAGGTGAAGTAGGTCCTCAGCTCCTTTTTAAATATTGCAGCGAAGTTTCTCATTGGACCACCTCTCCTTCCTCGGTTACCAGCTTGATGAAGATATCCTCCAAAGAGAGCCCTACCGGGGTGAGCTCAAGGAGGGAGAACCCAGAGGAGACGATCTTAGAGGCAAGCTCCCCTCTTATATCCCGTTCCTTTTCCGCCTCGACAAGGTAGAGGTAGGAGTTTTCCCCCCGTTTTTCCTTTTCCTCCACATTTACCACCCCAGGGATGGAGCGGATGCTTTCCACCACCTTCTCCTTATCGCCAGCGACCTCTACCCTGAGCTCGCTTTTCCCGGAGAGCTTTTTGTTCAGGTTCTCCGGGGTGTCAACCGCTACCAGCTCCCCCTCGTTTATGATGATCACCCGACTGCAGACCATACTGACCTCAGGAAGGATGTGGGTGGAGAGGATAATCGTCCTCTCTCCGGCTAACCCCTTGATTAGCTCCCTGATCTCGATTATCTGTTTGGGATCCAAACCGATAGTGGGTTCATCCAGGATGAGCACCTCGGGATCGTTCACCAATGCCTGGGCTATCCCTACCCGTTGCCGGTATCCTTTGGAGAGGGTGCCGATCAGTTTGTTCCTCACATCTTTTATGCCGCATTCCCCCATTACCTTGTCCACTTTCTTTTCGATTTCATCCGAGGGAACCCCCTTTACCGTAGCAGCGAAATTGAGGTATTCGTTCACCGTCATATCCTTATAAAGGGGAACCGTCTCTGGCATATAGCCCACCCTCTTTCGCACCTCGAGCGATTTTTCGAACACATCGTATCCCGCTACTGCTGCCCTTCCAGAGGTTGGGGGGAAGAAGCCGGCGAGTATCCGCATCGTGGTTGTCTTTCCCGCTCCGTTTGGACCGAGGAAGCCGAGGATCTCTCCCCGTTTTACCTTGAAGGTTATATTCTTTATCGCGGGGAAACTCCCGTAGTATTTGGTGAGATTTTCCACTTCTATCATTGCCGCCTCCTTGAGAAGGTAAGCATATCCTTCTTCTTTAGATAATAAGGCTTATAAGCAGGAAATTGAAGGAAAAATTGTAAGGGGTAAGGGTTTTAAGGATAAGTATTAAGGAGGAACCTCTTCAAATACGCCGAGTTTGCGGAATCGTTGATACCGTTGTTCCCTAAGCTCTTCAGGGGATAGCTTGGAGAGCTCTTTGAGATGCCGTTCTATATATCCATCGAGGATCTCTGCCATTTCCCGGGGATTGGCTTGAGCACCACCAGGTGGCTCGGGGATTATCTCATCTATTACCCCAAAATTGTAAAGATCCTGGGCGGTAAGCCGTAGGTTCTCCGCCGCCTCTTCTTTCTTCTCCTGGGTTCGCCAAAGGATGGCAGCACATCCTTCAGGGGAAATTACTGAGTAAATGGCGTACTCAAGCATCAATACCCGGTTTCCCACCCCGATCCCCAGGGCACCACCAGAGCCTCCTTCCCCGGTTACAATGATGAGGAAGGGAACCTTGAGCTTTGCCATCTCCCTTAGATTATAGGCAATAGCCTCAGCCTGACCTCGTTCCTCTGCCCCGATCCCTGGGAAAGCTCCCGGCGTATCCACGAAGGAGATGATTGGTCGCCCGAACTTCTCGGCGAGCTTCATAATGCGAAGTGCTTTGCGGTATCCCTCAGGATGAGCCTGTCCAAAATTCCTGTGAAGCCGTTGCTTGATGTCTCGCCCCTTCTGGTGGCCGATTACCGCTACCGGCATCCCCTTATAAAAGGCGATCCCCCCTACTATTGCCGGATCGTCGGCAAACCTTCTGTCTCCATGGATCTCGAGGAAATCGTCGAATAGAAGCTCAATGTAATCCAGGGTGTAAGGGCGTTCCGGATGGCGCGCCATAAGGACCTTCTGCCATCGGGTGAGATTCCCATAGATCTCCTTCCGCTTCTTCTCAAGTTCTGCCTCCAATTCTTCCTTTTTCTTTATTATCTCTGGGGTGGGATCAGTATAGGAAGACAGCTCCTCGAGCTTTGCTTCAAGCTCTATAAGAGGGACCTCAAAATCTCCAGCTGCTTTTCTCATCTCACCTCTTTTACATCAGACTTACATTACTTACCAGAAGGGGGGATGATTGTCAAGGATAGAAAACCTATTCGAAGAGGAGGGTAGTTTTACCTCTCCCGATAAGTTCTTCTATTTTGTCAATTACCTCCGGTTTTGGAGATATGCGGAGTGATCTATCTGCTTTTACAAAAGCTTCAAATTTCCCTGGGGCAATGAGTTTGAGCAGTAGCTCACATTCACCAGGTCTTTCGCCTATCAGTTTTTTCAAGCTGAGGAGTCCTTCCTCACTAATTTTGGTTAGGTCGATCTCCACCACCAATCTTCGCGCGAGACGCTCCTTTGCCTCGGTGAGTGGTATTACTTCAGAGGCAAGGAGTTCCACCTTATCCTCTTTGTTGGTATCCACCCGCCCTTTTATCAGCACCCCCTTTTCCGGTTGAATGAGATGGCGTGCCTCTTCGTAAACCTTAGGGAAGATGAGAACCTCAGCCTTCCCTTCAAGGTCTTCGACCACGATCACCGCCATCGGTTCTCCTTTCTTGGTGGTGAGCCGTCTCACCTCAAAGATAACCCCGGCTAAAATGAGTTCCCTTCCCTTGTTCTCTGGAATCACCTCCTGGGTTGAATGATGTTTCAAGCTTTGAAGCTCTTTCTGGTATTTAGTCAAGGGATGCCCTGAGAAGTAGAAGCCGAGTACCTCCTTCTCATAAGCGAGCCTTTTCGCCTCGTTCCACTCTGGGACATTGGGGAGTTCTTCAACCTCTCTCTCCTCGGCGAATACATCGAACATACTTGTTTGCCCCCGTTCCCGCTCCTCCTGCCTCCGCTGTGCCCGTTCTATTGCTTTGTCTAAACCGGCGAGAAGCCTTGACCGTGAGACCCCGAGGGAATCGAACGCTCCCGCTTTGATCAGGCTCTCTATCACCCTTTTGTTGACCAAACGAAGGTCGACATAGCTACAGAACTGCTCCAGAGTTTTGAAAGCGCCGAGCTCTTTTCTCGCTTCGACGATTGAGGATACAGCGGACACCCCTACATTCTTTATGGCGGCAAGGCCAAAGCGGATGGCTTTTCCCTCCACGGTGAAGGTGGCGTAGCTCGCATTTATATCCGGAGGGAGGACTTCTATGCCCATCTCTCGACATTCATTTATGTGTTTTACCAGCTTATCCGTGTTATCGCATTCCGAGGTGAGAAGCGCTGCCATAAACTCCACCGGATAATGGGCTTTAAGATAGGCAGTTTGGTAAGCTATTAGGGCGTAGGCGGCGGAGTGGGATTTGTTGAAGCCGTAGCTGGCGAACTGTTCCATCCAATCGAAGATCTTTTTTGCCTTCTTTTCCGGTATTCCTCTTGCCTTTGCCCCTTTAATGAACTTCTCCCGTTGTGCCTTCATTACCTTGTGCTTTTTCTTTCCCATCGCCCGGCGGAGGAGATCAGCTTCACCGAGGGAGAAGCCAGCGAGCTTGGAGGCAATGCGCATCACCTGTTCCTGATAGACGATGGTTCCGTAGGTCTCAGCGAGTATCTCCTCAAGGTCAGGGTGCTCATAGGTGATCTTTATCTTTCCATTTTTCCTCCCGATGAACTCCTCCACCATCCCGCTCTTTATTGGTCCTGGTCTGTAGAGGGCGTTCAGGGCGATCAGATCCTCGAACCGCTCGGGTCGGAAACGGCGGAGGAGGTCTTTCATCCCCATACTCTCAAACTGGAATACCCCTGAGGTATCTCCTCGGGAGAAAAGTTCGAAGGTCTTTTTATCATTAAGCGGGATTTTCTTGATATCGAGCTCCTCGCCCCTCGTTTCCCTGATGTTGTCTATTGTCTCTTTAATCACGGTGAGGGTGCGGAGTCCGAGGAAGTCCATTTTGAGGAGCCCCAACCGCTCGAGGTCTCCCATAGCGTACTGGGTGGTGATTTCACCCTTGCTTCCTTTATAGAGGGGGACCAATTCGGTGAGTGGTTCCGGGGTGATGACTACCCCGGCGGCGTGGGTTGAGGCGTGGCGGGTGAGCCCCTCGAGCTTCAGGGCGATCTCGATAAGCTGTTTCACCTGGGGGTTCTTCTCGACCAGCTCCTTTAGTTCGGGAACCGCTCCTACCGCCCGCTCAAGCGAGGAATCGAGCTCGAAGGGTATGAGCTTAGCTATTCGGTCCACCTCGGCGTAGGGGAGATCGAGCACTCTCCCCACATCTCGCACCACTGCCCGCGCTGCCATAGTACCGAAGGTGATTATCTGGGCAACATTCTCCTTGCCGTACTTCCTGGTTACATAGTCGATGACCTCCCCCCGGCGGCGCATACAGAAGTCGATGTCGAAATCGGGAAGACTCACCCGTTCCGGGTTCAGGAAGCGCTCGAAGAGAAGCCCGTATTCTATCGGGTCTATCTCGGTGATCCCCAAGGCGTAAGCGACCAAGCTCCCTGCCCCGGAGCCCCTTCCCGGTCCTACCGGTATCCCTTTTTTCTTCGCAAATTGGATGAAGTCCCAGACGATTAGAAAGTAGCCAGAAAGCCCGGTCTCCCTTATGGTTGCGAGCTCCTGCTCCAATCTTTTTTCATATTCCCTTATAGAGGCTTTTAACTCTCCCTTTTTCTCCCGCTCCTGAAGTTGATGAAGGAGATTGGAAAATCCCTCTCGCGCCACCTTCTCCAGGTAGCTATCCAGGGTGTAGCCCGAAGGAACCTCGTAGCGAGGTAGATGATAGGAGCGCTCAGCGGAGTTTAGGGCGAAGTGGGTCCTTTCCGCTATCTCCACCGTAGCTTCAAGCGCCTCGGGGATCTCAGCAAAGAGCTTCGCCATCTCCTCCGGCGATTTGAGGTAGAACTGATCGCCGGTAAAGCGAAGCCTTTCCTTATCGCTTATGCTTCTTCCCGTTTGGATGGCGAGAAGTACATCATGAGCCACCGCATCCTCACGCTTGAGATAATGGCAGTCGTTGGTAGCCACTAGGGGAAGGTCGAGCTTCTTTGCCATCCCGATGAGCTTTTTCGCTACCTCTCGCTCTTCAGGAATGCTGTGATCCTGTATCTCAAGGAAGAAGTTTCCCCTCCCCATTATCTCGGAAAGCTCACCGGCACATTCTTCCGCCTTCTTCTCATCTCCTCGGAGGAGATAGTAAGGTATCTCTCCCTGAAGGCAGGCGGAAAGGGCAATGAGCCCTTCCGAATGATTTGCGAGTAGCTCCTTGTCTATCCGCGGTTTATAATAGAACCCCTCGAGGTAGCCGGCGGTTACCAGCTTCACCAAGTTCTTGTATCCCTTGTGGTTCACCACCAAAAGGAGGAGGTGAAAGCAGGGCTCCCCTTTTTTATCGGGAATCTGGGTTTTCTCAAACCTGCTTCCCGGAGCGATATAGACCTCACTTCCTATTATCGGTTTTACCCCCGCTTCAAGCGCCAGATGAGAGAAGGTGACGGCACCGAACAGGTTTCCGTGGTCGGTAAGTGCCACCGCCTTCATCCCGAGTTTTTTCGTCGTCTCAATGAGCTCAGGAAGGCGGATCGCTCCATCGAGTAGGCTGTATTCACTGTGGTTATGTAGATGGACAAACCTTACCTCATCCATCCTCTACTCCCATTCGATAGTGGCTGGGGGTTTCGAACTGATATCGTAAGCAACCCGAGTGATTCCCGGAATCTCGTTCACGATTCGATTAGCCACCCTTCCTAAAAAAGAGAGGGGAAGCTCCGCCCAGTCGGCGGTCATTCCATCTTCCGAAGTGACAGCGCGGAGCGCTACCACCTCTCCATATGCCCGTTCATCACCCATAACCCCAACCGAGCTCACCGGAAGGAGCACAGCGAACGCCTGCCATACCTTGTCGTAAAAGCCGCCCTTCTTGAGCTCCTCGATGAAGATGGCGTCCGCCCTCCTCAGGCGGGAGAGCCTTTCCTCGGTTACCTCTCCCACGATGCGGACGGCAAGCCCTGGTCCGGGGAAGGGGTGGCGGTTGAGGATCTCTTCAGGAATACCAAGCTCCTCTCCTAATCTCCTTACCTCGTCCTTGAAGAGGAAGCGGAGCGGTTCTATCAGCTTGAATTTGAGGTCCTGAGGGAGACCTCCTACATTGTGGTGGGTCTTGATGGTAGCAGAGGGTCCGGCTACAGGACGGCTCTCGATGACATCGGGGTAAAGGGTCCCCTGAGCCAAGAAGGGTATTTCCCCAAGCTTTACCGCCTCTTCTTCGAAGATACGGATGAAGGTGTAGCCTATTCTCCTCCGTTTTTCCTCCGGGTCGAGCACCCCCTTCAGGGAGGAGAGGAAACGCTTTGTCTCATCGCGATAGCGCACCTTAAGTCCCACCTTTTCTCTTAAGAACGAGAGCACCTCCTCCGCTTCTCCTTCCCGAAGAAGCCCGGTGTTGACGAAGATGGAAACGAGTTGATCCCCTATTGCCCGATGAATGAGGACGGAGGTAACAGTAGAATCAACTCCCCCGCTTAAGGCGGCAAGCACCCGTTTTTCCTTTACCTGTTCCCTTATCTCGGCTATCGCCCTCTCGGCAAAGGCGCTCATCGTCCAGTTTGCAGGAGCCTTGGCGATCTTCTTGGCGAAGTTTGCCAGTATCTTCCTTCCATCCGGGGTATGGGTGACCTCGGGATGGAACTGAACCCCGTATATCCTTTTCTGTTCGTTGGCTATGGCGGAGATCGTTCCTTCCTTACTTTTAGCTATCACCGAAAATCCATTTGGGGGTTCGAGAACTACATCGCCGTGGCTCATCCAAACGGTGATCTTATTGGATAGCCCGGAGAAAAGAGGGCTTTTGGAGAGTATTTCAACCCCCGTATTACCGTATTCCCTTTTCCCTTTTGCTGATCCTACCTTCCCCCCGAGAAGATGAGCAATGATTTGCATTCCATAGCAGATGCCCAGGATGGGCACTCCCAGGTCGAACAGCTTGAGATCGGCAAGGGGTGCCCCGGGCTCAAATACATGGGCAGGACCGCCGGATAGGATTATCCCCGCCGGATTTGAGGAGGTGATTTCATTAAGCGAGGAGTAGTAGGGGAGGATTACCGCATATACCCCTTCCTCCCTTATCCTCCTGGCAATGAGTTGGCTGTATTGCGCCCCGTAATCTAAGATAACTATTCTTTCCTTCTCCTCCATCTCTCCCCTCAAGGGTAAGTTTACTACAGGAGGCGTTCCGGGTCTACCTCGATTGAGAGGTCAGCTGGGGGGATTTTCGTCTTCCTGAGGGTGGAAAGAAGGAGACTACGGATCTCCTCTTCCTCTCCCTTTAAGATGATTTGATAGCGAAACCTCCCCCGAAGCCGGAAGAGACCTGCCCGGGCAGGACCGAGAATAACCACCTTCTTCCCTCTTTTTCCCCTCATCGTTGAAGCGAGGCGTTCCGCCTTCTTCAAGGTGTGGTCTTCTCCCTTTCCGCTTATCACAATGCTTATCAACCGGGAGAAGGGGGGGTAGCGCATAACCCTCCTCAGCGCTTTTTCCGCCTCGTAGAAGCTCTCCCAATCGAGGGAAGAGGCGGATTTCATCACATAGTGTTTCGGATGGTAGGTCTCGATGAAGACCTCCTTTGCCTGGCAAGCCCCTTTGCCTATGAGCTGAAGAGCCCTCTCCCCTGCTCGAAAATGGGGCTGATTAAGGGCGGGATCCGGGTTTAAGAAGGCGATGAGCTCCGCTCCTTCGGCAAACTCCTCTCTTAGAGCGAGCCTTGTGCCCACGATTATCGGGGGGACCGGCAGATTCTTCATCTCCTCCCATACTCGTTCGATATCCTCGGGTTTTTTCACCACATCGGTATCTACCCTTATTATATTCCTCCCGCTAAAGAGTTTTTCTACTTCTCCCATCAGCTTCTCCGTTCCTTCGCCGAGGTAGTGGATGAACCTTTCCCCGCATTCAGGGCAGACCTTCAAGGGGGCTTTTTCCTCTCCACAGTAATGACAGCGGAGGACGCCATCTTTTTTATGATAAGTTAGGCTCACACTACAGTTGGGGCAACGGGGAATGAAACCGCAGGCACGGCACATAAGGAAAGAGGCATACCCTTTTCGATCGAGGATGAGGATTATCTTTCCCGGGCACTCCTTCATCCTCGCGATAAGCGGTTCTGAAAGGATCTTTCTTCCCCTCTTTTTGAACTCGGAAGTCATATCGATGAGTTCGATCCGGGGAGGTGTTTCCCCCTCCAGTTTTAGAAGGGTGAACTCCCCCTTTTCTGCTCGGAAGTAGGATTCGAAAGAGGGAAAGAAGGAGCCGAGGACGACCGGTACCCCCTCGAGCTCCCCCCGGATGAGGGCGAGTTCTCGCACATTGTAACGGGGCGTTTCCTCCCGGTAATGTGCTTGGTCCTCTTCATCATCGACGATGATCAGCCCTAAATCGGGGATGGGAGCAAATAGGGCAGTCCTTGCCCCGATTACGATCCTTCTCTTTCCGTCCTTTATTTTGACCCATTCATCGAGATATTGTTTTGGGGTCAGTCTTACCGTGATCAAGGACACGAGCTTCCCGAACCGGGAGGAAAGAAGGGAGAAGAAAGGAAGACTTATTTCCGGAAGAAGGATGAGCACCCCCTTCCCCTGGGAGATTATATCTTCCACGAGCTCGAGGTATTTACCCCTCCGTTTCTTCTTCGTTCCTAAAAGGAGAAGAGGTTTTCTTTTCTTAAAGATGTTTTCAGCAAGAGGAGCTTTCTTCTCCTTTTTCTCTAAGGGCTTTTCTTCTTCTCGTTTTCCTGTCCTTCTTGCGGTGATGGGATAACGACATTCAATAAGCCCTTCCCTTTTCAGTTTTGCCAGGTAATGGTCGATAGTTTTTCCCTTGAACCTTTGCCTTAGAGTGCGGAGGGAGAGTTCTTTTTCGCCGATTATGGCGAGGATCTCTCCTTCTCGTTCCCGGATTTTTCCTGAGGAGAGCCTTCTTCTGCCCTCTTCGCTCAGCGAGTATCGAGGGGTGCTTCTTCGGGAGAGGAGCTCGGGAAGGGCGGACTTGAGATAGAGCCCCGGGGAGCCGAAGTATCTCTTTGCTCCTTCCAGGGCAAGTTCGATGAGGTGGGAGGGAAGGAGCGGCTCATCATCGAGGAGTTCCTCTATCTCCTTGAGCTCACTTTTCGGAATGCTCGATTCCTCCTTCACCCGAAGGACGAAGCCGAACTCGGGCTTTCCCGATAGGGGAGCAACCACCCGCATTCCCCGCTTTATTTTCCCCCTCAGAGCCTCCGGGATAAGGTAATCGAAGGAACTTAGGAGAGGAAGGGGGAAGGCTACTTCAGCGATCTTATCCTTCATCGGGGAATCTTCCCTCATCGAGGAACGCTCGTACCTTTTTTACATCTTCCCAGACATCCCGCTTTCTTCCCGGGTTGCGGAGAAGAAAGCCTGGATGGAAGGTGGCGATCAAGGGGATGCCGGCGAAATACCACACCCTCCCCCTGAGTGCCGAGATGGGCGCTTCGGTCTCAAGAAGGGTGCGGGCGGCGTGAGCGCCGAGGGCAAGGATTATCTTTGGTTTGATGATCTCTATTTGCTTAAGAAGGAAGGGCTTACAAGCCTCTCTCTCCTCAGGCTTTGGGTCGCGGTTTCCCGGAGGATGGCATTTGAGCACATTGGCGATATAGACCTCCTTTCGGGATAAGTTTATGGCGGCGAGGATGCGGTTTAAAAGTTTTCCCGCTTGCCCTACGAAGGGAAGTCCTTCCTTATCCTCGTTGTAGCCCGGAGCTTCGCCTATTAGCATCAGCTCTGCATCAGGGCTTCCTGCTCCGAATACGAGTTTGGTCCGCGTCTTCCACAAGGAGCAACGACGGCAGGATAAAGTCTCCTTCTCAAGCGCTAAAAGGCGCTCCTTCTTTCCCTCAACCTTCAGGAAAGAAACACCGATCTCGCGATAGAATTTTAGATGCTCCCTGAGCTGGATGAGCGGATCGTCCTTCATCGGTTTAACCTCTCCTCGATAATATTGATGAGACGCCGGGCGAACTCCTCTTTTCTTATTCGGGGGAAGCGATGTATTTTCCCCTCGCGTTCAATTATCACCGGCAGGATGAAGGGAGAGGAAAAACCGGCTTCGGAGGAGGAGACATCGTTTGCTATTATGAGGTCGAGGTTCTTCCGGGAGAGCTTTTTTCTCGCCTTCCCCACGATATCCTCTGTTTCAGCAGCGAAGCCCACGCGCAGCCTTCCTAAACCCTTTTCCCCAATCTCGGCAAGGATGTCCGGAGTGGGTATTAACTTCAGGGTTAACTCGCCTTTCCCCTCTTTTTTGATCTTTTCCTTTGCCTTCTCCTTTGGGCGGAAATCGGCGACTGCAGCAGTCATAATGAGTACCGAATCTGGGGAAAGTGAGGATAACACCGCCTCTCTCATCTCGGTGGTGGTAGTTACCGGGATAAATTTTACCCCATAAGGAGGGACGAGATGGGTGGTGCCGGCGATAAGGATGACCTTTGCTCCCCTCCTTTGTGCCTCTTCCGCCAGGGAAAAGCCCATCAAACCAGAGGAGGGATTGCTGATGAAACGGACGGGATCAAGCCACTCCTTGGTGGCACCGGCGGTTATGACGAAGGGGATTCCCTTAAGTGTTTTTTTTTACCGAGGATGTCAAAACAAACCGAAGCGATACGCTCGGGCGAGGCGAGCCTGCCCTTCCCCTCAGCACCGCAGGCTAAATAGCCCTCTTCTGGCTCGACAAAGACTACCCCGCGCTTTTTCAATCGCTCGATATTTTCCTGAACTACCGGATGGGCGTACATCCGGCGGTTCATCGCCGGGGCGATGATCACCGGAGCATCGGTTGAGAGAAAGAAGGTGGAGAGGAAGTCATCGGCTATTCCAGAGGCGAACTTGCCAATTATGTTTGCGGTTGCTGGAGCCACCACCAGGAGATCACAGGAATCAGCCAGCGAGGTGTGGGCGATCTCAGGTGAGGAGGGCTCGGGGAAAAGGTCATCTATCACCTTGTTGCCCGAAAGCGCCTCGAATGTGAGAGGGGAGATAAATCTTTTGGCATTGGTGGTGAGTACCACCACTACCTCCTTCCCCCCCTTTACCAACTCCCTGAGGAGGTGAACCGCTTTATAGGCGGCGATGCTACCGGTTACTCCAAGGACTATCTTACCCAATAATCCCCCCACCTATTCCGTTTCTTCTTCCTCTTCTTTTTTCTCCTCTTCTTTGGGGAGCACCGAGTAGGAGAATAACCCTCGGGCTACTTCCTCTTGGGCAATGGAGGTCAGCTTCTTCTTATCGGTTTCTATCTTGGGCTTTTTCCCCATTTCCAACTGTTTCAATCGCTCGTAGGCTAAGGTTACGAAAAGATAACGATTGCTAAAGAGATCAACCTTCTTCTCGGTCATTTTTTTCTCACCTCAATTATCATCCCTTCCAGGAAAGGTAGCGGATATCTCCTTCGCCACCTGGTCCATTCTTTCTCTTCTTGCTCGCTCTGCTCTTACGATCGAGGCTAAGATCTCCCTCGCAGAAGCGAGCTCGTCATTTACTACAATATAATCATACTCCGGGTAGCAGTCAATCTCCTTCTCCGCTCGGCGGAGTCTTATCTTTATCTCCTCCTCCTTATCCCGCATTCTTGTTCTTATTCGTTTTTCGAGCTCGGAATAGGACGGGGGAAGGAGGAAGATGGTCACCGCGGAGGGGATTTTTTCCCTTACCTTCCGTGCTCCCTCAACATCTATCTCAAGAAGAACATCCTTCCCCGATGAGGTCGCCTTTTCCACTGGAGCTTTGGGGGTACCGTAGAGATTTCCGTGAACCTCAGCCCATTCAAGGAGTTCATCCTTTTCTATCAGGGAGAGAAACTCATTTCGTGAGACGAAGTGATAGTCTACTCCTTCCTTTTCTCCTTGCTTTTTGGCTCTGGTGGTAGCTGATACGGAGAAGAGGATATCGGGGAAAAGGGCGAGAAGTTCCTTCCTTAAGGTAGTTTTACCCGTTCCTGAGGGGGCAGAAAGGACAAACACTATTCCCCCCCTTTTCCTCTTCTCAGCCATACCTATTTCTTCTCTTCCTGTAGCCGGGCTACCACTGTATTTATATGCACCGAGGAGAGAACTATGTGGTTGCTATCGGTTACGATCACCGAACGGGTCTTCTTTCCCCCGGTGGCATCAATGAGCCTACCTTCCCGGCGTGCTTCTTCCCGCATCCTTTTTATAGGGGCAGAGTGGGGTGCGACCACCGCTATCACCCTCTCTGCCGTTACTGCGTTCCCAAAGCCTATATTTACCAGCCTCATTTTTGCTTAACCCCTGTTTTATATTAGGGTTATTCTATATTTTGGGCTTGCTCCCTTATCTTTTCAATCTCCGATTTTATGGATAATACACCCTTGGTGAACTCAAGCTTTTTTACTTTAGAACCCAAGGTATTGGTTTCTCGGTTCAGCTCCTGGATGAGGAAGTCGAGTTTTCTGCCCACCGGCTCAGTTGCCGAGAGGAGTCGCCTCATCTCAGCAAGGTGGGCTTTTAACCGGGTTAATTCCTCGGTTATATCGAAGCGATCGGTGTAATAAACCGCTTCCTCAAACAGCCGTTTCTCATCGAGGGAGACCTCTGGGGCGAGGGCGGAGAGCCTCTCTTTGAGTTTTTGATAGAGCTCCTCCTGTATTTTGGGCGCCTCTTCCTCTATTCCCCTTACCTCCTCCTCTATCTTGGTGATGGAGGTCGCAATGGCTTGAGAGAGCGCTTCTCCCTCGCGTGTCCGCGCCTCTTCCAACAGGGAGAGAGCAGAGGAAAGGGTCTCCTCGACCGCCTTTTTCAATTCGTCGCTATCTTCAAGCTTTTTGGGCTTCAGCTCTATCAAGCCGGGCAGGCGGAGGATGGTGTTTATATCCACCTTCCCGGAGAGCTTCGCTTCTTTCTTCAGCTTTTTGAGGGAATCCGCAACCTCGCGCACTGCCTCCTCGTTTACCTCCAGGGTGAGGACCTTGCCCGAGATAGGCTTTAAGGAAACGAAGATATCGATCCTCCCCCGGGATATCCGTTTCTTGACCTCTCCTCGAATGAGTTCTTCGTAGGAGGAGAGCTCCTGAGGAAGTTTGAGCGATATATCGAGGAACCGGTGATTTAAGGATCGTAGTTCCACCCGGAGGGAGAATCCCGCTACCTCCTTTTCCGCCTCACCGTATCCAGTCATACTCCTTATCATCTTTATTCCTCACCCTTAAACGAAGGAATCTCCCCTTCCATTAGATGAAACTGAAGGTTATAAAGTTGGGTATAGATACCGTTTGCCCGGTAGAGCTCCTCATGGGTTCCTTCCTCAACGATCTTTCCCTTATCGAGCACCACGATTTTATCCGCCCGTCTTACCGTGGATAGACGATGGGCAATGACCACCACCGTTCTCCCCTGCATCAGATTGGCAAGCGCCCGTTGGACTATTATCTCTGAGGTGGAGTCAAGAGCCGAGGTCGCTTCGTCGAGAATGAGTATCGGTGGGTCTTTTAGTATCGCCCTGGCAATCGCTATCCTCTGTCTCTCGCCGCCGGAGAGCCGTTCCCCCTTTTCCCCGATTACGGTATCGTATCCCTTTGGAAGTCGGCTGATGAAGCTATGGGCATAGGCGGCTTTGGCAGCGGCAATGATCTCTTCGAGACTGGCGTCCTTCCTGCCGTAGGCGATGTTGTTTTTCACCGTATCGTTGAAGAGGATGTTCTCCTGGGTTACTATCCCGATCTGAGACCGGAGGGAGCGAAGGCTATACTCCCTGATGTCCTTTCCTCCAATGGTGATGCTACCCGAGGTGACATCGTAGAACCGAGGGATGAGGTTTACCAAGGTGCTTTTCCCTGCTCCACTCACTCCAACGATGGCGGTGATCTCGCCTGGATTTATCACCAAGCTTAGCTCATCAAGAACCTTTTCCGAATCGTAGGAGAAGGTGACCTTTTTGAACTCGATCTTCTTCCCCCAGGCGTCAAGCTCAAGTGGGTTTTCCCTTTCCACTATCTCGGAGGTAGTGTCGAGGATGGAGAAAACCCGATTAGCAGCCGCTGCTGCCTGTTGGAATGAGTTGCTCACCCGGGTAAGCTTCTTGATCGGGGTATAGAGCCCATAAAGAGCTGCCAGGAAGGTACAGAATATCCCGGTGGTCATTACGCCCCGGGAGATCTCAAGCCCCCCGTACCACACCATAAAGGCAATGGCGATGGAGCCGATGAACTCGATGAGTGGAGGCGAGTATGCGTTCACCTTTAGCATCTTCATATTGGTTTTAAGGAGTCGTTCATTCGCCTGAGAGAACCTCTCCCGCTCGTACTCCTCCATCCCGAACGCCTTTACGATCCTGTTGCCGGTTATCGTCTCATGGAGGAGGGTGGTTAGATCCCCCATCTGCTCCTGGCTCTTGGCGCTCATTCGCCTTAGTCTTTCTCCCAGCTTGAAGATGGGATAAGCAATCAGGGGGACGGCGATTAGGGATATAACGGTGAGTCGCCAGCTGAGGTAGAAGAGATATAAGACCAAGCCAATTAGGGTGAGTCCTTCTCGGATCAAATCCCCCAGTTTCTCCGCCACCACCGATTGGATCCGCTCCACATCGCTTATTACCCGGGAGATGAGGACCCCGGTGGGGAAGCGGTCGAAGAAGCGAAGCGATTGATATTGGAAATGGGTATATAATTCGTTTCTTAATTCCTTGACTACACTTTGCCCCACATAGCCCATAAAATACTGAGAGAAGTAGGAGAATAATCCCTTAACCGCGAAGAGGAAGATGATGATTATCGGCACCTCGATGAATATCGTCCTTCGGTCTATCCCCTTTATGCCGATGGCAGAGAGAGCTCGGTTTAAAAGAGAAAGGGCATTTTCCTTCACCACCGGCGGGGCAGCGGTGACCGCCTTTGGGGGAACGAGCACCTGGTCAAAGATGGGCATAACCAAGGAGGTAAAAGCAACCACCGTCTGGGCGACGAGAGCCATACTTAAAAGGGCAAAGAGAAACTGCCATTTATAGGGTAAAACATAGCGGAGTAGTCTTATTACCGGCTTCATAGGAGCGATATTACCTCCTCTGCTGCCCGGGAGAAAGCCCCAGGGCGATGAAGTTCCCTTCTTATTTTGGCAAAGGTAGATTTCATCTCTTTTATCTGCTTTTCGTCTTCAAGGAGCTGGAGGGCAGAAAAAGCGATCCTCTTCCCTTCTGCCTCCTTTTGGATCAACTCCGGCACCACCCTCCTTCCGGCGAGGATATTGGGTAAGGAGATGAAGGGGGTTCTAACCAATGCTCGGGCAAGGAGATAGTTCAACGGTGCCAGCCGGTAAACTACTATCATTGGGGTGCCCAGCAGAGCGGCTTCTAAGGTGGCGGTTCCCGAGGCGATGAGGAGTAGCTTGGAGTAGCTCATCAAGCTGTAGGTCTTGGTTGTTATCGCGATCTCCCTGTCCTTCGCTATTCTTTTTATCAACCCCTCACTTATTCCCGGTGCTTTAGATATAAGGAGGCGGATGTTCCTTCTACTTTTTTTTATGATCTCTGCTCCTTCGATAAGTGGGGGAAGGATCAGCTCCACCTCTTTCCTCCTGCTTCCGGGAAGGAGCCCGATTATTTCCTCATTCTCTTTTAGGTTGTGCTTCCTCAAAAATTCCTCCCGGGATAGCTCTGGTTTCACCATTTCCGCTAAGGGGTGACCCACGAACCTCGCAGGCACCCCTTCCTTCCTGTAGAGCTCCTCCTCGAAAGGAAAGAG
>Ga0190360_1000656_pt1 | contig 18803 bp, 12 predicted proteins | sample 48721834_MG_FD_161271 | JGI IMG/M metagenome (GOLD analysis project Ga0190360, IMG submission 161271) | Hydrothermal vent microbial mat bacterial communities from Southern Trench, Guaymas Basin, Mexico - 4872-18-3-4_MG | ecosystem: Environmental > Aquatic > Marine > Hydrothermal vents >... | reverse complement strand
CGACGGAACAATAGACGATGTAGCGAATCCGGAAACATGCGCGTGTGCCTTCACTGATATAAACAAAACCATGTTTTACAAAACCCTTACCGATGTTTCATGTGATGGCATAGACACTGACTGCAACGGAGTAATAGATGATTCCGCCGCCTTGTGCGCATGCAAGGGGAGAACGCCGGCGGACACAATCAAAATAAAGCTCGGCGGAAAAGACATATGTGATTATATTGACAACGACTGCGATGGACTTGTTGATGAAGGATTCCCCAACATCGGGAAAGCGTGCGGCTACGGTGTCTGTTTTGGCGGGTCTTACGTGTGCAACTTCTATGGAGACGAGGAGATATGCAACACAACTGCAAAGCCGGAAGAGGCATACTTGGGGAACGCGTTCGATTACAGAACAGATGAATTATGCGACCTGAAGGACAACGACTGCGACGGCTCGATAGACGAGCAGAACTGCATGTGCACGCCTTCTGATGTCGGGGTTTCGAGGATATGCGGATATGAGAGCGGGATATACTACAACAACAGGTATGAGATAGAGGATATGTGCAACGAAACGCTCACCCAGATTTCCAAGCTCCTCTCATGGGCAGAGGCCCCCGGAAACACATTCTACAGGCGCCTGCTCATAGTCAGCAACCAGAACGACTTCGAGTTTGAAAACTATCCCGTAAAGGTAACAATGGATACGAACAGTCTTGTTTCGCAGGGCAAGCTGAGGCCTGACGGCGGGGACCTGAGGATAACCGAGAAGGAGAAGCTGGGTCACATAGACTGGTTCAACACAGACTCCTTCTATTCCACTTCCAACAACATATGGTTCAAGGTGGATATACCATCGAACACGCAGAAAGAATACTACATCTACTACGGAGACCCTGCGGCCACATATTCGAGCCCCGGGGCTACTGGAGTTCTTGGTCTTTCGAAACTGAGGGAGACCCTGCTCCTTTGCCACTTTGACAATTCAACGCAATGCGAAGGCAACATAATACCATCGAAATCGAGCGGTGTTTCCTATCAGGACGGAAAATACGGGAAGGGGTTGTCGCTGTCGGCGATGGGTTCGCTGACCTACCCGACATCCGAGAACATCAACAAAGAAAGAGGTTCAATAGAATTGTGGGTCAGACCGGATGATGTGATGTCAGAGCACACGCTTTTCCTTGTGAAGGATTCGAACGGCCCGCAGTTCAGGCTCTACTTTGATTCCACCGGAACATACTTCAAAATCCATGACAGGTACGGAAACGAACACGCAGTCACGGCAAATCCGCTGAATACGGAATGGAATCATATAGCAGTGACATGGGATGTTCTCTACGGGCTGAAAATGTATGTTAACGGCGAACTTTCAGATTCTAAAAGCATCACATGGGCAATGAACGAGCTCGGAATGGATATGTATATAGGGTCAGGGGATACAGGGGATCAGGTTGAAGGCGTCATGGACGAACTGGCCATATACTCCAAGGCGTTATCGGACGATGAGGTCAGAAGGGATTACAGGGAATACGAACTGGGAATAACGATGGGTGCAGAGGAGAACCTCAACCAGACCACAACAACCACAAGCACAGAAGACATATACACGAAATGCACGCAGTTCCTTGAAAACGTGACGCAAACTCTTACAAACGAGAGCATGATGTACACCATTCTCAGCCTGTGCGATTCGATAAGAATATGCCAGAAGGAATTTCCGATAAATTCAACAAGCATCTGCACGATAGGGACGCAGACATGCTCAGGCGGATACTGGACCGAATGCACGGGTGTTCTGCCAACAACTGAAATCTGCAACAATATAGACGACGACTGCAACGGAATAATAGATGATGTGGCTAACCCTGAGGCGTGCGCCTGCTCTTATGGCGGACAGCCCGGGCCTGAGAACTGCAACGGCATAGACGACGACTGCAATGCAAAGGTGGATGATGTCGGCGGGGGGAATTCGAAAGAATCAACCCATTGCGGCTGCTTTGATGAAATGGTTAACATCACGCAGAAGGTAATGGAGCCGGAAGGGCCCGGATGCAACGGCATAGATGACAACTGCAACGGGGTGATAGATGAGGATGTTGAAAGCTGCGCATGCTCATACACATTCTTCAATTCGACCACGGACAACGTAAGTTCCATAATCAAAAGCACAGAATACTGCAACAATATAGATGACAACTGCAACGGAGTGCTGGATGATCCATACCAGGAGGGAGGTTCTGCGGTGGGACCGGATGATTATCTGGGAGCGGAATGCGGACCTGCAAACAGCAGATGCGCAGGAGGGACTTACGTATGTTCCAAGAGCGGGACATCCACGGTATGCGACACCATGAGTGATGACGGAATCACAGGAAGCGATCTAAGGGAGGAGGAAACGTGCAACGCGATAGATGACGACTGCAATGTCATTATTGATGATATATGGGGGAGTGATTCGGGGGAATACTGCCAGTGTTACCAGGGCATCCCGAAAGGCAACGAGGTATGCGACGGAAAAGACAACGACTGTGACGGCATAATAGACAACGTTGAGAACACGCAGCAGTGTGCATGCTTCATCAACCTTAAACTGAACACCACCAACGTTTACTCCATCTCCGCGAACGTGACAATGAAGAAGGATTCACAGGAGATATGCAACAATGTGGATGATAACTGCAACAAAAAGATAGATGAAGGCCTCGAAACTTCGTGTTTCTGTTCCGGAGGCTATGCAGGGAACGCACTTGCAAGGCCGGAGTTATGCAACGGAGCGGATGATGACTGCAACGGAATGATAGATGACGTAACGTTCCCTGAAAGTTGCGGCTGCTACAACGGGACGCATGCCAAAGGAGAAGTTGCGGAGAAATGCGACCGGGTCGATAATGACTGCAACGGACTGATTGACGAGGACTGGCCGGAACTGGGCTCTTCGTGCGGATTCGGAATATGTTCAGGAGGGGCCTACGAATGCTCATCGGACGGCTCGACATCTGTCTGCTCCACAATAGGAGGGAGCAACAACAAGGCATCCACGGAGATATGCGACGGCGAGGACAATGATTGCAACCTCGTCATTGACGAGGGTTGCCCGTGCTCTCCTGAAGAAAACCGAACATGCGGGATAGAAGAGGGTGAGTGCTCAAAAGGGTACCAGGCATGCATCAACGGTCAGTGGAGCAACTGTATCGGAGGGAAAGGACCTCAGATAGAGGTTTGCAACGGCAAAGACGACGACTGTAACGGTATAATAGACGATGTGGGTGGAGGAACTTCATCGGGCTCGTCCAAATGCACGTGCTACGGAGGAGCAGGAAAAACGAATGAGATATGCGATGGTCTGGATAATGACTGCGATGGGGTGGTAGACAACGTTGACGGTGGAAATTCGATTGAATCCGCAAAGTGCGCCTGCTACGGGGGTTCCGCAGCACCAAAGGCCAACTTGGAGGTATGCAACGGCATAGACGACGACTGTAACGGAATAATAGACGACATCAAAGGAGATATCTCAGTGGAAGCCACGAAGTGCGCATGCTTCGGAGGGTCCCCGAAAACCAGCGAAATCTGTGACGGCATAGACAACGACTGCAACGGTGTTGTGGACGATACCTGGCCGAACATAGACGAAACCTGCGGTCTTGGTGTGTGCACAGGTGTGTATGTCTGTTCAGAAGACGGTTCATCAGCTGTATGTAATGGCGGAAGTCCGAGTCCTGAGGTCTACGACGGAAAGGACAACGACTGCGACGGAATTGTGGATAACGTTAAAGGCGGTGAAAAGCCTGCCTGCGGAGATGGCGTATGCCAGAGCAGCGAGACAGAAGCGAACTGCCCGCAGGATTGCGGGGGACAGGCGAAACCTCCTGTTTTGCCGGGGACATGGTTATTAGTATTTATAGCAATTGTAGTAATAATTATAATCATAAGCGTTGCCCTGATAATGCTTAAGTGATATCATGAAAGGCGTGTCTCCCTTAATATCTGTTATAATGTTGATAGCCTTTGCCCTTATAGTTTCCGGTCTGGTGGTTACCTGGGGCATAGGATTCACGGAAAGCAAAAGGTCCGAAATCCAGACCTGTTCAAAAGCCCAAATACTCATGGAGAGGGCATATTTTAATCAGGACACCGGAAAGATCAACCTGGTTGTCCGGAACACCGGGAGGATTCCCCTAAAAGGTTTCACCGTTCTCCTGTCCTATGAAAACGGGACAGTGACATCGTCTGCAGGCGACTATGGTGACTATGAAATAAAGCCTGACCAGATAAGCATATTTCCTGTGGGTTTTGGCAGCGGTCTCAGGGAAGTGGTGGTTCAGTCCAAGCAGTGCAAAGGCGCGCAGGATATGGTTATAGTCTACGATATTAAAGGAATGTAGACCCAGAATAAAGGGTATTTCTTATTAAGGAATCTAAGTATTATTTTAATTATGAGGGTTTTGAACAAAACTGGGATACTTACAATTGTTTTGATATCGGTTTTGTTCATACCTTTCTTTCACGACTTCCAAGCCAGATCCGCTTCGGTCTCATTCTCCCCAAGCGGCATTTCGAAAACCTGGACCTGCTCGAGCGGGCTGACCTGCGATTACCAGTGCAACGGGAATCCCTACCAGAAGATGTGGGAAGGGTCGGCAGCAACCAAGGAATACTCCTATTCTTTCAGCGCTTCACTAGGGAGCGGTTATACGTGCACAGTGAAGGTTAAAACGTGTTGCTTTGACGACGGAGAAACGAACGAAGTATCAGACGTGTATATTAACGATAACAAGATTGGCACCACACAGGACGAGTGCTGTCCCGAGAACTGCGGATTAGGAGGTCTCCAGGTCATGGGTAATTGGTTTTTGAAGGACGGCAAACCTATCTATCTGAGCGGTGTTTATGATGCCTACGCTCTTTTTATTTGGGAAAACGACAAGGGGTTCAACTGGAGAAATTACCTAGACGATTTGGCAGCCTATCATATAAACTACTTAAGAGTTTGGCTTGATATTCATAGCGACCCCCGTGGCGAGTGGGATGCTCAATTCACCAACCCTCGATGGCCATGGAAAGAGGTGAGCACAGGTAAATTTGATTTGACAGAGTTTGACGAAGAATTCTGGAATAGATTGCAAACTTTTTTGAGTTATGCCAGTTCCAAAAATATCATCGTTGAGATCACTATTTTCAACCCCTGGGGATCCAGGGCGAATTGGGACACATCTCCATGGAATCCTGCCAACAACGTTCAAACCTATTCGGTAACCAAGGGTGATAAGTTATACACCCTGGAAAATTCTGAAGTGACCGTCCTCCAAGAGGCTTTCGTGGACAAAGTTTTGAGTGAGACCTCATCTTTTGATAATATTTTCTACGAGATTGCGAATGAAGGAGGTGGAACGAGCTGGACCAGACATTTTATCAACTACATAAAGGATAGGAGCGAGAAATTGATTGCAGTTGGTGAGAACATCCGTCATAATCTGGATTTGAAGACAGAGAAAAACGATGTCATAAATTTCCACGGCGGTGGTTCCATTGATATTATTCACCATCACAATACGATGTTATCCTACGGGAATGTAAAACCCACATCCTATGATGAACATTACTCGGCGAACGAAGGTCAACCAGGAAACAGGGAAACCGCAAGGAATGTCATCTGGGCGATGTTCACCGGAGGGGGTTATTCCAACTATTTGGACTGGTCGAACTGGAGGGGAACGGGAGATTATGGGACGGGACGTAATTCTCGTCCTCCTACTGGAATACTGCAAGACACCAAGAACCTCATAGATTTCGTGAATTCTATAGAATTCTGGAAGATGGAACCGAATGATGGTCTGGTTACACAAAGTCCAGGAACGGCTTTCACTATCGCAAACATTGGGGAAGAATATGTCACATACATTTTTGACAAAACTAGCGGGAACAATGTGGAAATCACATTACCTAATGGCAATTATGAAGTTAAATGGTATAATCCAAAAACAGGCAACTTTGTTAAAACAGAAATTATACATGTGACTGGAGGGAGAGCTGCGCTCACACCGCCAAGTTTTTCAGAGGACATAGTTCTTTACATAAAGAGTAAATATCAATACCTGGCTGGATACTATGAAGAACCGGACCAACCAGCAAGTGAAACCAAGGCTTCATGGACATACGACAGCTATTTCAATATGCTGCAGGCCGGGGGCGCCAACGTCATCAGAATGGCTTTTTGGGGCTGCAAAAATCCATTCAACAACGGTCTGTCTCCCTGGAAAAACAACAACATAAACAACGGCCCCAACGATAACTACTACAAGCTTTTGGATTCGCGCATCAAAAAGGCCAACAACAAGGGCATAACGGTCATACTGACGCTGTATACGGGAAAGGACTGGGACAGCTGGAGTGCCGATGAATGTGTAACGTACGTTACAGGCAGCCTGACCCAGCAAAAAAGAGAGGCAACCTATGACAAAATCATACAATACTTCAACCACAACGGCGTCATTATAGAAATGAATTGGGAGGACTCGCTTCACGGTAAAAGCTGGTTGCATCAGCAGGCTAAGTATTTCGAAGACAGGGGGGTTCCTGTAATTGTGACCAACTGGCACTATGATGATAATGGCGGGGTCTCTGGTCCAAGTACATACGCTGGCCGTCACAGGCAATGGGACCGTGCTACAAGCCAGCAATACTACAATGCAGGGAAACCCACCTTCTGGACAGAAATATGGTTCCGTTACCTGAATGACGGGAATAAGAATATAGACGATAAAATGAGCAGGCAGGAAGCTAGGGAACATATCTATTCGCAGGCCCTTATGTTCCACCAGCCTGTTCTTTTTTACTATATCAAGTGGTCTGCAAAAGGGTATGACAATTTGCCTCAAGCGTACATCAATGATGTTGGGTACGCCATAAAACTGGCCAACATGATTCCTTGGGATGAGATGGAACCGGATGATGGCCTGGTTTCCCAGGCACCGGGGGAAGCGCATACCTTTGCAAAGATAGGCGAGTATTATGTTACGTATATAACGGGATCTTCCAGCGGAGGGGATGTTGTGAAAATAAATCTGGCATCGGGTAATTACAAGGCGAAATTCTACAACCCGAAAACAGGAAATTTCTATTCGAACATACAAACAGTCTCAGGCGGGGGAGTAAGAACCATACCCACTCCCGCTTTCAGCGAGGATATAATCCTATATGTACATACCAACACCTAGCGGAGGGAGATTATAAGTAGTTTGAATATAATATAATAAATATGAGGAAGATAATGATTGTTGTATTGTTATCAACTTTGATGGTTCTCGTATCTTTAGAACCGGAGGCGCAACCCACAAAAATCTCATTCTCCCCAAGCGGCATTTCGAAAACCTGGACCTGCTCGAGCGGGCTGACCTGCGATTACCAGTGCAACGGGAATCCCTACCAGAAGATGTGGGAAGGGTCGGCAGCAACAAAAGAATATTCGTATTCTTTCTCCGCGCCCCAGACAGGCAAATACACGTGCACGGTAACGGTCAAAACATGCTGCTTCGGAGGGAAGGAAACGAACGAGGTTTCGGATGTGCAAATTAACGGCGACACCACAGGAACCACCTCCGACCAGTGCTGCCCACAGAACTGCGGCAGCGAGAGCCTCCCGAACCCTATAGAATTCACACTGGAACAGGGATTTTACGATACGGTCGGCGGTGGACTTTTCGTCCATGACTTGGATAGCGATGGTCTGATGGATTTCGTTTTCACGAGCGAGCAGTCCGGCGATGTTGGCTGGATACAGGCGTATGATCACTGGGGAAACAAGATGTGGTCGAAGACAGGCATCAAGACCTTTCTCTATATGCATCACCCAAGCGCAATCGCCGGCGATATGGACGGAGACGGCAAGCAGGAAGTCGCATACCTGACGCCGTCGGACCAGATAAAAATAGTGAATGGAGCAACGGGCGTTGTCAAAAAAACCATCTCCACGGGTGCCTCCCTGAACGGCCAGCCGGTCGCGGGCATGGGCATAGCAAACCTTCGCGGGGTGGGAGACAGGGATGTGATAGTCCAGTACAAACGAACCAATCATTACTCCACCGACCCGTTAAAAGCGATAAACCTGGAGACAGGAGCGGTTCTGTGGACAAATACCAACTACAGAGGAACGGAACATTCTATATTCCGCCAGGCAGATTTGGACGGGGACGGGAGAGACGAGGTGGCGGGCGTGATACTGATTGATGATGACGGAACGAAGATGAACACGTGGGACCTCCAAAATGACATGAAAACTAACATTTATGGTATAGATAGTATGGTGATCGCTGACATATACTATCCGGGCGTTCCTTATCCAGATCCCCCATGCCAAGGGACATGCAAAGAGGTTGCATGCAGCTATTATGATAACTGCCAATCTTCGACAGGCACATGCCCTCCAGGAGAGTATTGCTGCTCTGGAGCTTGCACAGAACCGACATACGATCCTCCAACCAAGCCAGTAATACATTCAGGACCTTCCAGCTGCGATATAAATACCATTTGTGGACCTTTCCGTGTTTCATCCACCCAACCCCAGGGAAAAGATATAAGATATTACAGTTGTCGCCACGAATATCCTGATGATAATTGCTGGGGTGATCTTACAGACCATCCCTCTGGCCAAATTGTAGATTTATACACGGTTTTCACATGGGAAGCACAACATAAATTCGGATATAAGGTACTTGCAACAAGCTGGGGCGGGGAATCACCACAATCCAACAGACACCTGATAGATATAAATGACAACACAGGAAACACCAGACCTGAAAAACCTAAATTTACCGTAACCCCTCCAAGCACCTGTGTCAAAGGACAATCATGTGGCCCGTTCAGTGTAAAATCTAACGATCCAGATAACGATCATATCTCATATCTGTTCCAATGGGGTGACGGAACGCATAGCTGGAACCCGGCTAACCCAGAATATGAGACAGTCCCTTCAGGTACGACAAGAACAAGACATCATATATGGCAGGAAACCGGGACTTATGAAATAAAAATTAAGACAACAGACCTCAATCACGGAATTAACCCTTACGGATACAATGTTGAACTGATCACATACTCTTCCGTGTTGTCGCACACCGTGACCGTCACGGACTCTGGAACAGCTGGAGAATCGGAAGTGGAAACTGAAAAGGTTTCTTTCGTTAGCGCCTCCAACCCCCTTGAGGTTGTTCTGGCTGAAACAGCCGCAACCAATTCACACACCATAGTTGTGAACAGAGACAGGATTATCCTCAACGCCCCAACCCCATGGGAAAAGGATGACCCGGACAAGCTTGCCGTGGGCGAATTTGACACAGGCAGGGCAGGACTTGAAATATTCTGCCGTTCTTCAGCGAGTGACGGAACGTGCGACAGGGAAAGCGTCAGCCAGTACGAGGAGTGCCCTTGGGTTCATGACTCCCAGGGGAATGTGATTGGGAAATACTATCTTTACGATGTTCCCTCAAGACCTTCATGGTGGACCAATCACGGCATAGAAGAAGTTGTCAGGATTGACTGGGACGGTGATGCGAAGGAAGAGATAGTCGGGAAGGAGAGACACATATACGGAGGGGTAGCGATATTAAACCCGGTTAACGGGCAGTTCAAAAAGGTATGGGACAGCAATCTTGAAGCCATGAGGGTTTATGCCGCGGACGTTCTGGGGGATTATAGGGAAGAAGTAATAGTGGTGGACTGGAACGGAGGTCAGGGGAACAAGGTCAAAATATTCTGGAACAGCCAGGCCAATTCAAATTCCAAACCAAGCTACTGGACTTTCCAGCACTACAGAAGGCAGAAACAGAACTGGAACTACTATTCGCCATGAAGATAACGTATATAGAAGAGGTTACATAGATAAAATATGAAAGGAAAAAATTTGTTCATCAGCGTGCTGATGCTGACATTGTTGTTAGCTATTCCTTTTGCATACGCAGTTGACGATTACTGCACGTACTGCGGCGAGAAAGAATACACATTCACGAAAACAGGCCTTGATCTGGGAACGACAAACACGCTTAAAATCGTTGGTCACGATACGCACGGCGTGACGTACATAAGCATAAATTGCGAAATAGAGGACACGGGCCCGCCGGTAACAAATATAACCCCGGATGGGAGTTCCTGGGGGAATTCAAATGTTGCTTTCGCGCTGGACTGTCAGGATGATTCCGGCTGTCAGGCAACATACTACAAGGTCATAAACGACGGGGAGTCGTGCGGGGCTACCGGGTTCTCGGCAGGTACGTCAGGAACTGTGACATGCGGTTCAGGGCAGGTTTGCCGGAAAAGAATCTGCTATTACAGCAAAGACACCGCAGGCAATACGGAAGATACCAGAAAGAGCGGTGTCTTCGAGATAGACAGGGAAATCCCTTTCACGTCCATCAGCCTTTCGGGAACACTTGGGGGGGATAACTGGTACACGTCGAATGTGGATGTCACCCTGGCCTGCTCGGATGCGGGGAGCGGCTGCAGCGTGACGGAGTACTGTATAGACACCACGAATACGTGCCTGCCTTCGAATACGTATTCCTCAGCATTCACGGTTTCAGGCAACGGAAAAAATTACGTCAGGTACCGCTCTGTAGACAGCACAGGCAACCAAGAAGGCATAAAGACAAGGGAAATCAAGATTGACAAGGTCAAACCCGCAACGCAAATAATCCCCGACGGAAGGCCGTGGACGAACACGGACGTTGCGTTCAGTCTGACGTGCATAGACACACATTCTTTGTGCCAGATAACATATTTCAAGGTTACTGATTATGACGACCCGTGCGGAAGCTCGGGATATGTCACGGGAAACACAAGGAGCGTTCCCTGTTCTTCAGGGGAGACGTGCAGGAAAAAGGTATGCTATTACAGCAAAGACAACGCAGGAAATACAGAAAGTGTGAAAGAGAGTGGAACCTTCGAAATAGACAGGCAGACACCCACCGTGACGGTTACCGGCAATCCAGCTGAATGGCAGAATGCGGACGTTGATGCTTACGTTGATTGCTATGATGGAGGCAGCGGATGCAACACCGACAGCTTCATGATTAAGGTGTATGCTTCCCAACCTGCCAACTGTCCGCATAACTACAATGAATACGATCACATGAGTCCGCATACTATTTCCTCCCATTCCTGGGTGTGCGGAGCGGCGAAGGACAACGTCGAAAACACAGGCTTTTCGAGCCCGATTGAGTTCAAGGTTGACAAGAACCCACCAACTCCATCGATTCTTGACCCCGCAATTTCTGTCACAAAGGATTCGGTCACCCTGCAGTGGAACCATAACAACGACGAGGATTTCGAAAGTTACGAGGTCCATTATTCCGAATCACAGGGGTTCACCCCTACTGATTATACGCTGATTAAAAGGATTGCTGATAAAGGCACGACCACGTACATGATAGAAGGACTGGAGGAGGAAACCACGTACTATTTCAAAATAGTTACTGCTGACGTGACCGGACTGACTTCTGTTTCGAATGAGATATCCGAAACTACGCACTTCTGCGATGTTGGCGAGACGAAATCCTGCGGTTCCAACATAGGGGAGTGTTCGAACGGGACGAGCACATGCGACGACAACGGCAAGTGGGGACCATGCATAGGCTATATTGGACCAGCGAACGAGACGTGCAACGGGAAGGATGATGACTGTGACGGGGTTATAGATAATGTTGACGGGAAGAATTCCATTGAAGCCACGAAGTGCGCGTGCTTCGGGGGGGTTATTCATCCAGGGGAGGTCGAAGAGATATGCAATGCGATAGATGATGACTGTAACGGGCAGATAGATGACGGCATAGACTGCAACTGCACGGAAGGTGAAACCAAGGCATGCGGTTCCAACATAGGGGAGTGCTCGAATGGAACATCGGTGTGCATGGACGGCCAGTGGGGTGAATGCATAGGCTATACTGGACCAGCGAACGAGACGTGCAACGGGAAGGATGATGACTGTGACGGGGTTATAGATAATGTCGGTAACGGGCTCTCCATCGAGGATACGAAATGTCATTGTTTCAACGGGAGCTTCCCTGTTAACGAAACATGCAACTGGATAGATGATGACTGTAACGGGCAGATAGATGACGGCATAGACTGCAACTGCACGGAAGGTGAAACCAAGGCATGCGGTTCCAACATAGGGGAGTGCTCGAATGGAACATCGGTGTGCATGGACGGCCAGTGGGGTGAATGCATAGGCTATACTGGACCAGCGAACGAGACGTGCAACGGGAAGGATGATGACTGTGACGGGGTTATAGATAATGTTGACGGGAAGAATTCCATTGAAGCCACGAAGTGCGCGTGTTATGGAGAAACCTATACGGCTGGAGAACTCAGCGAAACATGCAACTGGATAGATGACGACTGTAACGAACAGGTAGATGACGGAATAAATTGTGGCTGCATGGAAGGTCAAAAGAAATCGTGCGGGTCTGATATTGGTGAATGTGCATCAGGAGAAAGGAAATGCGTGAACGGGGAATGGGGTGAATGTGTTGGTTCTGTCGGTCCGGAAACTGAAATTTGCAACGGCAAGGATGACAACTGCGACGGGACAGTGGATAATGTTTACGGAGGGAACTCACCCGAATCTGCAAAGTGCGCCTGCTACGGGGGATTCTCCCAGCGCGGAGCAGAGGCGGAGACCTGCAACGGGATTGATGATAACTGTGACGGAAGGATAGACGAAGGATGCCCCGGAGGGGGCTATGCCGCAGGACCCAACTGTAACAATGGGATTCAGGACGGGAATGAAGAAGGCGTGGACTGCGGTGGTTCATGTCTCCCGTGTCCCACAGCACCGGAAATTCCCGAGTGGTCGTGGCTGGTTGTTTTTCTGATATTTGTAGTTGTGATAGCTGTTGTTGGTGTTGCCCTGGTATTCTTTGAAAAGAAATAAAACGCAAATTATGGAAGTTTTGTCTCGGAAAGCAGGCTTACATACTTATCCAGCCTTCTTATCTCTTTCTCCAGGTTTTCTATGGCTCTCATAACATCCTTTTTGTTCCCGCCCCTGAGGTTCCTTAACTTCTCTTTGCTCTGTTCAAATTCTTCCAGCGATGTTGAAATGCCTTTCTTTACGCGTATTAGGAAAATTTTTTTCAGGGATTCGAGGAGGTCTCCATTGAGTTCTATATACAGCTTCCGGTCACCCGGTTTCCTAACCTTGTTAATTATACCTAACACCTCGAGCAGGTCCATGCTCAGGGAAACCATGGATATGGAATAGCCCGTTTTTTTTGCAAGCTCTTGGAGCGAGAGCGAACCTCCGCCCGTAATAAGCGAACCTATTATGGTTCCGTGTACCGGAGAGAAGCCCATGGAACGGGCGAGTTCAGAAAATGTGTTAAAAATTTTTCTCTCTATTTCACGGATTTCCTCTGAGTCCGGCATATTTTCACCCGAGTTAATTTTATAAATAAATTTTATTAATAATTAATTGAATATTTAAAACTTTTAAAAAGTTTCAAAACCTCTTCCACAGGCAAAAGCTTTACGGGATGGTGGCATGGCAAAAAACAAGGCTTCGGTTGGGTACGCAAAAGAACTCCCGAACAGAACGCTGTCCGTATGTCCTGAATGTCTGAATATCATACCGGCTCTCATATTTGAGGAGAGCGGGAAAGTATGGATAAAGAAGAAGTGTCCGGAACACGGAGAATTTCGCGATCTTTACTGGGGTTCTGCCGAGATGTATAAAAGGGCGAAGAGATTTGCCTATGACGGCAGGGGGGTTCAGAACCCGAACATAACGAAAGCGAATCCTGTCTGCCCGAAAGATTGCGGTCTGTGTTCTCTCCACATGTCGCATACAGCGCTGGCGAATCTTGTTGTTACAAACCGCTGCGATCTTTCCTGCTGGTACTGCTTCTTCTTCGCGAAAAGGGCAGGTTATGTCTATGAGCCCACCCTGGAAGAACTAAGGAGAGCAGTAAAATTGCTCGTTAATGAAAGACCCGTCCCTGGCAACGCCGTTCAGATAACAGGAGGCGAGCCTTCTCTGAGGGATGATATAATAGAGATTATAAAGATGATAAAGAATGAGGGAGTCGACCATGTGCAGTACAACACAAACGGGATCCGTTTTTCACAGGATGCGGAATTCGTAAGAAAGGTGAGGGAGGCCGGAGTGAACACAGTCTACCTCTCCTTTGATGGTGTAACACCCGAAACAAACCCCAAGAATCATTATGAAATTCCGTACGTTCTTGAGAATGCAAGGAAAGCCGGCAATATGGGAATAGTTCTCGTTCCTACACTTATAAAATCGGTCAATGATCACGAGATAGGGGACATACTGAAATTCGGCTTCAGGAATATGGATGTCGTACGCGGGGTGAACTACCAGCCCGTTTCGCTCGTTGGGAGAATGCCAAGAAAGGAAAGAGAAAAATTCAGGATAACGATTCCTGACACTATAGAGAAAATAGAGGAACAGACCAACGGTGAGATATCGAAGGATGATTTCTATCCGGTCCCGTCTGTGAGGGCCATAACTGATTTTGTCGAGTCCATCGTTAAGAAGCCGCAGTATTCGCTCTCAACACACTTCGCCTGCGGGATGGCCACATACGTATTCCAAAAGGACGGGAAGATGATTCCGATAACAAGATTCGTGGATGTTGAAGGACTTTTCGAATACCTCGGGGAAAAGGCGAAAGAACTCCGTGAAGGGAAGAGCAGGTACGTGGTGGGAGCAAAGATGCTTTACAAGCTCAATTCGTTTATAGACAAAAGGCGTTCGCCTGAAGGTTTCTCCCTGGCAAAAATAATTTACAATGCCCTGATGAAGCACGATTACCGGGCGCTTGGCGTCTTTCATCACAAGTCGCTGTTCATAGGGATGATGCATTTTCAGGATTTGTACAATTACGACATAAATCGCGTGAGGAGGTGTTCTATACATTACCTGACCCCGGAGGCAGTCATACCTTTTTGCGCGTTCAATGTGATACCGGAATGGTACAGGGACAGGGTTCAGAACAAATACGGCATATCTTTCAAGAAATGGGAATCCATGACAGGGAAGAGGCTGAAGGAGGAGGCATACAAAAGGAATGTTGAGAAACTGAGAAGTTCCGAAATTTACAGAAAAACCTATGAGGACTTTGTCAAGTGATTTAAATAAAATCTTTTTCTAAAAATCATTATGAAAATAATCAAGCTTCGGGAAGCGCTCAAGAGCGGGGATGTCAGGAAAGCGATAGCAGACGGGAAAATATTTGTTTACCCCACGGATACGCTCTATGGCATAGGCTGTAACATTGAGAGCAGGGAAAGTGCGAAAAAAATATTAAAGGCAAAGGGGAGAGATTCTGACAAACCATTCTCGGTAATAGTCCCCTCAAAAGAATGGATACGGAAAAACACGAAAATAACAAAGGAAAACGAACGGTTTGTTGATGTCCTTTTTCCAGGACCCTACACTGTTATTTTGAAAGCGAAAGAACAGATACCTTATGCAGTATCCAAGGAAGGTTCAATAGGCATACGCATCCCAAAAAACGAATTCTGTGACCTCATACGCTCGACAGGCGTTCTGTTCATAACAACTTCTGTCAACCTTTCAGAGGAAGAGCCCGTTTATTCCGTAAAGCGCATACCTGACCAGATAAAGAAAATAGTGGATTACGCCGTCGATGCAGGGAAAATCGAAGGTCCAGCTTCCAGGGTTTTTGATATCCGTACGAACGAGCTGAAAATCGCAAGATGGTAGGATGGAGTTCGAAGGGGTGGGATTTGAATATTTCGAAACGGAGCTGGAAGAGTTCGAGGTCAGGAAGATAGGAAGGTTTGAAAGGGCCTTTAAGGTTGGTTTACCTCTTCAGAAGCCGGGACAGAAAGTGGGTATTCAGTTAAAATTGAGTACGCAATCAAATCCGAATACAAACAGAAAAGTGAATACAAATAAAAAACCTTTAAATAGATTAGTTTTAAATTAGTATAATTGAATTCGGCGAGTGAGGACTTGAACCGAAAGCGAAGGTAGTCTTTCGAAATAACGGGTGTCTAATTGTGGTTACGAAAAGAGAGTTCTATATAAAAATAGAAAACGTCGTTGCGTTCACCACCCTTAATGTGAAGATTTCTCTCAACAACCTTGTCGGGAATGTTGAGAACACGGAATACGAACCTGAGCAGTTTCCGGGTCTTGTTTACAGGCCCACAAACCCGAGGGCTGCCGCGTTAATATTTTCTTCCGGAAAGATTGTATGCACAGGGACGAAATCTATCGAAAAGGCGAAGGAAGCAATGAAGAAGGTTGTGGAGAAGATCGAACAGTCGGGTGTGAAAGTCCCAAAAAATTACCCCATAGAGGTCGAGAACATTGTTGCATCCGCCAAGATAAATGCAGAACTGAATCTCGAGGACATCGCATTTTCGCTTGATAACGCTGAATACGAACCTGAGCAGTTTCCGGGTCTTGTTTACAGGATAAGCGAACCTCGCGTCGCATTCCTGCTTTTCGGTTCGGGGAAAATAATATGCACGGGAGCGCATAAGATAGACGACATACACAAGGCACTTGGAAAATTCAAAGACAAGCTCCAGGGTATCGGGATAAAGGTTAAGCCTGTTGCAGAATAGATTTTACAGCCTTTTTAAATTCTTCCTCCCTTTCCTTGATGAGCATTCTCCTTCTGCCTTCGCCTCTGCGGATCATTCTCCTGAGTTCGGGCATTTTTCTAAACACGGTGTCCAATCTGGAAGGGAATATGTTCATCTCCCTCATTGCTTCCACCAAGGGGACATAATTAACCCCATCCTCAACCGGTGGGTATTCATACTGTCTTGCGCGCCTGCTTTGCCTTTCTCTTTCCACAAGTTCCCTGACGTACGGGATGTATTCTCCCCTTATGCAACAGTGTGACCCGTACTTCTCCAGTTTGACATTTTTGTCGCGCTCAACAATTTTTTTAAGAGATGGTGTGCTTATTTTCATTTTGGTAATTTCGACAACCTGGGGCAAGGAATATAATCTGTCATCAGCAATTTTATCAGGGTTCAGTTTTTCCTCCAGCAAATCCAGTACTTCCTCAGCTGTCATTTCACCATCTACATTTTTGATGTAATTTGATATCATCTCTCTTTCCGAGCTTCCCTTTCCAAACCCCACGCAACTCAGAACCTTGTCCTCATTTTCGAATTTGATGCCTGATTTTTTCCAGGACAATATTTCTTTATAGCACTGCCTGGATTTGCCCAGATTTACGTAGGGAAATGTCATTTCCTCTCCCATTTTTATTGATTTGTATAAAAATTTAAATAATGAAAGAAGTTTACGTCCGCGTGTGCCCCCGCTGCGGGGGGAGAATACATCTTCATCAGCCGACTGCTCTTTCGAAGATGGGTTTGTTTCCAACAGAATACAAATGTGAAAAGTGCGGATACGTTGGTAAATACTTCGTTGAGGTCTCTTTAAGCGAACTGGAAAAACACAGAAAATTTCTGAAAAAGCAGGACAAAATAAAAAAATAATTTTGTTTAATGCCCAGCCATCTGTCTTATATCTTCTCTTTTTGCCAATTTTTGAAATGCCCTTTTTTCCATCTGTTGCGCATTCTGCCAGCTGGTTCCCATTAATTCCCCGATATCCCTGTAAGGTTTCTTGTCTTCTCTCACATATTCGTAACCATTAAAATCAGGACCATAACCCAATCCATGATGCTGGGACAAAACAAAAAACTGTCTGTCATTTAAACTACTTAAAATCAATTTCATTTTTTCCGAGGTTTCCCTTTCTATGACTTCTCTCACAGTGGGATCATCAAAACCCATGTATGTAATATCACTGTTTTCTATATCGAGGACATCAACCCGCTCGGGAACTTCCAGAGCCTTCCTTACACGCCTGACCGTTATTCCTGTCTTAAGCGAGATTTCCTCATAATCTTTGGACTCAATTTTGGATATTTCAAATCTGTCCCTGTTTGTTTCCCGAGGTATATACACAGTCCATAACGTGTCTTCAATGACCTTGTTAACAGCTTGGTCTACGCACTTGGTCATGTATGTCGTTAGTTTTCCCTTTTCGGGTTTGTAATTTTCAGGTACGTATTGCAGAATTCTCATCATAGCTTCATTGACAAATTCCTCTCTCGGGATTCTGGCATTTAATTTTGGGTCCATTTTCTTGCGTCTTTTATTCACCTGGTCATATATGAACCCGAGGTTGAGCTCACCAAGCTTTGTCCTTGCCGCTTCCTTCAAAGACCTGTTTTTGGTATTTTGGTATGTTTCTATGAGTTTTAAATTGGCCTCGTGAATAGGCAATTTTGATATTTCTTCTAGAAATTTGTACTTGTCATTTGCCCTTCTGTATTCAGATTTCATACCCAGTTTATATTGAATTTAAAAAATAAAAAAATAATGGGCGTGAAGGGATTCTCAAAACCCCGATCGGACACGTAAATCCTTTCTTTGGGTGAAGCTTAGACCTTTCTTTCGGAAAGAAAGGTATCAGCATTCGAACCCTCGACCTCAGGCTTTAAATTCGGGCGGCGCAGGTGAAACCTGCATCAAACGCTTTAACCGGTTCTTCGCTATCATTAAGCGAACAAAGTTCGCTTTCAATTCTTCCAAGCAGTTCCTCCACTTTCAGGGGAACCTTAGAAGACCCGCGCTCTACTGCTGACCGAAACAGACTTTGCCTGCTTCTTTCGAAACTTCCAGCTGAGCTACACGCCCATATTCATTAGATTATATTAATTATATTTTAAATAAATAGAATATAATGAGCTTCCTGAATTTCAAAAAGTTGAAATTGTATAAGATATTCAGAG
>Ga0190360_1000655_pt1 | contig 18836 bp, 15 predicted proteins | sample 48721834_MG_FD_161271 | JGI IMG/M metagenome (GOLD analysis project Ga0190360, IMG submission 161271) | Hydrothermal vent microbial mat bacterial communities from Southern Trench, Guaymas Basin, Mexico - 4872-18-3-4_MG | ecosystem: Environmental > Aquatic > Marine > Hydrothermal vents >... | reverse complement strand
TTCAACGGCGGCAGACCCATTACAAACTACAACATATACCGCGGCACCTCCACCTCAAACCTTAAACTGCTAACTACCATCCCCCCTCCCTTCACATCCTACAACGACACAGATGTGGAGACCGGTGTGATCTATTTCTACTATCTCACCGCCATTAACATCGGCGGAGAATCTCACCCCTCCAACATCATCTCCATCGCAATCTGCAACCTCCCCACTCCCCCCATAAACCTTATGGTCCTCTCTGGCGATGGCTACGTGAAACTCTCTTGGGACCCCCCGCTTGATAGCGGCGGTGCAAACATTACTGAATACATAGTCTATCGGGGCCCCTCTTCCACACACCTCTCCCTCTTAAATTCCACACCTTCCACCTCCTACAATGACTCCTCCGTCACCAACGGTATCCGCTATTTCTACTACGTCACCGCTGTTAACCCGAAAGGGGAATCTGTCCCCTCAAACATCGTATCCACAATCCCCCTGGGTCTCCCCTCTCCCCCCTCTTCCGTCTCAATATCCGCAGGAGATTCTTTCATTGATATCTCCTGGGTACCCCCCACCTACACAGGTGGTGGAGAGATCACAGGATACAACATATACCGCTCCGCAGACAACTCCTCCTTCATCTACTACGGACACACCTCCTCCACAACCACATCCTTCAGAGATGACATCGTTACCAACGGACAGAGATACTTCTACTACGTCACCGCCCTCAACATAAAAGGAGAGTCTCGCCCCTCTTCCATTGTATCCGCCATCCCTGCAGCCCCACCCTCCCCTCCCACAGACATCAACATCACCTCCGGAGACAATTTCGTTCTGCTCTCCTGGGAGGAGCCAGAGGACAACGGAGGCCTTCCAATAGAAGAGTACAGAATATACCGTGGTGTGAACTCCGTCATCCTTTCACTCCTGACCACCCTCCCCCCAGATACCAACTCTTTCAACGACACAGAGGTGGAAAACGGAATCACCTACTACTATTACGTCACCGCCTCCAACCTCCGAGGAGAATCTACACCCTCAAAGACGGTATCGGCAAGACCCGTGGGGCCCCCCTCCCCGCCTCAGAACCTCTCCGCAGTGGCGGGAACGAGTTTCGTCCTTCTCTCCTGGAGTCCTCCTGCTAGCAACGGAGGGGAGGAGATCATATCATACAGAATCTACCGGGGAGAAGACGAGAACAACTTCACCCTCATCGCAGAGCTCCTTCCCACAAAACTCTCCTACAACGATACAGGAGTGAAAAAGGACACCACTTATCTCTATTACGTAACCGCTGTGAACTTGCATTATGAGAGCGAGCCTTCTGAGATTTTCACCGTAAGAACGTTGCCCCCCTCGCCGCAGAGTGGAGAAAAGAGCGGAGGTGAGGGTGAGGGGATGCGGGACTCCCTCACCTCACTGCTCTATGTGGCTGCTGCAGTATCTGCTGGAGCAGTGGCGACCTATCTTTTACTCAGAAAGAGGTCCCGCGAAGACCCCGGGGGGGAGGAAAGATAGCTCAATCTGAGAGCACCGCAACGGACGAGCGCCCATACCCTTAGGAGGATGCTTCAATCCTATACTGCTGTGATTATTTCTATTTCCTTCTATAGAAGGTGAAAAATAAAATAGTTTGGCGGGTTATAAGCCCCGCTGGTGTGTTCATGAAGATACTTTCAGTGGTTGGAGCTAGACCTCAGTTCATCAAGGCCCATCCGGTGCACCTTGCATTGAAGGGGAGGTTCACTCACACCATTGTCCACACTGGTCAGCACTACGACCTGGAGATGTCAAAGATATTCTTCGATGAGCTGGGCATACCCGAGCCCCACTACAATCTGGAGGTGGGATCAGGCCCTCACGGAATGCAGACGGGCAGGATGCTCCAGAGGGTAGAGAAGGTGCTTATGGAGGAGAGGCCGGATGCTGTTGTAGTATATGGGGACACCAACTCCACACTTGCCGGGGCCCTGGCGGCGGTGAAGCTCCACATACCGCTGGCCCACGTAGAGGCAGGCCTGAGATCGTATGACCGCCGCATGCCCGAGGAGATAAACCGCGTGGTCTCCGACCACCTTTCCACAATACTTTTCGCCCCCACAAAAACGGCCGTGGATAACCTGAAGAAGGAAGGAATAGAAGAGGGCGTTTATCTAGTGGGAGATGTTATGGTGGATGCCCTCTACCTCCACAGGGAGGTAGCCAGACGAAACGGAATCCTAAGAGACCTCGGGCTTGAAGAGAAGAACTATCTTCTAGTCACGGTCCATAGGGCATCCAACACGGATGAGCGAGAGAGGCTTGTGGCAATAGTTGATGCCCTTATCGAATCCGGGGAGAGGGTCGTATTCCCTGTGCACCCCCGTACCAGAGAGGCCATGAAGAGGTACGACCTGCTGGAGAGACTTGAGGGGGCAGAGGAGGTTGAGGTGATTCCCCCCGTAGGGTACATAGAGTTCCTGAGGCTTATAGAGGGGGCACGCAAGGTGCTCACAGACTCTGGGGGGGTTCAGAAGGAGGCCTACATTCTAGGGGTACCCTGCATAACGCTGAGGGATACCACCGAATGGGCGGAGACCGTCAAAGACGGCTGGAATATCCTGGTGGGGGCGGAGAAGGAGAAAATCCTTAAAGCTATAGAGTCGTTTAATCCTGAAGGCTCCCGGGGGGAGGTTTTCGGGGACGGAAAGGCCTCAGAGAGAATTGCCGATGTGTTGGAGGATTATCTCTCCAGAAGGTGATGTTGTGAGAGCAGGAGTTATAGGCACGGGCTCCATGGGTGCGAACCACGCCAGAGTGTATGCCGAGATGGGACTTCTTGCAGGAGTCTGCGACACCCGAAGGGAGGCGGCGGAGGAGGTAGGGAGGAGGCTGGGTGTGAAGTGGTACACAGACGTCCAGAGGTTCTTGGAAGAGGTGAGGCCCGACGTGGTCAGCATCGCCACACCAACCACTACACACCACACCGTGGCCATGGAAGCCTTAAAGAGAGGGATCCACACCCTTGTGGAGAAGCCCATTACAATGTTTACCTGGGAGGCAGAAGAGCTCATGGAGCTGGCGAAAGATAGGGGAGTGGTGCTCGCTGCAGGCCACATTGAGCGCTTCAACCCAGTGGTGGAGGCAGCAGCGGACTTACTTAAAAAGGACTGGGTGGGAGAGCCCCTCTCCTTCTCCTCCCAGAGGCTGAGCATGTTCCCCTCGAGGGTGAAGGACGTGGGGGTCATAATGGACCTGGGTATACACGATATTGATGTGATCTACTACCTGAGCGGGAGAAGAGTGGAGAAGGTCTTTGCCCTTGGGGGGTCAGGTGGCAACACCCGCTTCGAAGACCACGCCACCATACTTCTCGATTTTGAAGGGGACCTATACGCCACCCTTCACGTCTCATGGTTGGTTCCCATGAAGGTGAGGAGGCTCAGCGTGACCACCACCAGGTCTTACACGGAGATAGATTACATGGACCAGTTTATTGAGGTGTCTACCTCGGAGTTCGTGAACGTGGATATGGGGAACCTCTACAACGTGCCCCAGAGATATGACATAAGGAGAATTCATGTGAGGAGGGAGGAGCCCCTGAAAAGGGAGATCAGGGACTTCCTGAGGGCTGCCGAGACCGGGGGTAGACCCCTTGTCACCGCAGAGGATGCCCTAGAGGTGCTTAGAGTGGCCAAGGCGGCTGAGGCCTCACTACTTACGGGGGACGTTATAGAGGTCAGCGAGTTTGAGGAGGCAAGTGGAGATGTATCACGTGTGGGGAAAAAGTAGGATCGGTGAAGGGACCTACATCGGAGAGAACGTTATTATAGGCCACCCGGGGAAGGAGGAGGTGGAGAAGCTCCTTAAGGGGGATCTTAACAAGGTAGATGGGGCCGAAGTGGGGAGATTTTGTGTTCTGAGGGCCAACGGAGTGATATACTCCGGTGCGAAGCTGGGGGATCGGGTCGTCACAGGCCACTTCTACATGGTGAGGGAGTACACCACTGTAGGGGAGGGCACCTTAATAGGGAGCGGGGTCATTATAGACGATCACGTCTCTATAGGAAAGAACGTCTCCATTCAGAGCAGGGTTTACATCCCCACCGGGAGTGTAATCGAGGACGACGTCTTCCTGGGCCCGGGGGCTGTACTCACCAATGACAAGAGGATGGGGCGGCGCGGCTGGAAGCTTGAACCGGTGACAGTGAAGCGGGGGGCTAGGGTAGGGGCTGGCAGCGTGCTGCTCCCCGGGGTCACAGTCGGAGAGAACGCAGTTGTGGGCGCAGGGGCTGTGGTCGTCAAGGATGTGCCGGATGGGGCCGTTGTGGTGGGCAACCCCGCGAGGGTCATAAAAGAGGTTCCAGAGGAGGATAAAATATGATACCCATCTCAAGACCGCTTCTGGGCGAGGAGGAGGTAGAGGAGGTGAAGAGGGTGCTTCTCTCCGGCTATCTAGCGCACGGCCCGGAGGTGGAGGCTTTCGAGGAGGAGTTCTCCCGCTTCCTCGGGGGAAGGGTCCGCGCTGCGGCGGTCTCCTCGGGAACCGCCGCTCTCTACCTCGCCTATGTGGCTACAGGCCTTCAGAGAGGTAAGAGGCTTCTGACCACCCCCTTCACCTTCATGGCCACCGCCTCTCCGGCAGTTCAGCTGGGAGCGGAGGTGCTATTTGCGGATATAGACCCTGAAACCTTCTGCCTCTCCACCGAAGCCGTTAAAGAGGTCCTTGAAAGAGAGGAGATTGACCTTCTTGTTCCGGTGGACCTCTACGGACAGGCTACATATCTTGACGATTTTGAGGCCCTCTCCAGGAAGTATGGATTCAGGATCGTGGAGGATGCCTGCCAGGCTCATGGGGCCCTCTGGAAGATGCGCCCTGCAGGGACCTTCGGGGACGTTGGTGTATTCAGCTTCTACCCGACGAAAAATATGACGACAGGGGAAGGGGGAATGGTGGTTAGCTCAGATGAGGAACTGCTGGAGGAGGTGAGGACCCTGAGGAACCAGGGCCAGCGAGGCAGGTATGAATATGCGGCACTGGGGTATAACTTCCGGATGACCTCCATTGCGGCAGCCATAGGCAGGGTGCAGCTGAAGAAGCTCACCACTTTCAACGAGATGAGGCGCAGGAGGGCGGAGATCTACAGAGAGCTCCTCGATGACGTGGATGGCATAGTGCTGCCTAAGGAGGTAAAGGGGGCCCACCACGTCTACCACCAGTTCACAGTGAGGGTAAAGGGGGGTTTGAGGGAGAGGCTCATTGAGCACTTGAAACAGCACGGTGTGGGCTACGGGGTATACTACCCCCGCCTCCTGTACGATTACCAGCCGCTCAAGAGGTTCGCCCCCCCGGAGGATCTGCCGGAGGCTAGAAGAGCCTCTCTGGAGGTCCTCTCCCTGCCGGTCCACCCCGGGGTCAGCGAGCATGATGTGAGAAAGATAGCCGAGATCATAAAGAGCTTCATGAGGGAGAGGGGGTGAATCTCAGTAAGTGGGTACAGGATTGGCCTGGCTTGCCAGACTGCCTTCAACCGCCGACTTCACCTTCAGGAGCATATCGGTGAAGAAACCCTCAAAGGATTTCTTCCCGTTCATGTTCCACTTCATCTTCTTCGAGAAGGAAACTGGGGGGAGAACTGTGGCGCTTATTTCAAAGAGAGTCCCATAGGGCCTCTCGTGAAAGATCCACTGAATGTCCCCCTCCAGGAAGCCCCCGAAGATCTCAAACTCCATGGTCTGGTTCTCCACGATCCTGCGGATGTAGAGGATTATGGTCTCCTTGAGCTTGAAGAGGTTCAAGATAACCTCCTGTCCAACGTTCATAAAGGCGGCGTCGGTGGGAAAGAGGAGCTGGCCCCACTGGTTAAGGGCCCACATGTTGGCGGTTCTTAGGTCTCTCACCATCGGGAAAACGTAAGATGGCGGTGCCATTATCTCTTCCATGAAACGTTTCTCTGGCAAAACCGTGCCCCCCCGGGCTCAAGCCCGTTGGCTGTATGGTTCATTTGATTTATTAATTTTGTGGATGGGGTGGGGGTTTCAGACCTGGGAATTTTCTCCGTCAGCGAAAGGTATTTGTTCATACATGAGAAGGTAGCGTTTCTTCATACAGTCTCCAGAGGAACGGCTAGGGTCCCTCTGTCACCCTGGGATGGAATAGGTGGGCTCCGAACATCTGGGAGGTCGTAGAGTTTTATTCAGCACCCTCCCCAAGGGCGGGTGGAGGGCCTCCTCACCGATGTGTGATATTCACTTCCCCAAGTAGGCCTCTGCCTCTATCTCCACAAGCGCCCCTAAGGGGAGTGCGGAGACCTCAACGAATACCCTGGCAGGGGGTTCCTTATCGAAAAATCTGCTGTAGACCTCGTTTATCTCCTTGAAGTGTTTAAGCCCTGTCGTGTATATCCTCACTTTTACAAGGTCTGAGTAGTCAAGATCCACAGAGGAGAGTATTGCCCCTATATTTCTCATGATCAGCTCCGTCTGTTCCCCGGGGCCACCCTCAGAGAGCCTGCCTGTTGCAGGGTCCACGGGGATCTGGCCCGAAATAGTGAGGAGGTCCCCTGCTACGATAGCCTGGGAGTAGGCTCCAACAGGATGGGGGGCTTCTGGTGTGTATACGGCTTTCCTTACCATCTGCCTTTCACCTCTTTTACTCTCTTTTTTCGAGCGGATAGGTGTATATCACAGTGTAGAGCGGTCCCCGGGGAGTGAGGGTGCTTTCAATCAAGTAAACCCTATCCACAGTCACCTCCCCCAGCACCTCCTCTTCCCACCTTGAGGAGACCTCTTCAAAGCAGTTGGTTCCGCCCTCAAGCCTCTTCACCCTCCCCAGAGTTACATGTGGATGGAAAGGCTTCTTCTCCCTCTCAAAACCCAGCTTTGTAAGGGAGCTCTCCACCCTCCTCTGAAGTTCCCGCAGGACATCTGCAGAATCCATCCCCACCCAGATGACCCTCGGTCTTCTTAAGTTAGGGAAGGCCCCCACTCCCCTCAGGACGACCACGGAGGAGGGGACCCCCTCCACGGCCTCCTTAATACCTCTATCCACAGTGTCCACCAGAGCCTCCGGCACCTCTCCCAAAAACTTCAAGGTCACGTGGAAGTTCTCCTCCTCCACCCATTTCACTCTCCCCGGACACGCCTTGAGCTCTTCGGCAAGTTCTCTCAAAGATGGGCCGAAAGGGATCTTAACTGCGATGAAAAGCCTCACTCTCTTTCACCTCCAGGAGCTTCTTCACACTCTCTGAGAAGAATAAATCTTTAAGTGCTCTATCAAGATGGCCGCTGTTGTCCAGCCTCAAATCCGCCGCCCCTATCACCTCCCCCAGGCCCCAGGAGAGCTCTCGGAGATCCCTCCTGCGAAACTCCTCCATGGTCCTTATGTCATCCCCCCTCCCCCTCTCAAGGGCCCTTTTGAACCTCACCTCCTCGGGGGCCTCAACGGCCACCAGGAGAAAGTCTCCACCAAGCTCCCTGCGGAACAACTCCACCTCTGCAAGAGACCTAATACCGTCTATCACAACAACACCCCCTCCAGGGTACCTCTCCCTCAGGTACTCCAAAGTCCTTCTAGCCCAGACGTCCGGTCCGTATACCTCTCTCATTCTTCCAGCATACTCTCCCACCTTGTCGGGGTGGAGCTCCCCACCCACCTCCCTCATATAATGATACCTCACCACATCCCCCATCGCAACAACGGGGTAGCCAAGTCTCTTCAGATGTTCTGCAATCGCTCCTTTGCCGGAGGCGGGCATACCGGTCAAGGCGAGGACTCTGAGCTTCATGCTATCATCATTCCACGGTGACGGATTTAGCCAAGTTTCTAGGCTTATCTATGGGACATCCTCTGAACTTCGCAGTCCAGTACGCGAGAAGCTGGGTGTAGATAGCGATGGGGACCGGGGAGAGTATGGGCATCACCGGTGGGTAGTAGAGGACATCCTCGGTGTATTTGAGGACTTCGTCGTCCCCCTCCTCCGTTATCGCCACGACAGGGGCGTTCCTGGCTACAACCTCCCCCACGTTGCTGAGCATCTTCTCATAGGTGTGGTCGGAGGTGAGTATGGCCACAACAGGGAGGTTTTCGTCAAGAAGCGCTAGAGGGCCGTGCTTGAGCTCTCCCGCTGGATATCCCTCGGCGTGGATGTAGGAGATCTCCTTCATCTTCAGGGCACCCTCAAGGGCGGAGGGGTAGTTAACGTAGCGGCCGATGTAGAACATGGAGGGGGCCCCCTTCAGGTCCTCGGCGATGGCCTTCACCTCCTCCTCCCGGGAGAGTATTCTCTCCACAACCCTGGGCATCTTCTTCAGCTCGCTCAAGACTCTCCCAGCCTCCTCAGAGAGTATCCTGCCCCTCCTCACGCCCATCCAGAGGGCCAACAGGTAGAGGATGATGATCTGGGAGGTGAAGGTCTTTGTAGCGGCTACGCCGATCTCGGGACCCGCCCTGAGGTATATGGTGTGGTGGGCTTCCCGGGTGATGGTTGAGCCCATTACATTGGTTATGGCCAGGGTCTCATTCCCTCTTTTTCGAGCCTCCCTCAAGGCCGCCAGTGTGTCAGCAGTCTCGCCGCTCTGGGATATGAAGATGTGGAGGGAGCTGTAATCGGTAGGGGGGGAATAGCGATACTCCGAGGCTGTCTCCACCTGGGTGGGAAGGCCTGAGAAGGCCTGGATAACGTATTTCCCAACGAGTGCGGCATGGTATGAGGTCCCACAGGCCACAATATTCACGGAGGTCAAGGATCTCGGCCGGAGCCAGGAGAGGTCTTCCTCGTCCCACCCCTGAAGGCACTGGTGTATTGTTGAGGGCTGCTCATAGATCTCCTTCAGCATGAAGTGCTCAAAGCCCCCCTTCTCGGCGTCCTTGACGCTCCAGGTAATCCTCTGCCAATTAGGCTTCACTTCCTTCAGGTCAAAGTCATAAAGGGTGATATTCCCCCCCTTAAGATGCGCTATCTGGCCGTCATCCATGAATATAAACTCTTCGGTGTATGCCAAAAGGGCGGTCGGGTCGGATGCGGCAAAAATCTTACCGAACCTCTTCCCAAGGACCAAGGGGCTCTCCTGCCTTGCGGCTACCATCTCCCCAGGGTGGTCGCTGTGGAGCACAAGTATGGCAAAGGAGCCCTTAAGGCGCTTCAACGCCCCTTTCACCGCCTCAAGAAGGTCCCCGGAGTACATCTCCTCTATCAGATGGGCTATCACCTCCGAATCCGTCTTGGAAGAAAAGCTGTGGCCCTTCCCCTCAAGCTCCTCCCTCAGGGCCCTGTAGTTCTCAACGATCCCATTGTGTACGAGCGCAAGCTTTCCGGTGCAGTCCACGTGAGGGTGAGCGTTAAGGTCGCTGGGAACACCGTGGGTAGCCCACCTAGTATGGGAAATTCCCGTTCCCGCCTTTATCTCCGGGAGGGTCTCCTTCAGTGAGTCTATACTTCCAGCCTTCTTGAACACCTGAAGTCTTCCCTCCCCGTCAATGAGGGCCACTCCCGCCGAGTCGTAGCCCCTGTACTCCAGCCTCTTCAAGGAGTCCAGAAGGATCTCCTTCGCGTCGGTGTTTGATGAGACGTAACCCACTATGCCACACATCTGACCCTCACCTCACCGAAGCCCCGTCGGGGAGGTTCTCCGTTAGGTGTTTGAGCGGAGCCACACTGCAGCGGTTCCCCACAATGGCCCCGGAGGATATTACAGTGTGATGTCCTATCCTGCAGTCCTCCCCCACTATGGCGCCGATCCTCTTGCTGAGAGAGATGTCCTTTACCTTTATGGTGACCTCAGTGGCGTCTGTGTAGACACCCTCCCCAATATCTGTGCCGGAGGCGATGACCGAGCAGAACACCGTTGAGCGCCCCCCAATATGTACGTCGTTCATGATGAGACTTCTCTCAATCCTTGCGTAGGGGCCTATGGTGCTGCCCTCACCCACCGTTGTGTAGGGTCCCACATAAGAGTAGGGCATGATCTTCACCCCTGGACCCAGCACCACCGGCCCCTCTATGGTCGAGTATGCCCCCACCTCCACTTTCCCTTGGGAGAGGACACGGCCCTTTATAGACACTCCAGGACCCACCTCACCCTCAAGACCCTCCCCACTCTCTCTGAGAACTATTTCGTTCAGATCGAGAAGATCCCAGGGATATACGGCATCCCTCCAGTTCTCTGTATATATGCACTCAATCCTGTAGCCCTCCTTAACCATGTAGTCTATAGCCTCCGGGAGGCGGTGCCTCTCCTCCACCCCCTGCCTCTCAAGAATCTCAAAGATCTCGGGATTCAGCAGGTATATTCCGGTGTTTATCAGAAGCACGTCGGTGGAACCTGTGTACTCCCAGAGGGCGAGGGAAAACACCGATGGCATCCCCGTCTCCCTTAAGTCCCCCGATATCTTAGGCTTCTCCCTTATCCCCTTTAACACCCCACCCTCCACCTCCACAACCCCGTATTTGGAGGGCATCCTGGACTCAGTGATGAGCATCCCCCAGCTCCCTTCCGGCAGCTCTAGCAGCCTCTTCAGTCCCTGAGAGGTGAAAAGGTTGTCCCCGGGGAGAAGAAGGAAGGGTCCATCAACCTTCTCCCTAGCTTGCATGAGGGCGTGAGCGGTGCCTAGCCGTGACCGCTGGACGACGTACTCGATGTTCACACCAAATTGGCGCCCGTCGCCGAAGTAGTTCTGAATCTTCTCCCTCCTGTAACCCACCACCATCACAATGTCCCTCACGCCCACCTCCTTGAGGGCCTCAATCCCGTATGAGAGGATGGGCCTGTTCCCCACCGGGAGCATCCCTTTGCTCATGCTCTCAGTAAGAGGTCTGAGCCTTCTTCCCTCTCCTGCAGCAAGGATTACCGCTTTCATGGGACCACTCCGGTGAGAATACCCCGAGGGGTTAAATTAATTTTCCCATTCTACAGGTCAGAGCCTGAGAAGATTGAGAGAGACCTCAGGGTCGTAATCCCTGCTCAAGGAGCCCTTCTCAAGAAGTGCAACACCCACCTCAGCCACAACCGCCACCTTCGCAGCGAAAAGGTGGCCCCCCAGGAGCCTGTGGTCCCTCCCTGCAAGAGCCACGTGGAGGTGGATGCCACCCCGGGCAAGTGTTCCGCTGAGAGTCACCAGCTCGCAGGGTTCCTCCAACATCTCCCGGATATACTCTCTCTTCTCCTCCTCCCAGTAGCCGATTTCAGCCCCCTCCACCATCCCAATACCAAAGAGGACAGCAGCGGAGTCCGTTCCCAGCTCTTCAACTGTCCTCTCAATTCCCTCAAGAAGGTCATCCCCTTTGCTCAATCTCACCATGGCAAAGTTGCTCTCTGGATAGATCCTATGCAAGATATCACTCCTCCTCAGGTCCTATAGGTATGACTGCCTGCTCCGCCGGGGTCGTTTGATATTTCACGTAAAACCAGACCGCCAGGATGAGGATGACAACCCCAAGAAGCACAAGAAGTCCCACTTCAAGATCGCTGAAACCCCCCTCACCCCCACCTCCGGATGGAGTATAAGGAGGTGCCTTGGGCGCAACAACCTCTATCACCACATGAGCCGAAGAGTTGTACTCCCCGTCGTCTACATAAAGCGTTATGAGATGAACCCCCGCCGGAAGTGACCTCTCTATAACAGGCCCCTCCCCAATCACCCCGCTTATGTTGGACATCCAGAGGAAGTGCAGGGAGCCGTAGGGCCCCACCCCGTCGTCATAGGAGCTCCTTCCGTCAAAGAGGATCGTATATCCCTGCTGGTGTCTGGAGCCATTGGCGGGGGAGTCTATAACAGCCACTGGTGGGTGGTTCACAGGCTCCCAGGCCCTGACCACAACAAGCGGCTGGCTCTCCGCACGGTTGCCCGCCATATCGGAGACGGCCACCCGGAAGGTGTTATTTCCATCCTTCAGGGTCAAAACTATTCTGAGTTCAGTCTCTCTCTCCCCGGGGGAGAAATCCGTACCAATTCCCTTCCATCCCTCCCCCTCCACGTAGACCTCCACCTTCGCAGGGTCAAGGCCTGAGAGGGTGTCCCTAAGCTCCACTGTCAGGGTCACACTGCTTCCTCTCACCACCTCCCCAGAGGGGGGTGAGGTGATCTCAACCCTGGGCGGGATGGTGTCGACCTTGACCTGAAGGGGACCCGTATGGGTGTATCCGTTCCCCACACGGTCCTTCACCCTCAACCTCACGTAGTTGTTCTCACCGTCAGGGAGGGAAAGGGTCAGGTTCACCAGGTATCTCTTCCCACCTCCATCCACCTCCTCCGCCACAAGCCCCTCCCGGGAGTACTCGCCCCAGTCCACACCGTTTAAAGACATGGACCACTGAAGACTGGAAGGGTCAACGCCGGCCCCCTCGTCTCTCACCTCGAACTGAAGCGTGAGGGGTCTTGAGGAATACCAGGAAGGCCCCGGGAGTCTGGCGATGCTGGGGGGCGTTCTGTCAACCACAGCGGTGACGCCCGAGGAGGTCCCCTCAACTCCCAGCAGGTCAACACCCCATACCGTCACATCCCACACACCCGGGTCGAGCTCAAGCTCCGCCTCCACAGGGGGATGCATCTGAACCTCTGGTCTCGCAGGCTCCTCCGGCCGGTAGGATGGGTAGAAATAGAGGTCTACGAAACACTCTCCCCCGATCCTGTGAAGGTACCATATCCTTACCGGGTGAGACCCGCGACTCAAAGATATCATGGTGGTCCTCTTCGCCCCGCCTTCGCTTACAACAAGGGTCTTCCCGTCAAGGTCAAGTATCGCTAGCGTGTCGGAGGAGAGGCCCACAGTATATGTCCCGGTCTCGTCAGCGAAGAGAGAACCGTAGAAGATCCCTGAGAACTCAACAGGGTCTATGATCCCCGGGTCAGGGCCGAGCACCCCCCACCTGGCGGGAAGCGTCACCTCCTTAAGGTATATGAACTCGCCGGAGAAGTCGCTGGAATTGTAGAATATAGCGGAGAGCCCTCCCGCCTCCCCGGGGCAGAGCTCCTGGGTATAGCTGGTCCCTGCAGCCCTGACCTTCACGGCGGCGATGGGGGAAGAGGCCCCCTCGGGCTCGAACCATCTCTCCTCCCAGGAGAGGGTGAAGTCCCCGAGCCTGCTGTAGGCTACCTTCCCACCCCCCCACTCCCCCTCAATGGTCAGGTTCACCGGGGGGGCAGGTTCGTCCCCTGCAACCCTAATCTTCCTGATGAGAGGGGGCGGCATGGGTGGGATGGAGATCCCCTCAGTCCCCGGGGGCGGAGCAGGACCTGTCCACATTAGCTCAGCGCTGTAGGTGTAGCCCTCCGGAGGTGAGGACTGAGAGGGGGCGGAGGTGGAGATGGTGAAACCCTCAAACAGGGTGGATGTGAGGGGAGAGGTGTCCGGTGTTCTCAAGACAGCCCGGAAATACCTCAGGTCCACTGGCACCTCCGGCAGCTCTCTGTAAATGATATCGGGGCCCTGGAAGGTGAGAGGGGAAGAGGGAAGAAGATAGATGCCGTCCATACTCACGTTCCTTCCCCCCGAGTAGACATACATCTGGGTATATCTCCACTCCACATCCTTAAGGAGCTTTATCCGCAAGGCGCCCTTCTCAACGACGCCCTCCCCACCCGCCCCTATCAGGTAGATGTCCGCCGAGATGTTACCAGCAGTGGGCCAGATATAGGAGAGCCACATCCTCAGGCGTATAGTTATTTGCTGGGGGGTGGTTTCGACGTTCCCGCTCAATCCCACATCAAGTAATTCGTAGGGGTCTCTTATCTTCTGCACATCCCCCCCGGGGGTCCAGAAGAACTCGACGTAGTCGTACCACCCCTCGCTTTCCGAGAAGTTCACATGCACTGCAGATATGTTCTCAGATCCCGTAGAGGAGTATAGCTCAAGTGTGAGGTGGAAATCCCTGTAGGGGGCGGCGTAGCGGATGCCATCCCTCACAAAGAGCCCCTGGAAGTTCATCCCACTTATACGGAGGGTGGTGGTCTTAAGAACGTAGACGCCTCCAGAGTTCACAGCGCTGTTGTTCTCCCCGTCGCTTCCGTATGCCCCCACGTAGACGAGCTCTCCAGCTAGGAGAGCATCGCATCCGAAGGCGTCGTACTGTTCAGAACCGTATATGCTGTATGCCTCAAAGGAGCTTAAGAGCCTGTTCTTCGGTCCGCTCCCGTAGATGGATCTTGAATATATAACCACCAGCTCCCCCTTCACCACACCCTCCATCTTCTTCACAGGCCTGAGGAGGATGAGCTCATCCCCTCCGTCCCCGTCCATGTCAAACCCGCTCGACCTCTCAAGCGGCGCCTCCGCATCGTCGCCGAGCACCTTGAGGAAATAGAGCTGACTAACAGGCTGCTCCCTCTCGAAATACCCTCTCTCCCTGCCCCTTATCAGATAAACGCTCCCTACGGCCTCACCGTTTAACTCCTCCCCGGGGGCGGAGATAGCCAAGGTCACGTATCGGCTGCCTGAAACCTTAAGGCCTGAGAGGTCCTCACCCAGTCTCATCTTATAGGATGTGCCTTCGATCAGCACGTCGGCATCAGTGTCGTTAAGAGAGGTGTTGTCGGAGAGGGAAGAGTTGCCGAAGAATAGGAAGACGCCTCCAGCTTCCTGTAGCCCGGGGGGAGAGTACAGGGGGCTACCAACTAGAAGGTCATCCACACCGTCCGAATCAATATCGGTGCAGAGCAGTGCCCTTCCAAAGAGTCCATCCCCCTCGGTCATGTTGATTGTGAGGATTTTCACCGAAGGCCAGGAGAAGGTTCCCCAAAGAATGTGTGTGCTGGAGGCCTCTGGTCGGGAGAACACCAGATCGGCCAGGCCGTCACCGTTAAGGTCCCCAGCGGAGAGGTCGTAGCCCGTGTAGACATTCTTCTGTGGTCCCAAACCCCATATGCACACAACCGCCCCCCCCAAATATGTCTGGACAGAGTAGGTGTCTCCGTAAGCACTCGGTACCGCAGGAAGGTCTATTCTTCCTCCGTACACGGGGGGATCATCCCCTTGGATTATGTATACAGCGCCTCCGACGGTTGTCCAGAGGGATACTGGGTAAATGGTGGAAGGGGCACCTATAACAAGCTCGTCCCTCCCGTCCCCGGTCAGGTCTGAAAAAAGGAGGCTCTGACCGATCTTTCCCCCCTCTAAGCCGCCATACACTGTCAGATCTGGGGGGCGAATGGTGATGTCGAAGCCTCCAGGCGGGAGAGGCCCAAGGAAAAGATAAACCGCACCACCCTGCTGGGTGAGCGTGCTGTCAGATGGCGCCGAGATGGCGAGGTCCTCATCCCCGTCTCCGTTGAAGTCCCCTACTGCCATTCTGTAACCCATATTGCTCTGCGGGAGGCTCCCCTTTATAATAAGATCAGTGGCATCATCAACTACTTTGATTCCGAGGGGATTCGCAGTAATCTTCTCTGTAGAGCGTACTGCAGCTCCTCCCTTCTCCGCTAAAGCCGAAGGAGAGACTGTGTGGGGAGAGTGGGAGAAAGAAAGGTTGGCCTGAGAGGCCAGTGAAGGAAGGATGAGGGCAAGAGCAACAACTACCAGCGCTACTGATTTCTTCATCTGTCATCACCCCGGGGTAGGCGATTGAATGAATGACATCTACTCTATAAAAAGATTTGTACAAGTATTGAATCCTGGCCCCTCAACTACTTCTGTATTGCCCCCTTCGCTATCTCGAAGTCTATGAAATCGCAGTGGTAGACTATGGTAGCCTCGGGGGACCTTCCGCTTTTTAATAGCTCACCTTCGCGAGAATGGGTGGCGACAATGTGCGCAAGCCTCTCGTCCCCCCCCATTTCAAGAACTAGGGCCGCACCGGAGATGGGGTGTCGCAGAAGTCTCCCTGAAGGGGAGAGAACTACCTCTCCCCCCACCCTTCTGTACTCGAGAAGTTTTCCCACGTCATGCAGAAGGGCCCCAGCGAGAAGGAGGTCCCTATCGACATCATTCCTCTTCTCCCCCACTGCAAGGGCCATCTCCGCAACCCTTCTGGTGTGCTCCAAGAGGTCGTAAGGAGCGGGCTTTATAAGAAGTGTGAAGGGTATCCCCTCCAGGTCATCCCAGCCCCCCCTCCTTGCAGCCTCTAGCCATACCCTCAAAACGAGCCCCCTCAGATGCTCCCTCTCTATCCTTCTGAGTAGCGGTAGCGCCTTTGCTATATCCTTCTCCGTCACTGGCATAGAAACACACCTCAAAGGGTCTCGTCCACAAGTTTCATTAACTCTTTCTGCAACTCCTCCGATACCTCTTTCTTTATGTCCTCTGGTATGGATTCCAAGGCTAGCTTCGTTCCCGCCTTGGCTATGATGACTCCTCCAAGAAGCTCTCTCATCTTCCCTTCGTAGTACATCACGAAGCCCTTTTTCAGCTCCTCTTTGAGTTCAGGATCATTCTCTATCTTCTTCCTCAGGTGCTCCTTGATCTCCTCTTTTATGAGGTCTCTCACCGCCTCAATGAAGAGCATCTCATCCCCCAGAACCTGTCTTATGCTCCCCTTAAGGAGGGCCGTCACGTCAAGCTCCTCTTCACTCATTTTACCACCGGGGAAGTATTAGTTCAATGGTATAAAAATGTGCTTAGAGCTTTCCCAGGGCTCTCAGAACCCTTCCCCCGTGCACCATACCACCGAAGAGCTTGTCCAGCATTTCCATAAGAGGGCCATATCTCCCCCTTTCAACATCCTTAAGTAGGGCGGGGTTCTCCTCCATGAGCTTGCGAAGGGTCTCCTTGAGATCCTCCACGGTGACCTCTCTCCAACCGAGGGATTCAAGGGTCTCCTGAAGGCTTCGCCCCTCTTTCAAGGAGGCTATCACCCTGGGAGCTGCCTTCAGGGGAAGTCTCTCCTCCTGAACCATCTTGGCGAGCTTACAGAGTTCTTCCGGGACCAGTACGCTCATATCAACACCCCTCCTCCTCAACGCCCGGGGAAGGTCGTAGGAGAAGTATAGTGCTAGAGGAGGCCTTATTCCGGCCTCAATAAGCATTTTGAAGAGCTCAAATAAGGGGGAGACCACAAGCTCCCTTATCTTCTCCCTGTCGAGTCCCATCTTCTCTAGCTCCCTCTCCACCTCCCATAAGGGTGGTTCCGGAACATGCTCCCTGGCCCTTCTGAGCATATCCTCAGTTATCTCAATAGGCGGCATGTCCGTATCAGGATACATCCTGTCGGGCCCAGGGAGTATTCTCTCAAAGGTCGTCTCATGGGGCGAGAGCACCTGCCGGGTCTCGTTGGGCACGCCTTCCAGTGCCTCCGCTGCCCTTATGTATATCTCCTCCACCGCGGTCCTGGTGTCCTCCCGGGGCCCCCAAACCAGAACGAAGGAGTCTCTCTCCCCCGCTCCCAGAAGTTCCCCCACCCTCGCCATGTCCTCCTTCGTCACCCCCCCAAAGGGCTCCTCCTCGCTTGTTAAGATGTTCTTCTCCCAGTCAAGGCAGGCTATTACCTTAACCCTGCCAGAGAGCTCATCGGCAAAGGTCCTGCTGCCGTGTGTGACCCTGCTGAGTACACCTGCGAACCCGGGGAGAAGGACCGCTCTAACCTCGTTTTCTCCACCTTCCACAACCTCCTCGGGAAAGGCGTCTTTGAAAAGCGGGACATCTCTTCCGGCGAATAAGTGTGTGACCTCCTCATGACGCATAGTTGCAAAGCTCTCGGTGTCCCACTCCTCCCTCCTTAACCCTCTTGAGAGGAGCTCCTCTTTTATCTCAAGAAGGTTCTTCTGCCTTATTGCCTCACCCGCCACAAGGGTGGCTATCCAGTTCAGCCTAGGGACGCCCTTGATCTCAACCCTTCTACCACCCCTTATTGAGACATTGACGTCTTGCCTGACCGAACCCTCTCCCCTCCTCACAAGCCCGGTGTACCTCAGGATCCTGCCCAGAAAGCCTGCAATCTCCTGTGCCTCCCGGGGTGTTCTGGCGTCGGGTTCAGTTATAACCTCCACAAGTGGTATGGAGAGACGGTCTATCCTGAAAACAATCCGGTGCCTTCTGTCCTCAATTTCCCTGCAGGCGTCCTCCTCCAGCGTAAGCAGTCTGATGCCGACCTCCTTTTCACCCAACGGGACCTTCCCCCCCACCCCTATTATCGCAGTCCTCTGGAACCCTGTAGGAATGGACCCGTCGAGATATTGTTTCCTTGACACGTGGACCTCGTCCACAAGGTTGCAGCCGAGGGCCAAGCTTATAGCCATGGCAGACACTATAGCCTCCTCATCCATCTCAAAGGGCGGAGTGTCGTCAATCTCATATGTGCAGGTGGTGTCTTTGTAAATCTGGTAGTAGATCTCTTTTTTGGTTTTGAACTCCATAAGAGCCGTTCCGTCATAGGTGCCCATCTCCGACAGCGTGGGCCTCATGTGTCTAAGGATGACAAAATCTGGCTCATCACTCCTTAATACCGGAGGGCATCTGCAAAAGAGTTTCCGTTTGCTTTTGAGCTGCTGATGTATCTCGAAGCCGACTTTAAGATCGAGTGAGCGGAAATAGTCGTCGTCCAAATCCATACAACCACCTGCAAGGGACGCACTTAAACAGGATTTTGTATAAAAATGCGTTGCTTTGGTATGGGCCCCTCAAAAGACGCATCGAACCCCCAGGAAGGTGCAGGGGGTCTGTTTAGGGGTCACCAACAAAAAATTATATAAAAAAAGCTATGTTACAGTGTCTAACCGCCGAGCTTCCCAGTTTCTGCAAGTTCAAGAGGTGATGTGTTTGCTGAAAAGAGCAGTATATCTTCTGGCTGCCCTCCTGGTCCTTCCGGTGTTTCTTACACCGAACTATCCCGCCGCCCCCGGATCCACAAGGGCGGAGGAGAAAGACATCGTCATAGACCACTTCTACGGTGGAGATAAAACCAAAGTGTTGAATCTAACCCGCAGTCATTATTATTCA
>Ga0190360_1000654_pt1 | contig 18839 bp, 16 predicted proteins | sample 48721834_MG_FD_161271 | JGI IMG/M metagenome (GOLD analysis project Ga0190360, IMG submission 161271) | Hydrothermal vent microbial mat bacterial communities from Southern Trench, Guaymas Basin, Mexico - 4872-18-3-4_MG | ecosystem: Environmental > Aquatic > Marine > Hydrothermal vents >... | reverse complement strand
AATAGATGATAGCACCAAGAATTTGGCGGGAAATGCCGCAAAGATATCGTTACGAGGCAGGTAAATGTAAAGAGTGTGGGAAGATACTATTCCCACCAAGACTTGTCTGCCCTGACTGTAAGTCGAGAGATTTTGAGATCATTAAATTGAAAAGGGAAGGGAAAGTTCTGACATATACGATAATAAGGGTGCCTCCTCGTCAGTTTAAGGATCAGGCGCCTTATGCCGTAGGGATAATCGAGCTGGAAGGAGGAGCAAGAGTGACGGCTCAGATTGTTGATTGTGATTTTGATAAACTAAAGATTGGCATGAATGTAAGATTGGAATTTAGAAGAGTACAGCAGGAGGGTGATGAGGGGGTAATAGAGTATGGATATAAGTGTGTACCTTTTTAATAAATAGACAAAGGAGATTCATTGTATAGAATTGAATCGAAAATATCAACAAAAAGCAAAGAATACAGAGAGAACAGAGAGCATATGGTTGCTCTTGTCGAGGAGCTCAAAGAAAAGTTGAATCAGGCAAAGAAGGGCGGACCGGAAGAGGCTCATAAAAAGCATAAGGCGAGGGGCAAGCTGACTGCTCGAGAGAGGATAGAAAAACTTTTTGACAGGAACACACCATTTCTGGAATTTAATACTCTGGCTGCTTATGAGATGTATGACAATCAGGCTCCTGCTGCCGGAATTATTACTGGAATTGGAGTGATACATGGACGTGAGGTCCTAGTCATTGCAAATGATGCTACAGTAAAGGGTGGTACATATTTCCCAATGACGATAAAAAAGCATGTGCGTGCCCAGGAGATCGCAATGATGAATCGACTTCCATGCATCTATCTGGTTGATTCTGGAGGTATTTTCCTTCCGTATCAGGCAGGAACTTTTCCAGACAGAGATCATTTCGGAAGGATTTTTTCAAATCAGGCAAGGCTTTCTGCAATGGGAATACCACAGATTTCTGCTGTCATGGGTTCATGCACGGCAGGTGGAGCATACGTTCCTGCAATGAGTGATGAGACTGTTATAGTGAAGAATCAGGGTACGATATTTATTGGTGGGCCGCCGCTCGTGAAGGCAGCTACTGGCGAGGTTGTAACAGATGAAGAACTTGGAGGTGCGGATGTACACTGCAGAATTTCAGGTGTTTCAGATCATTATGCACAGAATGATGATCATGCAATTAAGATTGTACGCAATATAGTAGAATGTCTTGATCCTCCAAGGAAGTTTGAGTTGGAGATATCTGAACCTGAAGATCCATATTATGATCCAGCAGAGATATATGGCATTATTCCAAAAAATATTCGTCAACCTTATGACATAAGAGAGTTGATTGCAAGAATTGTGGATGGCAGTAGATTTCAAGAGTTTAAAGAGTTGTACGGGCAGACACTTGTATGCGGATTTGCAAGGATAATGGGATATCCGATTGGAATTCTGGCAAACAATGGTGTGCTCTTTTCAGAATCAAGTGTCAAGGGAGCACATTTTATCGAATTGTGCACAATGAGAAAAATACCTCTCGTTTTCCTGCAGAACATTACAGGTTTCATTGTAGGGAAGCAGTATGAGCATGGCGGCATTGCAAAAGATGGTGCAAAGCTTGTACATGCTGTGGCAAATGCACAGGTTCCTAAGTTTACTGTGATTGTTGGCGGTTCATATGGAGCCGGTAACTATGCAATGTGTGGAAGGGGATATGACCCGAGACTTTTGTGGATGTGGCCGAACAGCAGGATATGTGTGATGGGTGGAGAACAGGCTGCGAATGTGCTTCTTACTGTTAAATTAGCAGGACTGAAGAAAAAGGGCAAAAAGATGAGTGAAGAGGAGATGAATGAATTTAAGAAGCAGATAATCGAGCGATACGAACATGAAGCAACACCATACTATTCTACTGCACGGATATGGGATGACGGAATAATCGATCCGATTGAAACAAGAGATGTACTGGCATTGGGTATTTCGATGTCACTCAATGCACCCATTCCAGACCAGAGTTATGGGATATTTAGAATGTAAAATAAATAAAAATAGTTAATGGAGGAAAAGATATGGCAGAACAAGTAAAGGCGGATATAAAGTGGGCAGACCTCGGATTTGAATATATCAAAACAGATTACAGATTTATATCCTATTTTAAAGATGGCAGTTGGGACAAGGGGGAGCTAATCGAAGACGAGTATTTAAGGATACATGAAGGATCAACCGCTTTTCATTACGGTCAGGAGTGTTTTGAAGGAATGAAGGCATTCTCAGCAAAGGATGGAAGAGTCCTGCTTTTCAGGCCCGATTGTAATGCAGAGAGAATGAAAAATAGCTGTGAGGCGATCCTGATGCCGCCCTATCCAGTAGAGAAATTCGTTGAAGCAGTAAAAAAGGTTGTTAAGGCAAATGAAAGATTTGTACCGCCTTACGGAAGCGGAGCGAGTCTATACATAAGACCATATATGATAGGTGTTGGTCCAAATCTGGGGGTAAAACCTTCGAAAGAGTATATTTTTTCTATCTTTGTAACTCCTGTAGGTCCCTATTTTAAAGGGGGGCTCAGGCCGTGTGATATGGTGACAACCGAATATGACAGAGCTGCTCCAAAAGGAACAGGGAGTGCAAAGGTTGGTGGAAATTATGCAGCCAGTTTAAGACCTCATAAGATTGCCGTAAATGATGGATTCATTGATTGCATATATCTCGATCCATTATCAAAGAGAAATATTGAAGAGGTAGGTGCGGCAAATTTCTTTGGCATAACCCCCGACAACAGATTCGTTACTCCAGATTCTCCTTCCATACTTCCTGGAATTACCAAAAGGTCGCTGACATATCTGGCAGAGAATAGACTGGGTATGAAGGTAGAGGAGCGGGACATAAGCATTGAAGAGATAGATAGATTTTCTGAGGCTGGAGCGTGCGGAACAGCCGCTGTTGTAACACCTATCGGAAGTATAACCCATAATGGAAAGACAACCAGATTTTATGGTAATGGAAAGGAAGTTGGCCCAATAACAAAAAAGCTTTATGAACTCTTAACAGGGATACAGAATGGTGACATTGAACCACCTGAAGGATGGATAGTTGAGGTTGATTAGTATGGAGATTAAAAGACAAAGATAGGGATACTAAAATGAGAAAAGTTAGAATTGCAATATTAGTAATAATAATTTTTTGCATAAATATAATCAGGTTAAATGCATGTACTACTGCGATCGTTTCAGGAAGGGTTACACCAGACGGTAGACCACTGCTTTTTAAGCAGAGGGATACTGGAACGCTGGATAATAAACTTATCTATTTTAGAGATGGTAAGTTCCAATATGTTGGATTGGTAAATTCTGATGATACTGCTGGAAGTATGATATGGGCAGGCTGCAACAGTGCTGGATTTGCAATAATGAATTCTCTTTCGACCAATTTAAATGGTAAAGATAAGATAAAGGGAATGAAGAATGGTATTATAATGAAGAAGGCTCTTCAGTCGTGTGCAACGATTGATGATTTTGAAAGACTTCTGGAAAGTCTACCAAAACCAATGGGAGCTTCTGCAAATTTTGGAGTAATTGACGCAAATGGTGGTGCTGCATATTTTGAAACAGACAACTATGGATTCTTAAAGTTTGACTGCAACGATTCTACAGTTGCGCCATTTGGGTATATGATAAGAACAAATTTTTCTTTTTCTGGGGAAAAAGATAAGGGTCATGGTTATATAAGATACAAGACTGCAGAGGAGTTGTTCAGTGGAGCCGAGCAGTTAGAGAATCTCACGGTTCAATTTATTTTAAAAGATGTTGCCAGAAGCCTGAAACACTCTTTAACAAGAATAGATTTGAGACAGCTGTATGAAAATTGCTCAAAAAAACCTGTTTTTGTGAATTTTAGAGACTTTATTCCTCGTGTTAGCACATCTGCCGCTGTGGTGATTCAGGGTGTAAAAAAAGGCGAATCACCATCGCTAACAACTATGTGGACAATTCTTGGATTTCCGTTATGTTCTGTAGCAGTGCCAGTTTGGGTAGAAGCAGGCAATAATCTTCCAGAAGTGTTGACTGCAGATGGGAAAGAGCATGCAAGATTGTGTGATCTGGCATTAAAGTTGAAAGAGAGATGCTTTCCAATAAAAAGAGGCTCTGGTCAATACTATTTGAATATATCTGAGCTGATAAATAGAGATGGCAAAGGAATTTTGCAAATATTAGAGACTCTAGAAGATGAAATATTTGATGATGTAAATAGTTATCTTAAAGAATGGAGAAAAGATAACAGGATTAATAAAAGTACGGCAAGTTTGCTATACAAAAAAATGAGCGAGAAAATCTTATCGATTTATCTGAGGGAGTTTAATTGATAAGATAATATGATATTATAATCAAAATCTGAAATTTAATCCTGAATGAAAATTAATCGATATTATTTAATTCCGCGGGGCATGAGTCCCCACGGAATTTAAATAATAGTATTGTTACCTTTATTCTGTGTTTTTATCCGAAACTTTTTCTGCAGTAGACTCTGCTTCAATCATTTTTTTATCTTCATCTGACATTTTTCTGGCCTCTTCCCTTAAAGCCTTTATCTCCTCATAATATATGCTAATTGTCTCTGGCATGCCGTAGAGTTTATAATGAATATATTTTCCTCGTTCATCACCTTCTTTTTCAAGCTCAGCCTTGATACGATTTGCATTTGCAAATGCATCATGACGAATACCTGTAACCTGCCAGGAGACTTTCATGCCGGGTTTTCCTCCTGCAATTCGAAAGCGATTGCCTGATATCTCTTCTGCAATATAAACAGGTGAAAAACCGCCTATACAGGTTAGCTGATATCTGAAATAACGATTTAATGCTTCAAACCACTATGGCAGATCCACGGTTGCCCTGCCATTTGCATCGAGCACAACTACGCCGTCGTATACATTTTTCATGTCCGGCGATTCCACAAATGAGTGCTGAAGATATTTATTTGCTGGATCGAGCGGATGGTCGATCCTGAACGAGCCGCCGCCCTTTGTCAGTGTACCTGTAATGTTTACATTTCCAGTAAAGTATACTGCAGTTCCACCGCTGTTGTATCCCCGAACACCATAGGCATTGCTCCCCAAATACCCATAGTTTCCAATACTTTTGTGCAAGCCATAGACTCTATATACAGAACTTCCCAGATATCATTATTTGATAAATGAAAAATAAGTTTATGAGCCCTAAAAAATGTCTTGACAAAGATATTTTTATTATATATATTATGACTGACCAGTCAGTTAATGACTGACTGGTTATTCATTTAATAAATGAGAGGGTATAATTGAATAATCTCAAAAGAAAAGATATTGAGAGAATTGAAAGAAAAAGGGACATAATAAATACAGCAATGAAGCTTTTTGCCGAGAAAGACTTTCATGAGGTAAAGGTTGATGAAATTGCTCAGAAGGTTGGACTTTCCAAGGGTACACTTTATCTCTATTTTAAAAACAAGGAAGATCTCTTTTTCTCTATAATTAAAGATAAGACAGAACTTTTGTTTTCAAAGTTAAAATCTGCCATTCAGAATGATGCACCATATCTTGAACGTCTTGAAAATTTCATTAATTACTACCTTTCTTTTTTTGAAGAGTACCAGCCCTATTTTAAATTGATACATTCTGAAAAGGGGAGAATGGACATTAAGGGTCAGAATAGGCTTCGAGATCACATGATTAAGACATATTATGATTATGAAAGTGTTCTTCAAAAATTTATTAAAGAGGGACAGAAAGAGGGTATATTACGGTCCATTGATCCAGGGGCAGTAACAAAGGCTTTGCGCGGTCTCTTGAATTCATTTACATTTGATTGGATATTCATTCAAGCAAAGGGCAGTCTGGTTCAGCAGACATCGACTGTACTGGATATATTTTTAAAAGGAGTAAAACGATAATGGAGGTCATGCCGATGAATAGATTTTTTAAAATTTGGATATTTCTCATCCTGCTTGCTCAAGTCGGTTCAACTTCTGCGGCTGATAAAAAGAGTGGTATAAGAATTCAGGCTTCAGGACTCTATGCAGTTAGTGGATCATTTATTGATTCAACGAGAATGTGTGATTATCTGGATCCTGGAGTAAGTTATGGTATTGGAGTAAGGGTTAGACTCTCTCCACACTATGCGATAGATGCAGGAGTAGATTTTGGATGGATGAGAGTAAAGAAATCAATGCGGGAGGATGTTTCAAAAGAGCCACTATTTATCTTTCCAAGGATCAATTTCACCAATCTTGTATATTTTAATTCAGGAAGAGTTTCTATATATTCCCTTTTTGGATTGAGTATTGTACCGTGGCGCTTCACAGTGAATGGGTTTGGAGGAAAGAGTATCAGGTTTGAGGATGAAAATGTACAAAAGATGAGCATTGAATTCCACGGTGGCTTTGGAATAGAGTTAAGAATATATTCTGGGATGAGCATATATGGAGAAGGAGTGTTTCATTATCTATTATGCCGAGATCAATTCTTCTTTGGTGAAGGTTTTACTGAACAGGGGATTCTCCGATATGGTGGAGGGATAATTCTATATTTATCCCGAATTAACGGATAAGCAATGTTTCGTACTCAAACCTCATTCTATTTAGATGATGAAGAATAGCTATAAATCGATCTCTTATCCGTTAAATCGGGATTTATTTTAGTAATAAAAGATTAGGAGGCTAATTGATGAGGTTTATCAATATTATAATCAATATAGTTGTATTTCTATTTCTGGGAACCGGAGTCTTATACCCTCAAGAAAAAATGGTTCTTACCCTCAGGCAAAGTATTGATATGGCTCTCTCAAAGAACAGTGGACTGGCTGCATTAAAAGAGAAAGTTGAAGAGTCAAAGGCTGCTCTGGGAGAGGCAAAAACAGGATTCCTTCCATCTATCACAAGCAGTGCCAACTATACAAAGCTGGATGTTGCGCCCTTCATGCCAGGGAAGATTTTTCAGAAGGGGATGCCCTCCATACCGGGGATGCCTGAGATCGATCTGCCAAAAAGGATTACAATTGGAAGAGACGAAATATTCTCGGTTGGTGTAACGCTGCAGCAGCCGCTATTTACAGGTTTCCGCGTACTAAACGGATACAAAATGGCAAAAGAGGGTCTCAAGGCAACAAATGCAGAATATCTCTCAAACAAGAATAAGTTAATATTCAGAGTTGAAGAAGCATACTGGTCGGTCGTAAAGGCAGAGAAATTTTTAGAACTTGCTAAAGAGGCTGTAAGACAAGTAAATAAACATCTTACAGATTTAGAGAATATGCACAGAGTAGGAATGGTAACAAAGAACGATCTTTTAAAAGCAAGGGTACAGCTTTCGAATGCAAAACTCCGGGAGATTCAGGCAGCAAATGGGCTACAGCTGGCAAAGAAGGCGTTTTGCAATCTTGTCGGAATACCATTAGATTCAAATATAAAACTGGTTCAGAAATTGGAGTATAAACCTTTTAGAGAACCATCTATTGAAGATGCGAGTCTTCAGGCGCTAAACATGAGGCCAGAGATCTCCTCATTCAAGTCTGGCTTGAAGGTGAGTGAGAATGCAGTAAAGATGGCAGAGGCGGGTTACTATCCGAACTTAGCACTGGTTTTAAATTATGGTTACAATAAACCCGACAGACTATATAACATGCAGTTCTACACGACCTGGAATATTTCTGTAGTTGCCTCTATGAATATATTTGACTGGGGCAGAACATATTATAAGAGGAGCCAAGCTCAGAGGCGGCTTAATCAGATGAGAGAAAATTTCAAGGATTTGGAGAGAGGCATACGTCTTGAAGTAATACAGGTGTGTTTGAAGTTAAAAGAAGCAGAGGAGAGGATCAAGATCGCAGAAAAGAATGTGGAACAGGCCGAGGAGAATTTTAATGTCACTGAAGATCTATTTCAGCAGGGTATGGCAACAAATAGTGATTACCTTGATGCCACTACTCTACTCACTCAGGCCAAGACCGATTACATAACAGCTCTTGCCGATTACAATATTGCAAAGGCAAAACTCAAACAAGTAACTGGAACCATTGGGAAAGGAGAATGAAAAATGAAATGGAGAATTATTGGTTTATCGATTGTTATTGTCTTTACGCATATATTCTATGGATGTGGTGGAGGAGACGAAAAACAGGTCGGTGAAGAAGAGTATATTCCAGTAAGAGTGATAAAGGCCTCGACCGGAAAGATTGAAAATGTCCTCTCTTTTACTGGAAATATAGAACCGTGGAGGAGGTTGAACATCTTACCAGAAGTAGGCGGTAAGATAGAGCACATCTATGTTGAGATAGGCGACAGGGTCAAGGAGGGAACAGTACTTGCGGAACTTGATCGGGAAACATTTGAGTTGAGATTAAAGCAGGCAGAGGCAGGTCTTGCAGTGGCAAAATCTGCATATGAGGATGCCAAAAGAAATTATCAAAGAGCTGAGGAGCTCTGGAAGAGCGGTTCAATGAGCCAGCAGCAGTTTGAGAAGATTCAACTGGCATACAATTCTGCAAAGTCGCAGCTTCAGCAGGCAGAGGCTGGTCTTGATCTTGCCAAATGGCAGATGAAGGTTTCGATAATGCGGGCACCCTTTTCTGGAATCATCTCAGGAAAATATTTAAGCGAAGGTGACATGATAAATCCTCAAATGCCTGGAGCTCCAGGCGTGCTTACATTGATAGATATTTCTAAGGTAAAAATTAAGGTAAATGCATCTGAGGAAGAGGTAATAAAGATTCGCAATGGACAATCTGCATTAATTAAGGTTAGGTCATATCCAGACAGAGAATTTAATGGAGAGGTGTATGCGGTAAATTCAGCAGCAAATCCCATCACAAGAACATTTGAGGTTCAGATTGCTGTTAAAAACAGCGGAGAGTTTTTAAAGGCAGGTGGATTTGCGAGGGTAAAGATTATAACAGATACAAAGGATAATGTTATAGTTGTACCTACGGATGTGCTTTTAGGAACAGAGAGAGACAGGCATGTATATATAGTTGAGGGTCAACAGGCATTAAAACGTTTTGTTCAGTTAGGGATTATTCAGAACGGTCTTGCAGAGATAGTCTCTGGTTTGAAAGAGGGAGAACTGGTAGTTGCTTCTGGACAGCAGATGCTTCAACATGGATCAAGAATAAGAGTTGTAGGAGGTGAGTAGCATGAATCTTCCAGAATTAGGTGTCAAAAGACCAATAACCACACTGGCCGTTTTCACTATAATTTTGATAATCGGCATAATAAGTCTTTCACAGTTAGGCATAGATTTATTGCCAGATATCACACTACCAGCAATCTCTATAACTACAACATATCCTGGGGCAGGGGCTGAGGATGTTGAACAGCAGGTCACAAAGGTTATTGAAGATGCTGTTAACACCGTACCAAATATAGACCATGTATCATCTACTTCTCAGGAGAATATCTCATCAGTGATTGCATTCTTCAAATGGGGTACCGACATTGACCAGGCGTCTATGGATGTTCGTGATGTTTTGGGCTTCACTGGACCATTTATGCCGGATGGGGCCAACAACCCAATGGTATTTAAATTTGATGCATCGGCAATGCCTGTATTGTTTATCGGTTTAAGTGCAGAAGAGAGCTATCCCGATCTGTATGAACTTGCGGATAAGAAATTGGTGGATCCGCTGACAAGGATAGAAGGAGTCGGATCGGTGAATGTATATGGAGGTATCAAGCGTCAGATAAATGTATATGTGGATGGGGCTGCTCTTACATCAAGAGGAATGTCGATTAATCAGATAGTGCAGATTCTCAGGGCATCCAATATATCGATGCCGGGTGGAGAGATGGAGATAGGGACAAAAGAGTTTGTCATAAGATTCCCTGCAGAGTTTCGTACAGTAGAAGAGATAAGAAATGTTCAGGTAGGCAACATAAAGGGTTCTCCAGTATATCTTAAAGACATTGCTAGGGTTGAAGATGGATTTGCAGAACAGAAAAGAATAAGCAGAATGGATGGGAAACCGAGTGTTATGCTGATTATCCAGAAGCAGTCTGGAGCCAATACTGTCAAGGTTGTGGATGCAGTATGGAGGAGGATACAGCAGCTAAAAAAGAGTTTTCCTGAAGATGTTGATATAAAGAAGGTTTTCGATGGTTCGGTGTTCATAAAGCAGTCTATTAATAATCTAGCGCGGACAATTTTGTGGGCAGGAGTTCTTGTTATACTCGTTGTAATAGTATTTTTAAGAAATCTGAGGTCCAGTCTGATAATCGCATTTATACTTCCATTTTCACTTATTGTGGCATTCATTTTTCTAAGAGGTGCAAATTACACAATAAACATAATGTCTCTATCGAGTTTGGCCATTGCTATTGGTATGGTTGTCGATAACGGAATCGTTGTATTCGAAAATATATTCCGACACAGAACAGAATTCGGGGAGGGGAGGGCAGAGAGTGCGATCTTTGGGAGTCGTGAGGTAGCATCGGCAATCACGGCTTCGACTCTAACAACAGTTGTGATTTTTGTTCCGCTTCTTTTTGTTCAGGGGATATCAGGTATCCTTTTCCGTCAGCTCGGATTTGTTATAATGTTTGTACTGTCTGCATCCCTTTTTACTGCTCTCTATCTCACTCCAATGCTTTCATCACGATTCTTAAAGATAAAGATAGAAGATAAGAGTATTCAGAAAAAGGCTGGAATCTGGAGCAGAATTTATCAATGGAGTGAGAGGGGTTTTAAAAAAACAGAACAGTTCTATAAGAGGATGTTAACGTGGTCACTCAAACACAAGATTTTGACTATCGCATCTGGAGTAATGATTTTTATCATTACGATGTTTTTCTTCAGGTTTGTCAACACAGAATTTTTTCCACAGGCAGATCAATCACAATTAAATGGAACTGTAGAGCTTCCTGTGGGAACGAGTCTTGATAAAACAAACAGAGTAATGAAACAAATAGAAAACATTATTGAAAGATATATTCCAGAGAAGGATGTAATAACGACAAGATGCGGTACAAGCGAGTATGGATTTGGAGTGGCCATGGGACGCGAGGAGGGGAATAATGTTATTTCAATTCAGGGTACACTGATTCCCAAGGCACAGAGAGATGCTTCTGATGTTGAGGTAGGTTACAGGTTGAGCAGTAAGATAAGAGAGATTCCAGGCATAAAATCTGTCGATTTTACCACTGAAGACCCATTTGTGGCTATGTTTGGAGGCGGTAAGCCGATAGAGATAGAGATATATGGATATGATATAGCGCTCACAGATAGTTTTGCAAGAAAGGTTGCTGGAATTCTTCAGTCGGTAAAAGGGACAACAGATATAACTATATCCCGTAAGGAAGGAAAACCCGAATACTGGGTAAGACTCGATCGAGATAAGGCTGCACGGGTTGGCCTTACGCCTGCACAGATTGCAATGAGTCTAAGAAACAGCTTTTATGGCAATGATGAGGTCAAGTTCAGAGAAAAGGGTGAGGAGTATCCTGTTTTTATCCAACTTGGGAAAATGGACAGAAAGACCATTTCGGATATTGGTGATGTCATGATCACTTCTCCTGCAGGTATGTTGATTCCATTAAAAAGTCTGGCTACTATCGAGCAGCACACGGCTCCTGTAAAAATTCAAAGAAAGGATCAGCAGAGGATAGTTACTGTTGGATGCGGAATAATGGGTAGGGCCATGGGAGCCGTTGCAAAGGATGTACAGCGAAAGTTGAGCAAATTGAAACTACCCGAAGGTATTGAGTACAAGGTGGCAGGCGCTATAGAACAACAGGCAGAGTCGTTCAAGGATCTTGGAACTGCCATGATTATAGGGATCATACTCGTATATCTTGTAATGGCTGCTCAATTCGAGTCTCTAATTGATCCATTTATTATAATGTTTTCGGTTCCTTTTGCAATTGTGGGTGTTGTTTGGGCATTGATAATTACAGGTACCACACTTAGCATCAATGCATTCATAGGAATGATAATGCTTGTGGGAATAGTGGTGAACAATGCGATTGTGCTCATAGATTACACAAACATACTTCGTCAGAGAGGCTTTTCGGTAAGAGAAGCCATATTGACTGCAGGTCAGCGGCGTATGAGGCCAGTACTTATGACAGCTCTTACAACAATTTTTGGATTAATGCCCCTTGCATTGAATAAGGCTGAAGGTGCCGAGACATGGGTTCCGCTTGGTGTGACCGTAATTGGAGGCCTTTTTGTCTCCACACTCATAACCCTTGTTTTTGTACCTACTCTCTATTCAATATTTGAAGAGAGGCTAAAAGGACGAAGACTGTTTGGAAAATTGAAAGGGTAAAAAGATGGAAAAGATGTTGATGTTAATCTATAATAAGGCATTTGGAAGCAGAATTCTCGATGATATAGAAAAGTGCGGGATTACATGCTTTACAACTATTCCTGTTGTTTATGGAAGGGGAAGTACAGGTGGACCGAGAATGGGTACCCACGTCTGGCCTGGTGAAAATGAGATGATGTTAATTGTAACAGACAGGGAAAAAGTAGATTCAGTGATGGGAAAAGTAAAGGCATTGAGAAAAGAGAAGGGCGGAAAGGGAGTAAAGGCCTTTGTAATGTCCATAGAGGATAAGATCTGAAAGGGTCGGGTTAAGGATAGAGAGGGCAACAGATAGAGCATACTCTGTTGCCCTTTTTATTGTTTTATAATATGTACTATTAATCAACATGGCATAAAGTATTATCGCTTGATGTGGTTTTTACAGATAGAACATTTGAGAGGATGGTTGGCCTAATTTCCACAAGGAGAGATTGGACAAGAGCGGGGAAAGGAAAAGGGCTTTCTACCTTTTAGGATAAATGGTTATATTTTGCGGCAGAGAAAACAAACCACAAAAGAGATCATAGGGGGAAAATCTATTCTTTTGAGCTGGTCTTTCAAATGAAAAGTGCATACAATTTTCGTAAAAAGCCTCTCGAATATGCTCTTGAGCATGTGGTAAGTGCAAAGGCGCGTGTTTTTAGTGCCACGCGCAAGACGGTGCAGAAGTTTCTTTGGCGGTATGATTCGAAAGGGATTTCAGGTCTTTCGGATTGCAGTCGAGCTCTGAAGCGATGTGCCAGTCTTCTTTCGAGCGAGCTGGGAGAGGAGATTGTCGAGATTTGCAGGCGGCCTTATTTAGTAGCATACCGGATAAAGCATAAGAATCGGCTTATCTGCAGGGAAGGTGCGATTTACCAGCTTTTTAAGGCGCATGATCTGATCAGGCAGGGGGTGCGGAAATATCGGCGGAAACCGGATCTCCGTCGAGTCAAGGATAAGCTTAAGCCTTTTGAGCTGGTGCAGGTGGATGTTAAGGAGCTCAACGCCATTATACCTACATTCTGCAGAAGGGATTTCTTAGTAAAAACAACCTTATAGAAATTGGATACCATGTTCATAAATCAGACAAGAAATATAAAATTTTTATGAATGGCTCATTTTTTAACAAATTTTAGTATTATCTATAACAGCGGTTCTACCCTGTGGGCTTACAAATGTCAACTTTTTAAGCACAGGAGAGTTGGACCACCAACCATTGACTACCGTAATATTTGCTATCCCCCCTTCCGGAACTATTTTATGTAGTACATTATCATAAAATCTATCTAAAAACCACTTGATTTATACCTAATTTATACCTATATTATAGCATGAATCTTACAGAGAAACAGCAGATGGTCTATCTCTATCTGCGGGACTATATTGAGGCGAGAGGGATGCCGCCGACATACGATGAGATACGCCGCCATTTCGGATTCAAGTCGTTTCAGTCGGTACAGAAACATCTGGCACAGCTGGAGAGAAAGGGATACATACGGATTCCTGAAAGGAACAGAAGTCGCATGATTACACTTGTAGAGCATGGTGGTTCTACGGTTCTGCTGCGGTTGGCCGGTGTGGTGGCAGCCGGAACCCCCATTGAATCGATCGAGCAGATGGAGAGCATTGAGGTTCCCAAGGAGATGCTGGGTTCTGGCGATTATTTTGCACTCAGGGTGCGTGGCGACTCCATGGTGGACGAAGGAATCATGGATGGTGATACAATTGTTGTCCGAAGGCAGTCTACCGCTTTAAACGGTCAGACCGTGGTGGCACTGGTGGATGGAGAGGCCACAATCAAGAAGTTTTATCGCATGAAGGACAGAGTCGAACTTCGCCCCGCCAATGTAAACATGTCTCCGATTGTCGTGCATGATGGCCAGTTCTCCATTCAGGGCGTAGTTGTAGGACTTTTGAGGCGCTACAGGTGAACCGCACCATTCTGCATTTAAGGGTGGATGGACTGGCTGTGGCGGTTGAGCGGCTTAGAGATCCCTCGCTGAGGGACAGGCCTGTTGTGGTATGTGCCAGACATTCGCCCAGATCCCCGATTTTTTCCGCTTCCCCGGAGGCCAGAGCAGAAGGCGTATATGAGGGGCTTCCGCTAACCCGGGCGCTGCGGCGGTGCAGATCACTGGTAGTCGTACCACCAGATGGGAGACTGTACGCCAGAGCGGTTGAGGAGATTGGCCGTGTGCTTGGGAGTTATTCACCTCTTGTAGAGTATGGGAAGCCTGGGCAGTTCTATGTTGACCTCACAGGTACTGAGCGGCTCTTTGGCTGCGTCCAGGACTCTGCATTCCGGATTCAGAGAGAGGTAAGGAACAGACTCGGTTTTTCAGGAACACTGGGAATCGGTTCTAATAAGCTTGTAAGCGGAGTTGCAGCCGTTGTGATAGAATCGTATGGGGATCTGTATGCCGTACCAGAAGGGAGCGAGGCATCTTTTCTTGCGCCGCTGAGGGTTCAGATGCTTCCTGCGGTTCAACACAGGAGGGATCGCCTGCTGCTTTCAGAACTTAATATCCGTTTTGTTCATCATCTTGCCAGGATTTCTGTTCCGCAGCTTACAAGGGTCTTTGGCAGACGGGGCATAGTGCTGCACAGGCAGGCAATGGGAATTGATGAGGCTCCTGTAGTGCCGAGAGGTTCAAGACCATTTATTCTGGAAGAAGAGACTCTTGAGCAAGATACAAATGACGACCATACCCTTCTCGGTATCCTCTGCAGAATGGTGGAGAGGGCCTGCAGCAGGATGCGGAAGAGAGGCGTGATTCCGCGTACGATCTGGCTTCATCTGCGTTATACAGATGGGGTAGACCTTACACGCTGTCTGAGGGGCGGACGAATCGAACCTATCGATCCGCTTATTTTTCCAGTGATAGAGAAGCTGTACTTCCAGACATGCACAAGACGTGCGAGAATAAGATACATGAGCCTTACATTTACCGATCTTTCAATTCCGACAGGACAGATGAATCTCTTTTCTAAGAGTTCATTTAATCAAAGAGAGAGGATGCTGGTAAGCGCACTGGACAGGATTCGGGAAAGGTTTGGCGAAGCCGCTGTTAGGTGGGGCAGAGTTGCCAATTGAACTACAGGTCTAACCAGGGAGCATTGCATTTTTTGTGAACTTTGTGCATCTACATGTTCACTCCGTCTATTCCATGATGCATGGAACAATCGGCCTGTCGGCACTGTGCAGGAGAGTTCGGGATCTTGGCATGGAGAGCGTGGCACTGACCGATACCAATGGGCTTTACGGCCTGATATTTTTTCTTCGAATTGCAGCAGAGACAGGCATTAGGCCGATCATCGGCACCGAGATTGTAACAGAGGATGAGCGGGCAGTGCTCCTTGTCAAGGATCGAGGAGGATACCATAACCTCTGTAAAATCATTACTCAACGCCATTGTGAGAAAGACTTTTCTCTCTCGGATAGTCTGGCAGAAAAAGGGGATGGTCTGGTGGTTTTGAGCGACACGATTTCTCTTCTGGAGAGGCTAAATGGGAAAGCAGAGATATATGGTGAAGTTATGACAGGCCGCTGTTATCGACCTGTTGTTGAATTTGCAAGTGGCAATGGGATTCCCCTTGTTGCTACATCAGGTGCATATTTTTTAGAGTCTGGAGATTATCAGCTGCACCGTCTTCTCCGTGCTATTGATCTCAACACAAAGCTTTCCAGATTGATGCCAGGTGCTACGGCTCCACCTGAGGCATGGCTCATGCCTCAGGAGAAGATATCGGAGCACTTTCCCCATATTCCCGACGCTATTGCGAATACAGAAAAGATTCGAGAGATGTGCAGGTTCAGAGGAGATCTTGGCAGCTTTATCAGCCCGGGGGCTCACGGCACTGATCGTGGCAAAGCAATGAAGATCCTTAGAAGAAAGTGTGAGAGTGGAGCAAGACAGAGATATGGGACCATTACTCGTGAGATAAGAAGTCGCCTTGAATATGAATTGAAGATCATTGAGGAGAAGGGATTTGCTGACATGTTTCTTGTGGTAGATGACATTGTAAAGAGGACACCGATCTGCTGCGGCCGCGGCTCTGCAGCAGCAAGCATTGTCTCCTACTGTCTTGGAATAACTCATGTAGATCCGATCAAAAACAATCTCTATTTCGAGCGTTTTTTGAATCCTGAGCGCAGAGACCCGCCAGATATCGATCTGGATTTTGCGTGGGACGAGCGTGACAGAGTTCTGAATTACATATTCAAAAAGTATGGAGGTGATCGATCTGCAATGGTTGCGAACCATACAGGATTTCGTCCAAGATCTGCCGTAAGAGAGGTGGCAAAGGTATATGGAATGCCAGAGAGAGATATAAAGAGGGCAACAGATCGCCTTGCCCATCTCTGGAGATGGAGGGATGAGTCGATAGAGGATATTGTTGCTAATCATCCGATGTTTGCCGGGTTCGATCTTCAGCATCCCTGGCCGGAGATTCTCAGGTGGGCAACGAGGCTTCAAGACATAGTAAGGCATATTTCTGTACACTGTGGGGGTGTTGTAATTGTACCCGATTGTATCTCACGATATGTGCCTGTGGAGAAAGCTCCAAAGGGTGTGCCAATACTGCAGTGGGAAAAGGATCAGACAGAAGATTCAGGTCTTGCCAAGATTGATCTGCTGGGGAACCGTTCATTGGCAGTTATCAGAGACACACTATCTGCCATTCGCAGAAACAGTGGAAGGATCATAGATTATGAGAGGTTCGATCCGATAGACGATCCTGAGACACAGAGGATGATCGCATCTGGAGATACAATGGGAGTTTTCTATATAGAGTCTCCGGCAATGCGCCAGCTTCAAAAAAAGACACGCAGGGGAGACTATGAACACCTTGTAATTCACAGTTCAATCATACGCCCAGCTGCAAACAATTTTATAAATGAATATGTACGGCGCCTCAGGGGTATGCCATATCGACCTATCCATCCGATTCTGGATAAAGTGCTTAAGGAAACATACGGCATAATGGTATACCAGGAGGATGTGACAAAGATCGCAATTGCCATGGCAGGTTTTTCTGCAAGAGATGGTGACGGATTAAGAAAGACCCTTTCAAAGAAGCGCAGTGCACGGCAGCTTTCCACATATAGAGAGATGTTTTTTAGTGGAGCAAGAAATCGCGGTGTAGAAGATAATGTAATCGAGAGGGTATGGGAGATGATTCTGAGCTTCGGCGGATACAGCTTCTGCAAGCCGCACAGCGCCTCATATGCATTGGTCTCGTTTAAATCTGCATACCTCAGGGCGCATTATCCAGCGGAATTTATGGCTGCCGTCATGAGCAATCAGGGAGGATACTACACTACCTTTGCATATATTAGTGAAGCGCGGCGAATGGGGCTCAGGGTGTTGCCTCCTGATATAAATGAATCGGAACGGAAATACATAGGAAAAGGCAGAGAGATCAGAATGGGACTGATGCAGCTAAAGGGCCTGCGAGGCGAGGCACTCGATTTGATCATAGAGGAGAGAAACAGTGGACCTTACGTTTCCTTTGAAAATTTCCTGCAGCGGACAGATCTAGATCCTTCGGATCTGCGAATACTGATAAAGGCAGGATGTTTTGATTCAATATCAGGAGGCCGCACAAGGGCGCAACTCCTGTGGCAGATAGAGGCGACTCGTTCGCAAGACAATTGCTCTTCTCAGATGTGGCTCGATCTATACGATTCAGATACGGTAAGGTTGCCGAACCTGGGAAATTACGATCTACATAGAATGATCATTAATGAGGTGGAGGTTTTTGGATTTCCACTTTCTGTTCATCCGCTCGATCTGTATGGAAACATCTTGAAGAAAATAGAGCTGATTCCTGCATGCCACATACACGAGTACGTGGGTAAGAGAATATGTGTTGCAGGATGGTGGATAACAAACAAGCTTGTTTATACGAAGAATGATAAGCCAATGGCATTTATCAGTTTTGAGGATCAGACATCGCTCTATGAAACCATTTTATTTCCAGATATTTTCAAGAGATACTGTTCACGGTTTACACCAGTAAGGCCATACATATTAAAAGGGATGGTAGTGGACGATATGGGAGCTGTAAGCCTGCGTGTGGAGGAGATGGTAATTATTGGAAAAAGTAAAAGTTCTGCTGCAAAAAGGCGTATATTGTATTAGAGTCATAATTATTTGTAGGTAGATGATTCAGATTTTATTGTATATTGGGCTTAATTTTATCAGTTTAATTAGAAATATTCCTTGACATTTTAGCATATTTTTTGTATAAATATTTATCACTGTTCATACCTTTTATTTACAATATAAAATAAAAGTACGGGAATGGGACAAAATGATCCCTAGTGCGAGAGAGTATGCGTGTCTTGTAATTGCTGACGAGAAAGTGTTTGATAATATTAAAATAAAATCTACAAGATGCGATTTCTTTTTTATTGATGGAATAGAAGAGGCAGTGTACAGCATTAGGAATAGACATGTGGACTGTCTAATTATCCATGTTGATGAGTATATTAGATTAATATCTGATAGAATACAAGAAATAACAGCTCAATTTC
>Ga0190360_1000653_pt1 | contig 18852 bp, 21 predicted proteins | sample 48721834_MG_FD_161271 | JGI IMG/M metagenome (GOLD analysis project Ga0190360, IMG submission 161271) | Hydrothermal vent microbial mat bacterial communities from Southern Trench, Guaymas Basin, Mexico - 4872-18-3-4_MG | ecosystem: Environmental > Aquatic > Marine > Hydrothermal vents >... | reverse complement strand
CACCGGAATGTCCTTAAACAGGATCTCCATATCCTCTAAGGAGGAGACGGCAACCCCGCACTTTCCGAACTCTCCTTTAGCCATGGGGTGGTCGGTGTCGTAGCCGTAAAGGGTGGGGTAATCAAAGGCGACGCTGAGGCCCGTCTCCCCGTGGGCTAGAAGGTACTTGAACCTCTCGTTGGTCTCCTCAGCGGTGCCGAAGCCGGAGAACTGTCTGAAGGTCCAGAGCCTACCCCGGTACATGGTGGCGTGTATCCCTCTTGTGAAGGGATACTCCCCGGGGAAGCCTATGTCCTCGCTGTAGTCAAGATCCTCTATGTCAAGGGGCGTGTAGAGCCTTTTCACCTCGATCCCGGAGAGGGTCCTGAAGCTCTCGGCTCTCTCGGGCCTCTTCTTCAACCACTCCTTCACCCTCTCCTGGTTCCATCTCCTCTCCCGCTCCCTGATACTCTCAAGCTCTTTCCGGTCATACATGTCCTCACCACCTTCAGAAGTCTATTCCTCTTCTGGCAAGCACACCCTTCTGGAAGGGGTGCTTCACCTCCACCATCTCCGTCACCAGGTCCCCCTTCTCAATAATCTCCTCCCGGGCGTATCGCCCGGTGAGAATCAACTCAACGTGAGGGGGCTTCATCTCTACAAGCTCTATCACGTCCCGGAGAGACAAAAGGCCGTAGTCCACCGCCACGTTCACCTCATCTAAGATCACCACATCCCACTCCCCCCCCTTGATTATCTCCTGAGCCCTCCGAAGTCCCTCCCTTGCCAGCCTCACATCCACCTCCTCGGGGTCACCCTTCCTGACGAACTCGTCCCTTCCGAACTGCTCTATCCTGAAGTTCTCCATCTCCTCAGTTGCCGCCACCTCACCGTATCTGCGCCCCTTCATGAACTGGATCATATAGACCTTAAGGCCCTGGCCGGCGGCCCTAAGCCCCAGTCCCACCGCCGCCGTGGTCTTGCCCTTCCCCTCCCCCGTGTACACCTGGACAAAGCCCTTCTTAAGTCTCATGTGGGACATTAAACGCCGTTGTGAATTATAATTTTTTCTACTCCTCCCAGAACCCTTCTCGGAACTCCACCCCCCTTCCCTTCCCCCGCAGATCCAATTTATGAAGCTCTGGGGAAGGCGGCCGGTGGAGAAGCGAAGTGGGCCCGGGGCGGGGTGTGATGCTGCTCAAAAAACCGGGGAGGGAAAGTTTTATTTTTCCTCCTCTCTTTTTAAAAGACCATGTCAGCCGAGATGAGTGAAAAATGGGATATGATAAGGAGCGCTGCCAGAGAATTTGCTGAGAGGGAGATAAAGCCCTTCGCCAGGGAGCACGATGAGAGAGGCGAGTTTCCCTGGCCTGTGATGAAGAAGATCGCTGAGGTTGGCTACCTGGGGGCCCTCATCCCGGAGGAGTACGGAGGATCGGGCCTTGATGCGGTAAGCTACCTCATCATAATAGAGGAGATTTCAAAGGTCTGTGCCTCAACGGGCGTTATAACCTCGGTACACAACTCGCTTGTGGCGGGGCCCATCATGAAGTACGGCACAGAGGAGCAGAAGAGGAAATATCTCCCTCAGCTGGCGAAGGGCGAGAGGATTGGAGCCTTCGCTGCTACAGAGCCTGAGGCTGGCTCGGACCTGGGGGCTCTGAAGACCACCGCCGAGAAGAAGGGAGACGTCTACGTTTTAAACGGTCAGAAGACCTTCATAACGTCCGGAAAAGACGCTGGGCTCATAGTGGTCTTCGCCAAGACAGACCCCAAGGCGGGGCACAGGGGCATAAGCGCTTTCCTGGTGGAGAGTCCGAGGGAGGGTTTAGAGGTGGGGAATGTCTTCAACAAGATGGGCATAAACGCCAACGTCGTCACAGAGCTCTACTTCAAGGATGTTGAGGTACCGGCGGAGAACCTCCTTGGGGAGGAGGGGCAGGGCTTCAAGATAGCCTTGAGCTCTTTAGACGGGGGGAGATTGGGCATAGCAGCCCAGTCCATCGGGATAGCCCAGGCGGCCCTTCAGGAGTCAATAAATTACTCAAAGCAGCGGCAGCAGTTCGGCCAGCCCATAGCTAAGTTCCAGGCCATCCAGTGGATGATAGCTGATATGGCCACAAGGATAGAGGCGGCAAGGAGGCTCCTCTACCACGCGGCGGAGAAGAAGGACCGCGGGGAGAGGTTCACCGTGGAGGCGGCGATGGCGAAGATGTTCGCTTCCGATACCGCAATGTTCGCCGCAGACAGAGCGGTTCAGATACACGGAGGCTACGGATACATCAAAGACTACACCGTTGAGAGGCTCTTCAGGGATGCCAGGATAACCCAGATATACGAGGGGACCAACGAGGTTATGAGACTGGTAATCTCCGGTGCTTTGCTTAGATGAAGGTCACTCCCCTGATCACTGAAGAAAGAAATTAATAACCCCTTATTAATGCAAGTCCGTTGCCCGGGAGCTTTCGTCTTAAAAAAGAGTGGCGATTAGCCTCTCTCTCCATACTTTTGGGCCTGCTGGCCCCCCCAGTTGTATGGCTTCTTAGATACGTCGTAGACCAGCTCTTTGGATTTATACTCGCTTTAAAAAACCTCCCGGGGAATATGGGATATTACATAATACTGCTACCCGCAGCGCTCCTCTTCCTCCTGTCCTCTCTAATCACCACACATCTGGCTCCGGAGGCCGAAGGGCCCGGGCTGCATGTGGTCATAGCGGCATACTTCAGGCGAGGGGGGAGGTTGAGGCCAAGAACTGCCCCTTCCAAATTTATATCCACCCTTTTAACTGTGGGCACTGGAGCGGCAAATGGACTTGTGGGACCACTCACCCTAATTGGTGCTGGGATCTCCTCCTTTATGGGGAGGAGGATGAAAATAGGCTCATCAGAGCAGAGAACCCTCACCCTCTCCGGTATCGCATCGGTGATATCAGTCTTCCTGGGAGCACCTCTTGCAGCTGCCATATTCGCCGTTGAACTGGTCTACGGGAACAGAATACTCTACCGCCGCTTCTTCTATCCCCTCCTCTCCAGCATAACAGCTTTTGTCTTCTCCCTCTTCTTAGGCATAAACTCGCCCCTTTTCATCTCAGGGGAGTCCCCATCCGTCACCCCCATTTCAGCCCTTCTCATCCTCTTAGCCTCCATAATAGTGGTTGCAGTGAACATCCTCTACATTCACCTCTATCAGAAGATTCACAACATCTTCAATGAGCTGCACAGAAGGGTGAAAGAAGCGTGGCTACCCCCCTTCATGGGCTCACTTGCAGCAATCATCCTTCTGCTGCCCCTCTACCCGACCCTGATTAAAATAAACTGTGTGGGCGGAGGGAGGCTCTCTGTAGATGCCCTCCCCGGCGCCCCCACCCTCACTCTCCTTCTCGTGGCCCTTCTCATTATGTTCTCAACTTCTCTCCTCTCCGGCTCCGGTGGGAGCGGAGGGCTGTTTATGCCCGTCTTCACCGTAGGGGCCATCTTGGGATACGCCCTCGGTGAGCTGCTTCACCCGGGGGCAGGAGGGTCCTTCATAGCTGCAGGAATCAGTGCATCTCTTTCCACAACCCTCAACGTACCCCTGGCGGCGGCCATAATCTCTATGGAGCTCCTGGGGGAGGGAGCTGCTTTTCCCGCCGCCGTGGGAAGCCTCGCCGGCTATCTCCTTGCCAGAAGGTTCATTATATATCACGAGATAAGGTGGGAAGAGCTGAAGGAGGAGAGCTCGCAGAGAGGCCCGGGATGACATTTTGACAAATGAACAAAAATCTTTATAATATATGTTAAACAAATTATAACCACAGCGGGTAGGAAATACCCAAAAGGAGGTGAAATAATGAAAGATATGTATAAGTTAGCTCCGGCTATCTTCCTGGGCTTCCTCATGGGGGTGGGTTACTCTCTGGCGCTCAACCCCTTTGACTCATCCGATGCCAACGCCGACATGGACGGCGACGGCCTCACCAACGTGGAGGAGTTCGCCGTGGGAACAGACCCCAACAACGCCGATTCCGACTCGGATGGAATGAGTGATGGTTGGGAATACGAATATGGACTGGACCCAACGGACCCCTCCGACGCACACCTTGACTTTGACTACGCCGGTGGAGAGGAGTATGCCTCCTACACAGAAGTCCCCTATCCTTATGACAACCTGGCTGAATATGAGAGGGGCACAGATCCCACAAACCCCGATACTGATGGTGATGGCATCCTCGACCCCGACGACCCATGGCCACTTGACTACAAGGACGACGGCACCGGTGGGGGCGGGGGCGGAGGTGACAGACCCAACCCCGGACCTCCCATACCCCCTGATCAGGATGATCCCGACAGGGATGGTTTGACGACCAGCTATGAATATCAGATAGGGACCGATCCCTACAACCCCGACACCGACGGGGACGGCCTCATAGACAGCATGGAGATCCTTCTCGGATATGACGCCAACGACTGGGATTCCGACAACGACGGTCTCATGGATGGGAATGAACTGGGAGAGCAGGGAGGCTCAACAAGTGGGCTCATAGTTGACACGGACAGCGACGGAATATAAAGTAATAACGCGCAAAGGGTTCAGTCGGAGGCAGTCCGATCAGAGATCAAACGGTGTTAGAAGAACCCTTCTTACTTAAAAACGCCACTCACTCCGCTATATTTAGCGAAAGGGATGGGAGATTAGATTTCCCTTCCCTTAACCCTTGTTATTATGATCCCGCCATCCTTGAAGATTATCCACCTTATCCTGTCACCATCCTTCAGTCCGAACTTCTCAACCACAATCTTCGGCACGGTGGTCCTTCTCCGGGAGCCCCTGATGGTGAGGGCTGTCTCCTGTATCGCCTCCACGTCGTCTAAGTCTATCTTCATTTTTTCACCAAAAGGTGTATGTCTCTTTTGGTATTTTAATTTGGTTAAGTACCAAACCCCTTTGGTAGTTTTTCATCTGTTATCAAACTCTGTACTCATATCGCTGCCTTTAAATACCTTAATTAGATATCATTAAATGTCATTAAGGATTATTAAGGTCCGGAGGTGTCCCGATGGCTGAGAAGAAGGGTAAGAAGAAGTCCAAGTATACAACCGTTTCCATCCCCACCCCCCTCTACAAGAAGATAAAGAAGAGGATCGAGGAGACTGGCTTCACATCAGTCTCCGACTACGTCACCTACGTTCTCAGGGAGGTCCTGGCAAGCCTAGAAGAGGAGGAGAAGGAGGAGGCCTTCACGGAAGAAGAGGAGGAGAAAGTGAAAGAGAGACTCAGGGCCCTTGGATATCTGGATTGAGGTGATGGCATGGACCATCTGGATGAACTTGAGAGCAGAAGCATATACATAATCAGGGAGGCCTACAGGCAGTTCAAGGACATAGCTGCCCTCTGGAGCATAGGGAAGGACTCCACCACCCTGGTCTGGCTCATAAGAAAGGCCTTCTATGGGAAGGTGCCCTTCCCCGTAGTTCATATAGACACCTCCTACAAGTTCAAGGAGATCTACGCCTTCAGAGAAAAGTGGGCCAAGGAGTGGAACCTGAAGCTCATTGTGGGAAGGAACGAGGAGGCCATAAAAGCTGGCATGGGACCGGAGAGGGGAAAGCTTCAGTGCTGCACCGCCCTGAAAACCGATGCACTTAAGATGACAATAGACAAGTACGGCTTCAAGGCACTTCTTCTGGGAATAAGGAGGGACGAGCACGGTATCAGGGCCAAGGAGAGGTACTTCTCACCGCGGAACAGGGAATTCCAGTGGAACTATAAAGACCAGCCTCCGGAGCTCTGGGACCAGTACAAGACGAAGCAGGAGGGTGAGGAGCACATAAGGGTCCACCCGCTCCTTCACTGGACGGAGCTTGACATATGGAACTACATCAAAAGGGAGGGCATCCCCGTGGTGGAGCTCTACTTCGCCAAAGGGGGCAGGAGATACAGAAGTATCGGCTGCGAGCCCTGCTGCAGCCCCATACCCTCGGATGCAGACACCATTGACAAAATCGTCGAGGAGCTCAAAACCACAAAGATTTCGGAGAGGTCAGGAAGGGCCCAGGACAAGGAGAGGGCCTATATGATGCAGAAGCTTAGGGCGTTGGGGTATATGTGAGGGGTCTCAGATGAATTTCACAGAAACCCGCCTCAGGAGCCTAGTGAAGACCCTCTCCTGGAGGGCGCTGGCCACCCTCACCACCATGGGGCTCGTCTACCTCTTCACCGGTGAGGTCATAATCGCCGTGGAGGTGGGCGCCCTGGAGGTTATGGCCAAGCTCCTTCTGTTCTTCCTCCACGAGAGGGTGTGGAACCTGATATCGTGGGGAAAGAAAGTGGCTGAAGGAGAGTGAATAAAGATGGAGAGAGAGCATCTCAAACTGGTGATAGTCGGGCATGTAGACCACGGAAAATCCACCCTCATAGGGAGACTCTTCTACGACACTGACAGCCTCCCCCGGGAGAAGCTGGAGGAGGTCAGGCAGATATGCGAGGCTCTGGGAAGAGAGCTTGAATTCGCCTTCGTCATGGACCACCTGGAGGAGGAGCGAAGCCAGGGGATAACGATAGACACCGCCCAAACATTCTTTAAGACCGCAAAAAGGGACTACGTGATCATAGATGCCCCCGGGCACAGAGAGTTCACCAAGAACATGATAACGGGAGCCTCCCAGGCGGAGGCTGCCATACTCATAGTAGACGTCTCCGAGGGGGTGCAGGAGCAGACCCGCCGTCACGCCTACATACTGAGCATGCTGGGCCTAAAACAGGTTATTGTGGTCCTCAACAAGATGGACCTTGTCGGGTACTCCGAGGAGGTCTTCGAGAAGGTGAGGGGACATACACTGGATTTCCTCAAACGCATTGGGATCAACCCCACCTACGTGATACCCATCTCCGCAAGGGAGGGGGACAACGTCGCCTCAAGGTCGGAGAGGATGTCCTGGTACACGGGCCCCACAATCCTTGAGGCCTTAGACACCTTCAAGAAGACCGAGAGGAGGGATGGGGGCCCCTTAAGGTTCGCCGTCCAGGACGTCTACAACATAGAGGGAAAGAGAATCATAGTGGGAAGGGTGGAGGCGGGGACCTTAAGGAGGGGGGATGAGATAGTGATTCTCCCCACGGGAGAGAGGACACGTGTGAAGAGCATAGAGGAGTTCATGCGTGAAGGGGTTGAGGAGGCACCCCCGGGGAAGAGCACAGGGATCACCCTGGAGGACAAGCTCTTCGTGGACAGGGGGCAGATCCTCTGCAGGCTTGAGGAGGAGACACCGAAGATGGTAAGTGAGGTGAAGGGGAGCATCTTCTGGATGAGCTCCGAGCCCCTGCAGGTGGGGGAGAGCGTGATCTTCAAATGCTCCACCCAGGAGGCACCCTGCAGGGTTGAGGCCATAGAGAGGAGGATAGACTCCTCCACCTTAGAGGTGATCGAGGAGAGCTCCAGCAGGCTTGAGAATAGGGAGGTGGGGGAGGTCACCCTCTCCTTCGCCTCCCCTGTCATCGTGGAGGATTTCAATGTGACCCCGGAGCTCGGAAGATTTGTGATAGAGAAGGAGGGCAACATCTCCGGGGGAGGGATAATAACGAGACTTGAGGGGTGATCGTGTGATAACAGTGATAGCGATAGATGCCCTGGAGTACACCCTGGTTGAGGAGTTCAACATGAGGAATTTAAAGCAGGATTACTACGGAAGAACGGACATAAGCGAGTTCTCAGAGCCCAGGACCATGGTCCTTTGGAGCTCCTTCATGACGGGGGAGAACAGGGAGGCCGAGATACTGGCCAAGGGGGATAAGGAGATGTGGAACACGAGAATCCCCCACGAGGAGACCTTCTTCTCCCACTTCAAGAATCCCTTTGTTCTGGACCTCCCGGGGTACAATTACGATCTGGAGCAGCACCGCAGGGAGAGGGAGCTTCTGAAGGAGTTCTTCAAAGAGAAGGACGAGGAGCGCAAGAGAGAGGTTAGGAGGAAGTACAACGAGAACGCCTTCGCCCACCACAGGAGGGTGAAGGAGAGGTTTTTTGAAGCCTTGGAGGGGGATTACGATTTCGTCCTGGGCTACTTCAGCGTGGCGGACGTGATAGGTCACCTGAACTTCGGAAACAGATCCCTCATGAAGATGATATACAGGGACCTGGACGATATAGTCTCCCGGGTGGAGGGCAAGAAAATAGTCCTCTCCGACCACGGCATGAAGGCCGTTGGGGCCTTCGGGGACCACTCCGATTACGGCTTCTGGAGCACCAACTTCCGAGACCTGGGGAGGCCCAGGATAACGGACTTCAAAAGGATTGTACTTCAGGAGGCCCTAGGCGAATAGGGTGTGCTGAAGAAGTATCCTCAGCCCTATCAGGATGAGGATCACTCCCGCTACCGCCTGAAGGCTCCCCTCAAAATGTCTCTGGGCCGCCCTGCCGAAGTGAAGCCCGAAGAGGCAGAGGAGGAATGTCACCACCCCTATGATGGCGGCGGGGAGAAGAACAGGGACGCCCAGAAAGGAGAGGGTGGCCCCCACAGCGAAGGCATCCAGGCTTGTGGCTACCGATAGTACGATGAGGCGACGGGCCTTAAGGGAGGACTCTCCATCCCCTTGAAGCTCACCCGACTCGTATATCATCTTCACACCCAAAGCGGTCAGTATCCCAAAGGCTATCCAGTGGTCGTAGCTTTCAACCGTACTGCGCAGGCTGTGACCCGCTGCCCACCCAAGAAGGGGCATTGCCGCCTGAAAGGCACCGAAGGAAAGGGGCATCCTGAGGGCGCCCTTCATATCGGCCCCCTTAAGGCCCATACCGGTAACCACGGATACAGCGAAGGCGTCCATGGCGAGGGCCACCGCTATGAACAGTATGGAGATGAGCTCCATGAGGGGGAAAGACACATAACCCAATTTATTCTTTACCGCAGGGCAAAGTCCCCTTCCAAATCTATATATATAATATTTGTGTTAGCCATCTACTTTTGCACGTTTCAGAGGTGTTTTGTGTGATAAGAAAAATGCTCGTAAATGTTTTTGTGCTAGCAATACTGATAGCGCCCCTTGCCGTTATGAACGGCAGCAAGGGAGAGGGGGGAGAGAGGGGCCCTGGGGAGACCATTCTCTACGTTGACGCCGACGGGGGCTCCACCTACACATCCATACAGGACGCGGTGGACGATGCGGGGCCGCACACCACCATTGTGGTGAACCCCGGCAGCTACGGTTCGGTGGAAATCCGCGATAAAAGTGACCTCACCATTGAGGGGAACGGCTCAAGTTACGAAGACGTTATAATAGCTGCGGGCTTTTCCACGAACCCCTCCTTTGCCATCTCCCGCTCCACAAACATAACAGTGACTGGCGTCACCGTCAGTTTGAGCCTGAGCTCCTATGCCTTCTACGTCTCCCGTTCTGACAACGTCTCAATAGTAAGGGTTGAATGCGGGAATCTGAACAGTGCACTGGGAATTTTTAACTCCGCGGATGTGCTTCTGGTGGGCACTATCACCTCCGGTCCAACGGCAATCGTCATTTCGGACTCCCGGAGGATCACCGGCGGGCTGATGACATTTAACGCCTACGGGGATTCCGGTTCGGGCATCGCGATCTACGGCTCCGGCGATATCAATCTCGGGTGGCTTTATCTGAACATCACGGGGGAGAACTCAACCTTCATTCGCGGTAGCGGGTGCTGGAACGTAACGTTCTCCAGCCTGGCTGGAATCGTTAAGAACTACATGGTTGAGCTCTTCAGCGGCGAGGTGAAGCTTATAGGAATTGACCTCCCCGACCACTATTTCTCCGTCTACTCAGGGGCAAGGCTTTCTCTGGAGTTCCAGAGGTTCGTCTTCGTAAGGGACGAGAGCAACACCACAGCGATAGAGGGAGCTGACCTGCTCCTAACTATGAACGGTGAAGAGCTGTACTCAACCGAGCATTACGGAGGGACAGACGGTAAGTCCGACGGTAACGGGAGGTTCCTCCTCTACCTTGTAAAGAGGCTCTTTGACGGCACAAACACCTCAGTATTTCCACAAAACGACATCAGAGTCTGGTACGGCGGTGGGGATGTGGAGAGGGAGGTGGTCCTATCCAGTGTAGACACCGGCGAGACCTCCCCCATATACGTCCTTCTGCCTGACTTTGAGGCGCCAAGCCCCCCTCAGAACGTCACCGCCGAAGCTGTGGACGAGAACACCGTTCAGATCTCTTTTGACCCCTCAAACTCAATGGACATTGTGGAGTACAGGATATACTCAAATGACACTGGAAACTGGACCCTTATCTTGAACTCAACACACGCTGGGGATTTCTTGATAGAGAACCTGGAGGCGGGGAGGGAATACTGGTTCAAGGTTGTGGCTGTGGACGACGCCGGGATAGAATCAGAAGGGGTCATTGTGAACGCCACCACACCCCCACCCACAAAGGGGACCCTAAGCGGCTGGGTACTCTACCAGGGAGGGCCCCTGGACGGCCAGAACGCATCCGGAGCCTCGGTGACCCTCTATAACTCCACCCACCAGGAGGTGGCCTCGGCGGTCCTGGGGGAGGATGGCAGGTTCACCTTCCACAACATCTCCTTCGCCGACGGATACCTCCTCGAGATAACCCCGCAGGACCCCGTTGTGTACGGCGGAAACCAGTCCGGATACTGCGTCTGGAGGGGGCTTATAAACTTCACCGAGGAGCGGGAGATGACTGTCCACATCCGGTACTACGAATACGTACCGCCCACGGAGGGAGCGCTCTCAGGTGTTGTAATATACTCCGGCGGCCCCCATGATGGGGAGAAGGCGGCGGGTGTGAGTGTGGAGGTATACTCAAACACTACACTTGTTAAATCCTCCACCGCGGACGAGAACGGCACCTTCACCATAGAGAACCTCACCTTCGGTGTGTACAGAATAGTGTTTGTGCCTCCTGATGAGGTCGCAGAGGGGGGAAACAGAAGCGGCTATGTTAGGGTGGAGGTGGAGCTGAACTTCAGCGAGGACAAGATAATGGAGGTTACAGTTCCCTACTACAACTACACCCCACCGCCGCCCCCTACCCACCCCAAGGTGAGGATTCTTGATAAGGACGGAGAGCCGGTTGAGGGGGTCACCGTGAAGGCCACCGTCAACGGAACAGTTTACACAGCAACAACGGATGAGGAGGGCTGGGCGATCTTCACCGGGTTTGAGGGAGACTTCCCCCCGGGGACTGAGTTCAGCGCTGAGAAGGAGGGATATAAGAAGATAAACTGGAGGGAGGGGGAGACACCCCCGCCCCTGGAAAAGGAGGAGAAGCAGGAGAGAGACTACATCTACCTGCTCCTACTCCTCGTTGTAATCCTGCTCCTTATAGGTGCCATTCTTCTTCTGAGGAAGAAGGGAGAAGTGGAGGAGGAGTGAAGAAGAAAATAAAAAAAGGCCCCGCTCCTATCAAAGAAGCGGGGCGCATATTCGGACTCCCACTACACGGAATAAAAGGGCAAACGTTTATTAGCTCTACCTGCATCCTCCCCGCCTGAAAAGGAATCACAAAGGGGGCGGCCTCTTTTTCGATTTTTTTTCAAGCAGGTGGTAGTACTATGAAACGTATGATTTTAGGAGCGCTCTTTGCGTCTCTTTTTATTGTGCCTCTGCTCCCTTCTGGGAGCGTAAGCGGAATGAATTTCGTTGAGGTGAGGGTGACGGACGACGAAGCATACCAGTGGTATTCGGATGTATACGAGGATATAATCGTATGGCACGACAGCAGGGCGGGGAACAACGACATCTACATGTATAACATATCAACCGGGGTGGAGAGCAGGATAACCACAGATGGCTCCAGCCAGTCCGTTCCGGCGGTTTACGGCAATTTCATCGTCTGGGAGGACTACCGAAACGGCAACTCCGACATCTACGCCTACGAGATCTCCACGGGGAGGGAGACGAGGATAACCGATGATCCCTCCACACAGAACCAGCCGGACATCTTCGGCAACGTAATCGTCTGGCAGGACAACCGCAACGGAAATTATGACATTTATTCTTATGACCTCTCAACGGGGGTTGAGAGGAGGTTGACCACCTCAAGTGCTTCTCAGTCAAAGCCCTCAATATACGGCGACAGAGTGGTTTATATGGACCTCAAGAGTGGTAACTGGGATATCTACATGTACAACCTCACAACATACAGAGAGATTCCAATATCCGTACACGCCTCATTTCAATGGTATCCTTCAATCCACGGAGACAGAATCGTATGGCAGGATAACAGAAATTCGTGGTACGATATCTACATGTACGATCTATCAAACAGTAGAACGTACAGGATAACGGATAACCCCACCTATCATTATGACCCGGTGATATACGGAGATAGAATCGTATGGCAGGACCAGCGGAACGACAACGGTGATATCTACATATATGACATCGACAGCTGCACTGAGATCCGCGTGACAACAAATGGCGAAATACAGAAGTTCCCCGCCGTATACGGGGACATCATCACGTGGACTGACGGCAGAGGAAGCTCATGGGATGTCTTCTACACGCTCTTCGACAGCGACAACGACGGGGTGGGCGATTCCGTTGACGCCTTCCCCTACAACCCCGGGGAGTGGAGGGACACTGACGGGGATGGTCTGGGGGACAATCTAGACGACGACGCCGATGGCGATGGTATCGGAGACGCTTTTGACTCCTTCCCTTACAACCCCCGGGAGTGGAGGGACACCGACGGGGATGGCACAGGGGATAACGCCGACACTGACGACGACGGCGATGGCGTGCCCGACAGAGAGGATGCCTATCCCTTAAACCCCTTCGAATACAGCGATTACGATGGAGATGGAATTGGGGACAACACCGACTTAGACGACGACGGCGATGGCATTGAAGATGAGAGGGACTCCTTCCCTTATGACTCCTCCGAATGGCTGGATACAGACAGGGACGGCATAGGGAATAACGCCGATGATGACGACGATGGCGACGGCATAGAAGACAGCGAAGACCCTGAACCCTTAAACCCCTTAAATAGCGTAACCGATTACCTCAACCTCATATACTCCGAGATCACCTCCTTCAGAGATGAGGTGAGAGAGGAGCTTGAAAACATCTCCCTCAGGCTGGAAGAGATGGGCTTTGAGCTGGAATCCCTCCGTAGCCTCATAGAGAGCATAAACTCGTCTTCACTTGTGGAGATCAGAGGCTCCCTATCGGACGTGGAGGGGGAGCTGAATGAGCTGAGCGGGGACGTGGGGGACAACGGGGAGAGGCTGGGAGAGGTCAAGGGGGACCTGGATGCACTGGACGTGAAGGTGTCAGGTTTCCAGAGCGATGTCACTGCAATGCTGGGCAACATAACCGCCCTCTCAAACGACATGGAGGAGGTAAAGCTGGCAGTGGGCTCGGTGGAGGAGGGGCAGGAGAACATAAAGGACGGGCAGAAGGAGAGCAGGGCTGATATTGGCTCGCTTTCGAAAATGATCCTGCTGCCCGCTACCATAATCATCTTGCTTCTTCTCGCCATCATCCTCCTGCTTCGGAGGAGGCCTCTGCCGGCGGAGAAGAAGAGTGAAGAGGAGTAGAGGGGCTTCTCTATCTCCTTGAGTTAGATGAGCCTTGTGGACAGGTGCCTCCCAGAAGTGAATTCAACCTTTCAGCTCCACTCCCCCTTTACGTTACTGCGGCGGCCCAGATGAAATCAACGAAGAAGACCAGGAAGGTTATAGAAGGTACAAGAACGTCCTCCGCTCTCTCCAGAGGTGTGAGTTTTTTGACGTCCTCCTCCACCTCCATACGGGCTGTCCGGACTTCCGTGAAGTCGGGGAGGGAGCTCCAGGCCATCCTCTTATAGGGAGAGCTATAAGAGAAGCCCAGGTATATCAGGTATGCCACCACAGAAGCGATCAGGGATAGGATCACCGCTATGTATGGATTATAGAGCGGAAGGAGAAGAAGGGCCACCCATACAGGGATCCATACCTTCATATTCCTCATCCCTAAAAACGCTCTTTGCTATATAAAAGATGCTGGAAGGTCCCCCCATTCATCTGTAGAGGGGGGAGGGAGGTAAATAAAAGGAGCCCCGCTCTTCTGACAAGAGCGGGGCTTATTCTCTCAGCCTTTGAGAGGGAATGTTTTATCTTTCCAGCGCCTCCAGAACCTCCCTCCGGAAGTTCTCCTTATCGTAGAAGAAAGACTTTACAGGTCTCTGATTCACTATGCAGAAGGTGACCTTGCCCCTCTTCTCAACCTCCTGGGACTCCTCAAACTGGTTTATCGTTTTTACTGGCAACCCCGGGGCCACCTCTTCTACGAGCCCCTTCATCCTCTCCGAGAAGTATATACAGAAGGGGCAGGAGGGGTCGTAGAAGATGAGAGCTCTCCCCCTGTCCTCTTCCTAGGGGATGTACTCCTTCCTCTCCGGTCTGTAGACGAAGCCCTCCTGAAGGGGGTAGTAGAGCAGCATGGTGTCGCCTCCCTCCACCTCTCTGAACCCCATCCTCCTGAAGAACTCATCCTGGGGGAAGGTCTCCGGTACCCGGAACGCCCATGTGACAAGGGCGGAAGGCCTGGGTTCTAACCTCTTCTCCTCCCCTCCACGGAAGAAGAACTCGTCTTTCTCTCTCCCCGGTGGAATGCAGAGTTTTATAAGATCATCCATATTCTCCTCGGTGATGTTCATTATCTTCATCTGATCAGCCCCGGGGAGTGGGGGATATAAACAGAACTAGTCCCTCATAAGAATTGGTTCTCTATTATGATGATAAGGGTGTCTATGATCTCCTGCCAGTTGGGGCGGAGTGAACGGGGTATGAAGTGGTTCGTTGAATTCCCGATTCCCCGGGCACTCCCCTTCACCTCTCTCAGTTTAGATATGAGTCCCACAAAGAGGTCTCCTTCAACGTGATAGAACCCTGCAGTCATCTCAACAGCCTTCAGAAGTCTCTCCCTGTCAAACTCCATGTTGAGTGCATGAAAAAGGTCGTAGATATCCTTCCCCTCAGATCTTCTCAGGAGGGCGACCATCTTCCTTGCAATCAGGTCCTCCAGGGAATATACCTTAAACATCGTCGGGTACGCATCAACGAAGGGAGACTTCACCAGCTCAACCCTCGCCTCAACGTATGGAGGCTCTGACAGGTAGAACTCAACCTTAACCCTGTCCCTGACCCCAAGCATGTTCCGGTAATAGCAGTCAAAGCGAAAGGTCCTGTGGAGAACTCGCGGACCCTTCACGCTGAACTCTCTGATCCTGCCCATCCCCTCCTTTATCCTCCTGGCCGACCTCTCAACACCCCCACCGAAGTAATCAACATCTATGTCTTCCGAGAACCTGGCTGCACCCACCTTTGCAATGTAGACCCTGTTGATGGCAGAGCCCCCCTTAAGAATAAGGTCCTCACCGAAGATCCCCCACATCTGTGAGAGAATTTGAGAGAGCCTCTCCTCCTTATCAACGTAGTTCATGCCCAGCCCTGTCCGTGCAGCAGTATACCTGAGCATCCTCTCATCCATAGGCCCACCCCAGAATCCTCTCCTTACCGAGATTGTCAATCAGCTTCCACCTCCCGATCCCGGTCCCCCTTGATGGAAGCGTTGGAACAAGCCTAGTCCACGCCTTAACCCTCCCGAGAAGGTATTCAATAACAGATTCAGGGACCTTGACCCCTACATCATCCCTTACAATCTCCAGAACGTATCCGGTTCTCTGACAGAGAGAACTGCTAGCGAAACGCTTGAAGTATGATAGGAACTCACCCCAGTTGACCTCATGAGCCTCGTAGAGGGCCTTCGTTATCTCAGAATATCCCCCGCAGTAGTACGGTTTGTAAAAGCAGTCAAAGAAGGTTTTAGCCAGTGTAGAGACATATATACCATCCCTTGAGGTCACCCCTGTTGCCCTCTCACCAAGAGCCACCGCCTTTATTGTGTACTCCCCAGCCCTTCTCTCACCAGACGTCCCCGGGGTTGCCACAAACAGTGTGAAGGGCTCGTACTCCATAAGGTTGTAGAGTCTAAGGGCTGAGGAGAACGCAATGTACCCGGGGAAGAGCGCAAGGGCTATCCTGTAGGGGTTTTTGGTTGCTGGATCCCCCACAGCGTAGAGACCTCTTTTAAGTCTGAAAAGATAACCCTTTTTGGAAAGGCTTGAAAGAACCTTTCTGACCATATCTCTGCTGAGTTCCGGAAAGAGTTGGGAGACATCCTCAAAGGACACTATCTCCACACCCTCCAGGACCCTCATAACGTCCTGTTCTGTTCTTGACATATAGGAATTCTTATGCATATAATGACCACAATAGTCATTAACCTAATAAGTATTGCGGAGGGGGTCCGTAAAAAAAGCCCCGCCCTTTTGGACAGGGCGGGACATCTTTGGCTGGATTTTCCACACATCATGAGGCAGACTACACAAGATTTATTAGTAGGAGTGTAGTACTATACTACCATGAACGATATAGTGATTACCCGGGTTACAAGAAAGTTCCAGATAACAGTCCCAAAGAAGGTGAGGGAAGCACTCTCTATAAAGGAGGGAGACTATCTGGCTGCAATTATCAGCGGGGATGAAATCATCCTAAAAAAGATAGAGATGCCCTCCTGGGAGGAGATCTTTAAGGAAGGGGAGAAGAGCAGGAAGAAGAAGAACATAACCAGAGGGAAGATCAGAGAAGCCGTCAGGGAGGAGCGGGGAGGATGAAGGCCTTCCTGGACACAAATGTCCTCCTCTCCGCTTATTACTTCAACGGCAACGAAAGAAGGGTTCTAACATTATGTCCCATAAGTTCAGAGAGGACACCGTGGGTATCGGGAGGTTTTTAGAGGCGCTTCTTAAGGTATTGGTTCTGAAGATGGACGCACCATGCGATGTGCCCGACCTCTCCGGCTCAGATTGCATTCTTCTGTCCACAGCTAGAGGGGCAGGATGCGATTTTTTCGTCACCGGCGACAAAAAGATTCTAAATCTCGGTTGTATTGGAGGGATGAGGATTGTAAACTCCCGTGAATTTCTGAAAGAATTCCCGTAATTATTATGGGCTTAAATACCTTCCTTGTGGGAGATTTTTATATACAGGGTTTATGGTCTAAATAAAAAAAGCCCCGCCCTTTTGCATAGGGCGGGGCTCACCTCCTTCTTCCTTACCTTCTGAACCTCTTCCTCTTATCCTTCACTTCTATCTTCACCCCGGGGTTCAGCTGACGGACCCTCTCCTCCAGGAATATCTTAAACTCAGGGTAGGTTTTCGTGTAGAACTCCCTGAACTTATCCCCGCTTCCCAAGGTGAAGTAGGATGTGAATAAAATAACCCACTGAGTCCGTCCATCAACTGGTTCACTATGGATGGCTTTGAGAAGAAATTTCCTATCAGAGAGGGAAAAATATACCCTCTTCAGATTTTTTAAGCTGCGTTCCTTCCTGTAAACTCCCCTCTCCCAGACTAACATCTCCTCAGTGACCTTAACCTTCGTGGGAGAGGTGAAGAGCTCGCTTCTCACCACCCACAATCTAACAACCAAGTAAACTAGAATGTTGGTCAGAAAACCAACGTTGTGCATGAGGTTTTTCCCCGTCCTTAAATAGATAAACCCCAGGACGGCAATCGGTGCCAGCATAAAGGGGAAGAGAAAAAAATCCATAAAACGGATCAGCTCCCTATGAATAGAGGGAAAGGTAAACTCATAGAGAACAACATTTTCTGTCATGGCTAACACCTCCAATGATATATTTTGTAAGAGAAAATCATCTGACTACAGATCTTCTGTGTTCTCTCCAAGAGATTTCAACCCCCGGGGGGGAGGGGGACGAGGGTGTAAGAAGGTTAGGATGAGGTTTTTAAGAGTCTTCCTCCAAGGGCTGAAGCCACGGAGGTTTTTTATACCCCGGGGGGCGGGGCCCCGGTGTGAAATGAAATTGAGGGGGTTTTTCTAATGACCCCGGGGGTAGATACCCGCCTTTCACCCCCACCTTACGCTCCTCCGCTGGCCTGAACCCTTCCCCCTTCAGGCCTGCTCGGGGCTGTCTGTTGATCGTGGGTAGCTCTGTTAAGTGTGGTTAACATTAAGCTGGTATTTATGTTAAGCAGAGTTAACATAGTTTTAAGTAAAAGAAGACCTATCGGGGTTTATGGACCTAGAGGTTCTCTCAGAGATGAACCCGTGGTGGGAGAGCGGGAGCGTCCCTCTAAGCCTCCGCAGGGAGTCCCCCCGGGAGGTGTTGGATAAGCTCCTTGAACTTCTGAAGCCCCGCCAGATCATATCTCTGGTAGGCCTTAGGCGCACGGGAAAGACAACCCTGATGTACCAGATGATAGACTATCTACTGAAAGAGGGAACCCCCCCCAGAAACATACTCTACTTCAGCTTTGACGAGAGGGTGGAGAGCATAAGAGACCTGATAAAGACCTACATGAGAAGCCTCCCCGGGGTGAAGAAGGGAAGGGTGTACCTCTTCCTGGACGAGATACAGAAGCATCCGGACTGGGCCAACAGGGTAAAGCTCCTCTACGACCTCCACCCGGACTACAAGATAATCCTCTCCGGAAGCGCCTCCCTTGAGATAGCCCGCAGCGGGGGAGAATCCCTAGCCGGGAGGATTATCCCCATAAGGATCGGCGTGCTGGATTTCACGGAGTTCCTCCACTTCTCCGGCAGAGAGGTCCCCATCCCCCCCGGGGACCTTGAACAGACCTATGCAGAGTACGTTGTGAGGGAGGACAAGCTGAACGAGTCCTTCAAGGATGCAGTGGTGAAGGGGGGGTTCATAGAGACCATAGGGATGGAGGGAGAGCTCCTTAAGTATTTCCTCAACGCTAGCATTGTGGACAACGTGGTGATGAAGGATATCCCTGAAAGATACTCCATATCCAACCCAGCAGCCCTGAAGGAGATCCTCAGGCTCATTTGTACGCACCCGGGAATGCTGCTC
>Ga0190360_1000651_pt1 | contig 18936 bp, 21 predicted proteins | sample 48721834_MG_FD_161271 | JGI IMG/M metagenome (GOLD analysis project Ga0190360, IMG submission 161271) | Hydrothermal vent microbial mat bacterial communities from Southern Trench, Guaymas Basin, Mexico - 4872-18-3-4_MG | ecosystem: Environmental > Aquatic > Marine > Hydrothermal vents >... | reverse complement strand
GCGCAGATGAAGATAGGAGGAGTTAAAGTGGAGTGGGGCTATGAGGTTTTGGAGTCGAGCAAATGACATTAACAAACAGAGAGTTAAAGAGATATGATAGACAGATAAATATACAGGAATTTGGAAGAAAAGGACAGGAGAATTTGAAAAAAGCACACGTAGTTGTTGCGGGTGCTGGAGGTCTAGGATCTTCTGTGAGTTTATACTTAACTGCTGCAGGTATTGGGCATATATCTATCATAGATCACGAGACTATAGAACTCTCTAATTTAAATAGACAAATACTGCACTGGGAGAAGGACATTGGAAAAAGTAAAGTTGAATCCGCAGTGGAAAAATTGACACAGATCAATTCAGATATCGAAATAACTGGCATCAAAGAGAAGATTAATGAAGAAAATGTATTAAAATTATTAAAAGGTGCTGATGCAGTCGTTGATTGTATGGATAATTTTCGTACAAGATTTATATTAAACGATGCTATATTGAAACTGGAGATTCCTTTTTTTCATGGTGCTTGTTATGGATTTGAAGGAAGAGCAACTACAATAATACCTAAAAAGACTCCGTGTCTTAGATGCATTATTCCTAAATCTCCTCCCGAGAGAAAGGTGCCAATAATGGGTACGACTCCGGGTACTATCGGAACAATTCAGGCAACTGAGGTGATCAAGTTTTTTGCTGGTATAAAGCTGTTATTAACAAATAAATTACTGATTTATGACTCTCGGTATCTGACATACGATCTTATCAAAATAGAGCGAAACCCAAAATGTCTAAGCTGCGGGGATTGATACTATGGTAACTGTTCGCCTGTTTGCAGTTTTTCGTGATGCAGTAGGAAAGAAGCAGGTCATTATTCCTGCAAAAGATATAAGAGAGCTTGTAGAGTCACTCAATTCTAAGTATGAAAAAATAGTGCCGTTCCTGACAAAAACTACAGACCCATTGGTACTTGAAGATACTATAATTTTAGTAAACGGCAGGAGCATCTGGTTTTTAGATGGACTGGAAACGAAGTTAAAAGAAGAAGATGTTGTCTCAATTTTTCCACCTATCGGAGGAGGATAAAATTAAAATTAAAGTAAAATTATCAGCATACTATAGAGAGATAGTAGGTAAAAAGGAGCTCAATATGGAGCTAAAAGAAAAAATAACGGTAAATGAATTGATGAAGATGCTTGTGGCAGAATACCCAAAATTGAGTGAGTTTACAGATTATACCATGATATTACTGAATCATGTCTATTCAGACGGAACAGAGTTAATAGAAGATGGGGATGAAATAGCTCTGTTTCCTCCTCTGGATGGGGGGTGAAGGAGAACCGAAAACTTTTTAAATTGTTAAGAACTTAACAATTGTTAAGTATTGGTCATGGTGATGCAAATGAAAACCCCATGTGAGTTGATCGTCTGGTATGTTCTGCCCGCAATAAGAAGAGAGTTTGCCAGAGTTTTGGTGAAAGAGTTTAATCTGACTCAAAGAGAAGCAGCAAGAAAATTGGGCGTAACTGAATCAGCTGTGTCACAGTATCTGAAATCCAAGAGAGGAAAAGAGATGAAATTTAACCAGGAAATTATCGATGAAATAGAGAAATCAGCAAAAGAGATTCTGGAATCTGAAAAAGATTCTTTGGCAATAGAAAAAACATGTTCTGTTTGTGCTTTTATAAGAGACTATGGAGTTTTGGATGGATTTATGAGGAAGAAATAAGGTGAAAGAATGAGTGGTTATAATGAACTGATTCAGAAAATAAAGGAATTAAAAGAAGAAAAAAATGCCATAATCCTGGCACATAATTACCAGCTTCCTGAGATACAGGATGTCGCTGATTTTGTCGGTGATTCTTTAGGGTTAGCTCGAAAAGCATCAGAAACAGAGGCAGAGATAATAGTTTTTTGTGGAGTTGATTTCATGGCTGAAACTGCAAAAATTCTTAGTCCTGACAGAATAGTTATTCATCCCGATACCAATGCAAAATGTCCTATGGCTGCGATGGTGGATGTTGAGAGCCTTGGATGGGTTAAAGATGAGAATCCCCAAGCGCCAGTTGTTGCATATGTTAATACAACCGCCGCTGTTAAGGCAGAGACAGATGTTTGCTGTACATCATCAAATGCAGTTAAAGTGATCAAAAGTTTAAGAGAGAAGGATATTATATTCATACCCGATAAAAACCTCGGTCTTTATGCAAAGAGATTCATATTTGATAAAAATCTCATTTTATGGCCAGGTTTCTGTCCAACACATCATAAAATCAACAAAGAAGATATAATAGCTCTTAAAAAAGAACATCCAGATGCAGAGATTCTCGTACACCCTGAATGTAAGCCGGATGTGATAGATATTGCAGATCATGTATTTTCAACTCAGGGTATGGTTGATCATGCTTCAAAGTCGGATTCAAAAGAGTTTATAATTGGAACAGAGCGAGAACTTTGCTATAGATTAAAAAAAGAAAATCCTACAAAGGAATTTTACCCAATGGAAGCTATATGCCCAAATATGAAAAAGATCACGATAGATAGAGTATTAAAAAGTTTAGAAAATTTAGATCCCAAAGTCACGTTGTCTAAAGACATAATAGAAAGAGCTAAATTGCCTCTTGAGAGAATGATAAGTATAGGGAGAGGAGATTGATATGATTTAGGAGGTATAAAAATGATGGAAAAAAAATTATCTGTTTTTGAAAAATACTTAACAATCTGGGTCTTGTTTTGCATTGTCGCAGGTATCTTTTTAGGGAAGATAGCTCCAAAGATTGCAGTCAAATTAGACTCTTTTTCAATATACAATGTATCGATTCCTATTGCTGTCTGCCTATTTTTTATGATGTATCCAATTATGGTGAAGATAGATTTTGCTGAAGTAGTAAAGACTGCAAAAACGCCTAAGCCCGTGGCTTTAACCTTGTTCATTAATTGGACGATAAAGCCGTTTACCATGTATCTCATTGCTTCCTTCTTTTTAGGCTTTTTATTCAAAGGGTTCTTGCCTGGAACAGAGGTTATCAAAACTGGGCAAGAAGTTGAGTTATGGCGAAGCTACATCTCAGGTGCAATTCTGCTGGGAATTGCCCCCTGTACAGCTATGGTGCTTATGTGGAGCTATCTTGCAAAAGGCAACGATGGACTTACGTTGGTAATGGTGGCTATAAACTCCTTAACAATGCTTATATTATATGCACCCCTTGGAAGTTTCTTGTTAGGCGTAAATGCAATGCCGATACCATGGCAAACAATCTTGCTTTCGGTAACGATCTATGTAGCACTGCCATTACTTGCTGGATATCTTTCACGGAGGTGGATTATAAAATACAGAGGACTGGAATGGTTTAATACAAAATTTTTACATCGGCTTACTCCGATCAGCATAGTTGCACTTCTTGCCACATTAGTACTTTTATTCTCTTTCAAAGGAGATATTATAATGAGTTATCCTTTGACTATATTATGGATTGCTATTCCTCTTTTTATACAGACGATTTTCATTTTTTCCTTGGGATACTTTGTTCTGGCAAGATTGCTAAAACTCTCCTATCATGATGCTGCTCCTTCTGCAATGATAGGTGCTTCGAACCATTTTGAAGTTGCAATCGCAACAGCAACGATGCTATTTGGTTTATCTTCTGGAGCAGCATTAGCAACGGTGGTAGGTGTTTTGATTGAAGTTCCTGCAATGCTTATGCTTGTTTCGATCTGTAAGAGATACTGTTATCTATTTGATGAATGCCATTTAGAATTACCTCAGTGTAGGAGTAAATATACCCCAAGAGGGGTGATAGTAGAATGAAAAAACAAGTATTGTTTATTTGCACGCACAATTCGGCCAGATCTCAGATGGCGGAGGGATTGCTCAGAAGTTTATACGGGAACTATTATGAGGCATATAGTGCAGGAACAGAACCTTCAAATATTAATTCTTATGCTACAAGAGTAATGGCAGAGATTGGCATTGATATTTCTATGCAGCATTCAAAAAGTATCGAAAAATTTCGTGGAATGGAGTTTGATTATGTTGTTACTGTCTGTGATCATGCAAAAGAAGTTTGTCCCTTCTTTCCAAATGCCAAAAAGTATCTTCATAAAAACTTCCATGAACCATCTCTTGAAGGATCTAAGGAAGAAATACTGGAATTTTTTAGGAGTATCCGAAATGAGATAAAAGAATATATAAAAATAACATTTGATATAGAATATGTGTTGGGAAGGTAATAATCATGAAACAAGATAATAAAATAGATCCAATCTGCGGAATGAAGGGAACGATAAAAGCACATGGCCATTATTTTTGCAGTGAAGCATGCATAAGAAAATACGAAGAACAGTACAACATTGAAAAATGTGCTATAAAAACAGAAAAATGGTATAATGAAAGATTGTACATTGTTGGGATAGTTGCTATAATCATTGTTTCGGTGAGTTATTCTGTACCATTTTTGCAGCCATTTAATGAAGCTTTTTTAGATTATCTTAAAATGATATGGTGGGCAATACTACTCGGGTTTCTCATCGGGGGAGTCATTGATTATTTTATACCCAGGGAGTATATCCGAAAATATCTTTCGAGACATCGCAAAAGAACTATAGTACATTCGATTATTTTTGGATTCATGATGAGTGCGTGTTCTCACGGAATTCTTGCAATATCAATAGAATTATATAAAAAAGGAGCCAGTACCTCTTCAGTGATTGCATTTCTCCTTGCATCTCCATGGGCAAATCTTCCGATCACAATTCTTCTATTCGGATTTTTCGGTGTTAAAGCTGTATTTATAGTTTTATCTGCTTTAGTCATTGCAATGGTTACAGGTCTGATTTATCAGGTTTTAGAGAGGAAAGGCATGATAGAATGTAACCACTGTACAATGGGCGAAGATAAAGCAGTATTGACCGATTTCTCAATAATCGCAGACGTAAAGAAAAGATTCAGAAATTATAAATTTACCGCAAAAAATAATATTGAAGTGATAAAAGGTGTTTTTAAAGGATCATGGTCTTTAAGTAAAATGGTCATGTGGTGGCTTTTAATCGGGATGCTCATGGCATCTTTCGCTCGTGCGTATATCCCAGAGCATCTTTTCATGACATACATGGGACCAACGTTTTTAGGGCTACTTGTTACGTTGTTTTTTGCCACTATCATTGAGGTATGCTCCGAGGGCAGTTCACCGCTTGCGTTTGAGATCTTTAGGCAGACGGGTGCCTTTGGCAATTCTTTCATATTCTTGATGGCTGGTGTTGCAACAGATTACACAGAGATAGGTTTAATCGGGTCCAATATTGGCAAGAAAGCCGCTCTCTGGCTTCCAGTCATAACAGTCCCGCAAATTTTAATCTTGGGGTATTTGTTCAATAATCTTCTTTAAGATGGCTTTTAGCATATCAAAAGCTATTTAAGTCGTTCAGTATCTATTTCTTAATATGCGACATTCATTGAAAATGGGATTCAGTTTTGGTTTAACTTCAGGGATAATCACAACGTTGGGATTGATGGTAGGATTAAATTCAAGTACTCATTTAAAGTCTGTTGTCATCGGTGGTATTCTCGTTATAGCGATAGCCGATGCACTTTCGGACGCCATGGGCATACATATCTCCGAAGAATCGGAGAATAAACATACCCCAAAAGAGATATGGGAGTCAACTTTCGCTACTTTTTTCTCTAAATTTGTTTTTGCATTAACATTCATTGTTCCAATCTTATTGTTCCAACTTTCAACGGCAATTATTATAAATATTATCTGGGGATTGTCTTTACTGAGTATCTTTAGTTTTTATATCGGTAATGGTTCATGGAAAGTAATAGCAGAACATGTGGCACTTGGAATAGCAGTTATAATCATCACACATTACATTGGCAACTGGATATCGTCATTGTTTGGTTAAAAGTGATATGAATGAGTACGGAAAAAAGGATTATTAAAGAGATAAATCAAGAACTGAAAAAACATATCGATCATGAATACCGTGATTCTGTCCAGAAGTTTACAAAAAAGGAGGATAGAAACGACAGAGTAACACACTACGGTGTGAAAACACCCATCGTTCGAAAGATTTCTACAAAATACTATTCACAGATTAAAGCGAAACCTAAAGAGGAAATATTCAAGATATGCGAAGATTTATTAAAGTCAAGGTGTAGTGAAGAAAAAACTATCGCCTTTGACTGGGCTTTTCGTCTCAGAAAGCGTTATGAAGAATCTGATTTTAATATCTTTGAATTATGGTTAAAAAAATATGTTACTGGATGGGGATCATGCGATGATCTTTGTACACATGCTTTTGGTGCATTTATTTATCAATTTCCCGAATTTATTCCTGAGATTAAAAAGTGGAGCAAATCAGAAAACAGATGGATGAGAAGAGCATCTGCCGTGGTGTTGATCTATTCGATCAGAAGAGATAAATATCTTGAAACTGTCTTTGAGATAGCAGACCTTCTCTTATTGGACAAAGAGGACCTCGTACAAAAAGGTTACGGCTGGATGCTTAAAGAAGCGAGTAATTTATATCCCCAAGAAGTATTTCAATATGTGATGAAACACAGAGCAGAAATGCCGAGAACGTCACTACGATATGCAATTGAGAAAATGCCACCAGAATGGAAGAAAAAAGCGATGAGGAGGAAATAGAAAATGGCCAGTTACTATTTCAGGAAATGGATCTTGGCAATCTTTATATTGGTAATTTTATTTAGTTGTTGTCTCTTTTCCTCAAAGCCAGAGACTCAGGATAGAGTAAGAATGATCTCTCGCCTCATGGGCAGGGGCAAAACTATGACAAAAACAGGTGAGGTATGGGAAGGAGATCTTGGTGTTATGTTCACACACAAGAAAAAGTTATATCTGCTGATAGGAGACACAATTGGCTCTGAAGTATTTGCTCCCAATGCTATTGCATATACGGAGGATCGTGATCCCAAAGAAGGACTTGATTTTACATGGGCAACCAAAAATGACGGCAGTCCGAAGGAGTTTTTCCCGATAATTCATCCCGATTCAACAGTTCCAGCAGGTGCCATAAGTGTCAATGGGATTATTTATGTATTCATGATGGATGTAACTCACTGGGGAGATAAGACAGACCCTGTAACTCATGCCCGCTCGATCCTCATAAAATCAGAGGACGATGGCAGAACTTTTTCTTCTGTCTGGGAAGGCAGAGTAGATAGTAAATTTGTAAATATTTCACCAATAGTATCTACCCATCCCTTTGATCCAGATAAAAAAGCTCTCTTTCTCGTGGCTTCTGGTCAATACAGAAATTCTCCCATTTATCTTGCGTTTACAGAAATATATAAGATTGAAGAAAGGAATAGTTACCTCTATTTCAGCGGATTCGAAGAAGGTATGCCTCAATGGAGTAATAACATAGTTGATGCCGTTCCAATAATCCGCGGAGTTAAGGTAGGCGAACTTTCTGTGCAGTGGAATAGTTATTTAAATCAATGGCTTCTCGCCTACTTTGATTACCACCATAGTAACAATATGTATTTTAGGAAGGCGTCTCATCTCTGGGGTCCATGGTCTGATCCTGTGTTAGTTTTCAGCGGATCCGAAAAGTATGATTGGTATAAAACAGAACAGACGAGAAAAGGGCCTGTAGATTGGGGAGGACCCTATGGGGGATACCTACTGCCAGAATCAGGTAGAATTGTTTATTTTACTCTATCCTTGTGGATTCCATATTCAATATTTCTTATGGAAGCGGACTTGCAGGAAATCTTTGGGGAAGAAAATGATTAACATAAGAGTTCAGGTAACTATCTCTTTTAAAGAATCCAGGTTCGCAGTGCAACCGAAACTTTTTTATAGAGACGGATTCATGTACATGTAGTTATGCTATATGACCCGGGAAGCAGTGTAAGTATAGCCTATAGCGAGTGATATGAATACACACAACCTGGATACTATAGTGTTGCGGCAAAGAAGCTTTTTTCAGAGATATTCAGGTTATAATAAAGGATCTGGGTGGTATGCGTGGTAGCTTCACCTGAAGAGATCAGAAGAATCCTCAAGGATCTTCAAGCATCCACGCCAGATATCGAAGCATCAGCGTTAGTAAGTACAGATGGAGCGATAATCGCCTCTGAACTACCTCCTGAGATTGAGGAAGCCAAAATAAGTGCTGTAACAATTGCTATGGTGTTTTTAGGAGAAAAAAGTACGAAGAATTTGGCAGGAGGAGAATTGAAGCAGATGCATGTAAAGGGGGACAATGGCCATATTCTTTTAACGTCCATAGGAAAAAAAGTAATGCTCATCGGAAAAGTACGAGAAAATGCAAAGATGAGATCGGTATTTTTGAACCTAAAGAAAACAGAAGGAAAATTAGCAGAAATAGCAAAGCGAGAGGTATTATATGATGAGGATAGCTTTTCAGATGATTATTTCTCTAATAAAAAAACAAAAAATCTCGATAGAAACGCTTTATTGAAGAAATATAAAATAAAATTACCTTCAGACGAGATGATACTGAAAATTTTGGAAAATAGCGGTATAAACTATAAGGATATACGCAGATCCAAACAATGATCCTTTCCTTGCAGGAGGACTATTGATGAGTAGCCTTTATAAAACAAAAGATTTCAGTTATATCATGGAAGAAAAAATAAAAGAAGTTCTGGAAGAAGTGAGACCATCGCTGAAAAGAGATGGAGGAGATGTCGAGTTTGTGAGATACAATGACGGCATAGTAGAACTTAAACTTAAAGGAGCATGTGCAGGATGTCCTCTTTCACAGTTGACCATAAAGAGCTATATAGAAGTACTACTGAAAGAGAAGATACCTGAAATAAAAGAAGTGAAAGCTGTTTAGAGAGGATTTTCCATTATTTCTCTCATTTTCTTTATATCTCTATAGATAGGGCGATCTTTCTCCATGAAAGGAATTTTTTCTCTTATTTTTTTATGAATTTTTTGTATTTCATAACTTGGCTTGTATTTTAAGAGATCTATTCCCTGGGATGCTGCTAAAAACTCTATAGCTACTATATTTTTTACATTCTGCAAAATTTCGTAACACTTTCTTGCCGCAATCGTACCCATGGAGACATGATCTTCTTGATCTGCAGAGACAGGTATCGAGTCTACAGAAGCGGGATGTGCTAAAATTTTGTTCTCAGAAACAAGAGAAGCTGCGGTGTAGTGTGCTATCATAAATCCTGTATTTAATCCCGAGTTTTTAGCCAGAAATGGTGGAAGTTCTGACAGATGGGGATTCATAAGTCTATTTATTCTTCTCTCCGAAATGCTCCCTATCTCCGATAATGCTATCCCCAGAAAATCCATTGCTAAAGCTATTGGCTGTCCATGAAAATTACCACCTGTTAGAGGAGAATCAAAGATCAGAGGGTTGTCTGTAGCCGAGTTTAGTTCTATATTAACTATACTCTCAGCATACTCTATAGTCTCCAGCGAAGGTCCCAAAACCTGAGGGATACATCTTAGAGTATAAGCATCCTGAACTTTCTCGCAGTGCCTGTGACTCAGTATATTTTCGCTTTCCTTAAGAAGATACATCATTTTTTTGGCAACTGCTATCTGTCCCTTGTGAGGTCTTACTTTCTGTATCTCTTTCAGGAAAGCCCGATCTGTGCCTCTTAAAGCTTCTAAGCTCATGGCAGCAGCTTTCAAAGCGTTATCAAAGAGTATCTTGGCATCATAGATGCATAGAGCGGCTATCGCTGTCATTATCTGCGTACCGTTTATCAAAGCCAGTCCTTCCTTTGCTTTTAACTCTATCTTTTCTATACCAGCTGCTTTTAAAGCATCTTCAGCTTTCATCAGTTTACCGTTATGAAAAGCATCACCTTCACCCATCAAGACAAGAGCTATATGTGCCAATGGAGCAAGGTCTCCAGAAGCACCTACAGATCCTTTTTCAGGGATACATGGAGTAATATCTTTGTTTAAAAGTGAGATCAATCGCTCTATTAATTCATATCGAACACCGGAATACCCCTTTGCCAGAGAGTTAGCCCTTAAAAGAATTGCAGCCCTGACAAACTTTTCACCGAGATAATCTCCAACACACGTAGAATGACTTCTTATAAGATTCTTTTGCAACTGATCTATCTGATCTTTATGAATAAAAACATTGCAAAGCTCTCCCAATCCCGTTGTTATGCCATAAGCCACTTTTTCTTCTTTTGCGTATTCTTCTACAATCTTTCTGCTTCTTTCTACTTTATTTTTTACAGTCTTATCTAACTCCACTCTTTCTTTTAGACATGCTACCTTATAAACATCTTCTATTGTCAACGATTCTCCATCTATCAACATATCAATCAGGTATTTTTACATTCTTTTCTTTTGCAGTTTTTACTGCTTTCTCATATCCTGCGTCAACATGTCTCGCAATGCCAATACCAGGATCCACTGTTAAGACTCTCTCCAATCTTTTTTCTCTTTTCTTTGTACCATCTGCTACTATGACAAAACCTGCATGCAACGATCTTCCTATCCCCACTCCTCCTCCGTTGTGGAAAGATACCCAGGAAGCACCGCACATAGTATTCAATGCAAAGTTTAGTAGAGGCCAGTCTGCTATGGCATCGCTGCCGTCTCTCATGTCCTCAGTTTCTCTATACGGGGAAGCTACGCTTCCACAATCTAAATGATCTCTCCCTATAACAACAGGTGCTTTTATTTCTTCATCTGCCACCATGTTATTTATCATTATACCAGCTTTTGCTCTATCGCCGTATCCAAGCCAGCAAACTCTCGAAGGAAGTCCTTCAAAAGGAACTCTTTCTTTCGCCAGTTTCAGCCACCTTGCAAGTACCTTGTCATCCGGGAAGAGTTTTAGAAGTGCTTCATCTATCTTATAGATATCGTTGGGATCGCCAGAGAGAACAGCCCATCTGAATGGGCCTCTACCTTCGCAGAACAATGGTCTTATGTAAGCAGGTACAAATCCAGGATATTTAAATTTGCCGTTTTTGTCTTTTATTTCAACTCCAGCTTCTTCAGCTCTCTCTCTCAGATTATTTCCGTAATCAAAAACTATAGCTCCTCTTTTCTGCATCTCGAGGATAGCATTTACGTGTTTCTTTATAGATTCTAAAGCTCTTCTTTTATACTCTTCTGGATTTTCTTCTCTAAGCTTTAAAACTTCTTTTAAATCTCCTATTGGTATATACTGATATATATCATGAGCAGGCGTTTGATCAGTCACAAAATCTGGTATTATACCTCGTTTCACCAATTCGGGGTGTACCTCCGCAGCATTACCTACAAGACCAATAGAAAGAGGGACACCTTTTTTCTTTGCTTCCAGAGCCCAATTTATAGCTTCGTCAATGCTATGAGTCATTTTATCACATGATTTTTGTTCTATCCTCTTTTTAATTCTTTCTTCTATTACTTCAACATCAATAATGACTCCTTCGTTCATAGTAGCGGCTAAAGGCTGCGCGCCGCTCATATTTCCCATCCCCGCTGTTAAAACGAGTTTTCCTTTCATAGATCCAAATTTTTTAGCTGCTGCCGCATAAGTTTCGTAAGTCCCCTGCTGGATCCCCTGTGTTCCTATATATATCCAGCTTCCAGCGGTCATCTGCCCGTACATTATGAGTCCCATCTCGTCATATTTATTGAAATTCTCCTGTGTTGACCATCTGGGAACTATGTTCGAGTTTGCGATAATGACTCTCGGGGCTTCTTCATGAGTTTTTGCGATATAAACAGGTTTTCCAGATTGCACACATAATGTTTCGTCAGGATCTAAATTCTTCAAAGCTCTTACTATTCTGTTGTATTCTCTCCAGTTTCTTGCAGCTCTTCCACTTCCCCCATAAACTATAAGCTCATTCGGCTCTAGAGCCACGTCAGGAGAAAGATTATTCATAAGCATTCTCAAGGCAGCTTCTGCATCCCACGTTTTACAGTGCAACTCTTTCCCTATGTAAGGTTTTATATCTCCCTTAGGTTTTTCTTCATAATACATCGGTCTCATGGTACCACTACTTTTAGCGAGTTAAAAAATTTTCGGTTTCAAAATATCTTTCTCCCAAATGTTAAAAAGCCCGTATGCCCTACCATTAGAGTTTTGGGTCTCGTTCCCAATTTTTTGGACTCATATTCTCTTAAAATGCATTCTATTGTTTTTATTTTGAAATAATCTTTAGCCTTTTCTCTGAACCTCAACATTTGTTCAATAGAAGGCGTATATGCAAAAATAAAGCCGCCGAATTTCAGAGAATCGTAAGCGTTTTCCACAACTTTTTCAGGTTCTGGTATGTCCAAAGCTACAAGATCTACATTTTTTTCTTCTATTCCACCATATATATCCTTCATTTTTATAAAAACGTTATCTATTTTGTGTTCTTTGATGTTTTTCTCGGCTATCTCTGCGAAATCTTCTCTGATCTCGTAACTGTATATCTTTCCGGGATATATCACATTAGCCAAAAAAATTGTCAGTGCTCCAGATCCTATGCCCCCTTCAACAACTTTGTCTCCTCTGTTCAATCCTGTAATAGCCACGATCATTGCAGCATCCTTCGACTGAATAATCTGAGGCATTTTCCTCATCTTTTCTATATAATCTATGAAGGTAGGTTTTAAGACTATAAACTCGTCACCTCTGTGAGTTTTTATCTTTATTCCATAATCCTTTCCCACCACTTCATTGAGATCTAACACTCCGTAGTGAGAATGAAATTTACCTCTGCATTTTACCATATATTTTTTCCCCTTTTTGTCAATGAGCAGTATATTGTCCTCTTCTGAAATCATATGTAAGACTCCGTTAAATTTATATATTCAATCTACGAGTCGAGACTATAAAAATTTAAGGAGAGATAAAGATGTTCGAAGAGATAATGGATAGGATAGATGTTACAAAATATTCTTACAGGAAGTTAATGTTAGTTCCGCTAATCATTCTGATCATTGCCCTGCTTCTCCTGAGTACCAACTACCTTCGTTTGGGAAGACCTTTGAATTATGGTATGGAACTTGAAGGTGGAACAACAGCATATATACAAAATGTCACTCTAGACATAAAAGTTCTTGAAGATGATCTCCAAAAGAACTTCAGTGATTCTGAGATCACTGTCAGAAAATCTGGTACAGAGTATAGGGTAGAGGCTCCGGCTTCAATAGATTCTGTGGAGCTGAAGGATTTTATTGTATCCAAATACCCCAATGCAAAGGTAAGCATTCAGTATATGGGGCCGACTCTCGGTAGCGATCTGAGGACGCAGGCTGTGAGAGCATTGATTTATGCATTCATAGGGATGGCGATCGTTGTATTTATAGTTTTCAGGATACCCTACCCGACGATAGCTGTAATCTTTTCAGCTTCTTCAGATATAGTCATTACAGCATTCTTGATGTATCTCTTAGGTATAAAACTAACACTTGGTACAATAGCAGCATTACTCATACTTATAGGGTATTCAGTTGACAGCAACATCCTTCTCACGACAAAATGCCTAAAAAGGAGAGGAGAAACAAATGAAAGAATACGAAATGCTATGAAAACAGGATTGACAATGACATCAACAACTATTGCGGCCATGGTAGTTATGTTTGTAGTTTGTATTCAGACTCCTATCTTAAAAGATATGGCAGCTGTATTAACGTTGGGACTTGTCATCGATATTATGAATACGTGGATGTTCAATGCTGGCATTTTAAAGTGGTATCTCCTTAAAGAATCTTCTAAAAAGAAAAGATTTAAAGCAGGAGGGAGATAAAAATGAGATCATCGATTTTTAAAGACTTGCGTGTTATTATATTAATTCTTGCGATTGCAGGATCTTTAGTTGCCATATCCCCTCATTATGAAGAAGGATCTTTGAAAACAAATTTAAAGTTAGGATTGGATTTTGTAGGTGGATCATCCATACAACTGAAGTTAGAAGGATGCATGGTGGAAATCCAGAGTAGCAAAGAAAAAATTATCGGTCATGAGTTAGGCGATAAATATCACCTCTCAAATTCCGGGGACGATTTTGTCGAGTTTACATGCGAGGATGAAAACGCCACAGTGATAGAAGATTTAAAGAAACTCGGGTATGGAACGCCAACTCTTGAAGGCAACTTAATTAAATTCAACATAACAGACATTGGAGCAACTATAATATATCTTGGAAAAAAGACAGAATATGAGATTTTACTTCTTGAAGAAGAACCACCTAAGTATGAGATAAGGGGTGCCATTTTAACAGAAGAAGAAAGAAAAGGATTAACAGATGAAGAAATAAAAGCGAAATCAGAAGAAAAATTAAGAGGATATCTAAATGAAGTTGAAGCAGTTCTGATAAGTTATGAAGATCGTGTATCCTCATTTACAACAAAACAGACAAAAGATATCATCAGCACGAAGTTGAATTATGTGGGCCTAAAAGATATAAAGGTTAGAATATGGGGTGAGGATTATATACTGATTGATCTTGCTGGAATGCCTTTGGAGGAGGCGAGAGATTATGTAGCAGAGCCAGGAAAGTTTGAAATCAAGATTTTCGTTAATGAAACAGAAACAAAGCTGATCTGTACGGGTGCTTCAATAAAGAGGGTCAGTTCTTACAGTAGAGACACAATGACTGGAACATGGCAGGTACCCTTTGAACTCACAAATGAGGCATCTGATATATTCAGAGAAATGTGTATCGAGTATGGAGCTGCAGACAATCCAGAAGCACATCCAATAGCGATGTATCTTGACGATGAAGAAGTATTTAAAGCTCCTCTGAGTTCCTCACTGGCTATGGATATAAAAAATGGTGTATGGAGTGGCGGAGGTCTAGAGGCGAGTATGGGAGGTGACGATGAAGAATCAAGATTGAGAGCCAAGGAATTGGAAACTCACCTCAGAGCAGGGGCTCTTCCTGTAAAACCAGTAATCATGAGCGAAGGATACATAGATCCAGTTCTCGGAAAGAATTTCCTTAAACAAGTTTTCATTGCAATAATTCTCGCAATAGTAGCTGTTGGATTTATAGTTTACGTAAGGTACCATGAAAAAAAGATCGTAGTACCCATGTTGATTACGGGATTCAGTGAAACATTCATAGTTTTAGGTGTAGCAGCATTGATCGGACATCAGTTAGATCTGCCTTCATTGGGCGGTATAATTGCAACGCTGGGAACAGGTGTCGATCAATTAGTTATTATTACAGACGAAGTCTTAAGAGGCGAGGCTGTATCGCGAAAGAGTCTGGCAAAAAGGGTATCAGCAGCATTTGCAATTATTTTTGCTTCAGCTGCTACAACTGTGATTGCGATGACGCCATTAGCGTACATGCAATTAGGCGTGCTGAAAGGATTTGCCGTGGTGACAATAATCGGAATATTTGTGGGTATTTTTATAACAAGACCTGCATATGGAAATATAATAAAGAAGATATTAGGTTGATAAAATGTATATAGTAGTAGTTGGAGGAGGAAGGATAGGTTTTAACCTTTCCAAACTTCTTGTAAAGGCGGGACATGAAGTGACAGTAATAGAAAAAGAAAGGGAAAGATCTAATTTTATTGCAAACGAGATAGATGCTCTTGTTCTGAATGAGGATGGAACTACTATAAAAGCTTTGGAAGAGGCAAATATAGAGGATGCCTATGCGTTGGTGGCATTAACTAAGAGAGATGAGATAAATCTCATGGCATGCCTTCTTGCAAAGGATTACGGTGTCCCAGTTGTCGTGGCAAGGATATCTGATCCTGAGAACAGCGAAGTTTTCAGGAAGCTTGGTGTCAGTGCTGTCGTTTCTCCAGAGCTTACAACTGCCATTCACATAGAAAAGCTTATAATGAGGCCAGATGTGATAGATCTTACTGTCGTTGCGAAAGGACAAGCAGAGATTCTGGAGATGATAGTAAGTGAAAACTCGCCAGTGGTGGGGAAAAAACTGAAGGATATATCTCCAAGAGACTTCGTAGTTGTAGCTGTTTACAACAAAGAGGGGGATCTGACGATACCAAAGGGTAATACCCAGATCAACGAAGGTAACAGGGTATTGGTACTGGCCAAAACGAGAGTTGTACCCCTCGTGAAAAAAATGTTTATGGAGTGATTTTGTGGAAGATGCTGTCAAAACTATACGAGAGATTGAAGAAAAAGCCAAAAAAAGAGTAGAAGAAGCTGAAAGAAGGATAGAACTGGAGCTGAACAAGGTTCAGAAAAAAACTGAAGAGATTATGTTTAGATCTATGGAAGAAGCTAAAAAAGAGGTAGAGAAATTAAAAGAACAGAAAATAAAAGAAGCTCAGAGAATTTCTGATAAGATAAAGGAAGAGAGCGATGAACAGGTAGAAAAAATACAAAAAACAGCAGAAAAGAACTGGGAAAAGGCGATAAACTATTGTCTGAAAGAAATAACACAAAGGTGAAACGATGTTTCTGCCCCAAAGGATGGATAAAATTCTTATTGTATCCTTAGATGAGTATAAGAGTAGAATAATAAAATATTTTCATGAAAAAGGGGTAATGCAGGTCATATCCACTGATTTGAATAAGGATTTTCCTTTAGAATTGTCAAAAGATATAAATTCACTTCTTGTAAAAATAGAGAGAATATTTGAAACTTTTTCTCTTGTAAAGGAAGAGAAAACTAAAAAAGAACAGATGAAAACCTTTCTGGGAGAGTATCTAACATACAGGGAAGAAGAAAGACAAAAATTTCCAGAGTTTAGAAGATTTTTGGAGGAACATTCCGGAGAAATAAATGAAGTATATAAGTGTGTAGAGAATCTTTCAGCAAAGATAAGCAAAGATAAGGAAAAAATAGAATATTTGCAGAGTGAATATGAGTTGTTATCAGAAATAGAGTTTGATATTGATTTAAGATATTTAGGAAGAGATAAATTTATTTTTATCTGTATAGGGAAGCTGAAAGGGGACATAGAAGATGAAGAGATAGTACTTTATAAAAAAGAAGACTATGTTTTGGTGATATCACCTACGGATAAGGTAGATAAGGTTTTAAGAAATGTAGATATTATAGAAATAAAAAAAACTGGAACACCAAAAGAAAACCTGGAGAAAATTGAAAAAGAAATAGAAGATCTTAAAAAAGAGATATGTAATTATGAAGAAGAAATAAAAAAAATAAAAAATAAAAAAGAGAAACTTTTCAAGGCTTACCATGAAATATTGAATATAGAAAAGGAGAGAGCTGATATTCCAACTAAATTTGGCAGAACTGAGAAAACTATAGTGATTACAGGATATCTACCTAAAAAAGAAATGAGTACTGTTAAAGAAGAGATAGAGAATATCACAGAAGGATACTGTCATTTAGAACTCTTAGATTGTGACGATCCGCCTGTCAAGCTTTCCAATCCAAAAGTCATAAGACCTTTTGAAATGCTTGTAGAGATGTTCGGAACACCAAAATACTCAGAGATTGATCCCACATTTATACTCGCTCCCGTTTACATATTATTTTATGCTATAATGCTCGGAGATGTTTTTTATGGTGTATTGCAAACAATTTTTGCATTTTTGTTGTACAGGGGCATCGGGAAAAAAAGCAAAGGAATGAGAGATTTTTCGTATATACTCCTATCTTGCGGAATAGCCACGATAATTGCAGGAGCAATAATGGGAAGTTATTTTGGAGATATTTTCAAATACGGGGGGTATAAAATTCCGTCCTTATTGAATCCTCTGGAAAATCCAATGAGTTTATTAAAATTAGCTTTGATAATTGGAATAATTCATCTGAATGTGGGTATTACTCTCGGATTGATTAAGAATGTTATGAATAAGAGTTATAAATCTGCTTTATTTGAAAATATAAGCTGGTATTTTACGCAGATAGGAGGGGGGATATTAATTGGAAGATTTTTCCAGTGGTTCCTTTTCTCTGAGACTGTTATGGATATAGGCATTATATTTGCTCTTATAGGCGTCTCTATGATAGTTTATGATAAAAAAGGCCTTTCGTTCTTTGATTTCACTGGATTTTTAGGAGATTGGCTTTCCTATGCGAGAATTCTGGCTTTAGCTTTAGCTACTTCGGGGATAGCGATGACTGTAAATATAGTTGCCAGAATGGTTTATGGACTCCCCATAATAGGGATGATACTTGCGTTTTTAGTTTTTGTAGGAGGACAACTCTTCAATTTTGTTTTGGAGGCACTGGGATCGTTTGTACATTCTCTAAGGCTCCATTATGTGGAGTTCTTTTCAAAATTCTATGAAAGCGGAGGAGAGAAGTTCGTGCCATTTAGAATGGAAAGGAAGCTTACAGAGGTGATCGAGTGATCAGTGAGGGAGCGGCTCTCTGTGCGATAGCTGCAGGAATAGCTGTTGGAGGAGCAGGACTTGGATCAGGGATAGGAACTGGGATATCAGGGAGTATGGGTGCAAGAGTTGTAGCCAAGGACTCATCCAAGTTTTCCAAAGCATTGATGCTTCAGGCACTTCCGCAGACCCAGGGAATTTATGGTTTACTGATCGCTGTTTTGATAATTGTTAAGACGGGAGTGATCTCAGGTAGCAGTGAGATTCCTATTGCTACAGGACTGGCGTGTTTAGGTGCAGGGATAGCTGTGGGATTTGCAGGATTTTCTGCTATAGGCCAGGGAATAGCTGCGGGATCTGGGATTCTTGCACTCTCTGAAAAAGAGGAGACCATAGGAAAAAGTATGGTATTTTCCATACTTCCAGAAACCCAGGCTATTTATGGATTATTAATTGCGATTTTAATTTTATATTTCTCGGGTGTTATGAGCGGAGAGTTAGTAGAGAATGTTCCAGTAGGATTGGGATGCATAGGGGCAGGAATAGCTGTGGGAGTTACAAAACTTTCAGCGATGGGACAGGGGACTGCAGCATCATCTGCAATTGCCAGTGTAACAGAGAAAGAAGAGATGTTCGGCAAAGGAATGGTATTCTCGGTACTACCGGAAACGCAGGCAATATATGGATTGTTAATAGCTATATTGATTCTTTACTTTACCGGATTATTATCAGGGA
>Ga0190360_1000650_pt1 | contig 18967 bp, 18 predicted proteins | sample 48721834_MG_FD_161271 | JGI IMG/M metagenome (GOLD analysis project Ga0190360, IMG submission 161271) | Hydrothermal vent microbial mat bacterial communities from Southern Trench, Guaymas Basin, Mexico - 4872-18-3-4_MG | ecosystem: Environmental > Aquatic > Marine > Hydrothermal vents >... | reverse complement strand
ATGGTACAGGCACTGTTCCTGCTGCCTATTTAACTACCCCTGGGGCTATAGATACAAGTGAATCATTAGAGGGAGTGCTCGTTGAGCTTGATCATGTGATTGTGTCTGACTCTATGGATACAAATGGTGAGTGGAAGGTAATGAATGAAGCAATGACAGAAACCTGTATTGTTGACGATGATGCATCTTATTCATTTGTTACTATTCCAGGAACAAAACTCGCCTCACTTACAGGGATCGTAAAATACTCTTATGGTAATTACAAGATTGAACCAAGGGGTGATGCTGACATTGTTGTTGCCTATGACCTGACAGGAACTGTAGGTCTTTCAGATAATCCTCCAGATTCTTCTGGTTCAAGGGTTGATATCATTGGCACTTCTCTCTTTGACTCTACTGATGTACATGGTGCCTATGGACTCTACTGGGTGCCTGCTGATTCATATCAGGTGGTTGCAACCCATAATGGCTACTTCCCTGAAACTCTCACTGTAGATCTTACATCCAGTAGCCAGGTAGTTGACTTCCTGTTAACAAAGATGACAACTGATGTTGCTATGGATTCCATACTCTCACCTTCCGGTTCCATTGCTGCCTTTGATAACATTACTCCATCCTGCAGATTGGTTAATCTTGGAAATGTTTTGAATGATTCCTTCTTTGTATTTGTAGAGGTTGATACAAATGCATATGTTGTGCATAAGGATTCTGTAATGATTCATCCTGCTGATTTTGTGAGTGATACTGCCGTTGCAACGTTTGCATCATGGGTAATCGGAGATTATGGAACTGTGCAACCCAATTGGACATTCTACCATACACTTATTGATGACAATCCTGCTAATGATACACTTTCGCATATATTCCCATATTCCGGAATTGGCGAGAAGATACCGAAGGTCTTCAGTGTTTCTATGGCATCTAATCCAGCATACGGAAGAGTGAGGATAAATCTAGCATTACCAACGGATGAAAATGTGAGGATATACATATACGATAGAATGGGAAGAATGGTAAAGACACTTGCCAATAAGAGATTCAAGGCTGGATACTATAAACTAGATTGGAACGGAAGAACGAATAAGGGAATCCTACCAGCAGGTGTCTACTTCTATCGTCTGGATGCAGGAAAATACAGGAAGACTGACAAGTTTATATTTATGAAGTAAAGGTGTTAAAAGGGGGGAAAGTTTCCCCCCCTTTTTTATGTTTTTTGTTGAGGACAACAGAAGAAAGTAGGATATGCATTATTTTTTTAATCCTGACATAGAAAAAAAGGACATTTTTCTGCCTGAAGATGAAATGAAACATCTAAGGGTTAGGAGAATAACCGAAAAAGAAACCTTTGGCATCCTTGATGGTAGGGGTTCTATTTATTATTGTCATTATAAAAATAAACAGATTCTTTTAAAAAAAGTAGAAAAAGTAAAACCGCTTGATGATTTTACTGTTTCGTCGCCTTTCCCCGAGGGTAAGAGGGTTCATTTCCTAATAGAAAAATTGGCAGAATTCGGTCTGAAAAAATTTATTCCTCTTGTTACTGAAAGGACACAACTTACTAAAACGAATAGAGACAAAATGGGAAAGTATCTTATCGAAGGGATGAAGCAATCTGGAAATCCATATATGTGCGAAATAACAGAACCAATGAAGCTCGGAGATTTGCTTGGATTAAAATGGTCTTCAATATATTATGGTGAGAAAAAAGGACAAAAAATCAATAGGTTCAAAAGGGGGTCTTTACTAATAATAGGTCCCGAGGGAGGATTTACAGAAGAAGAGAAAGAAGAGATCCAAAAGGCTAAAGCTATAGCTGTCTCATTCTCAAGGTTTACATTAAGGATGGAATCCGCTGTAATCTCATTTCTTGCAAATATAAGCAAATAGAAGAACAGAATATGTAAGGCTTTTCTTTACAGGAGACCGAGACAGACAGATAAGGTAGATGCTGAAATAGAAAGAATAGCAAGGTAGGAGAAGTATAAAAAGAATAGCGAGGTAGAAGAGAAGCAGGAAGAGAAGCGAGGTAGGAGAAGTATAAAAAGAAAAGCAAGGAAAAAGGACAGAAAAACCTAAATCGTGAGAAAAAGGCACATAAACACGACAGACAGATAAGGTAGATGCTGAAATAGAAAGAATAGCAAGGTAGGAGAAGTATAAAAAGAATAGCGAGGTAGAAGAGAAGCAGGAAGAGAAGCGAGGTAGGAGAAGTATAAAAAGAAAAGCAAGGGAAAAAGAAAGACATAAAGACTGTGATTCGTGAATCGTGAAAAAAGAAAAATAACAAAGACAAAGGCGAAAGACATTAACTGCAAGACTCTCATGTCGAAGGGATACTTAGAATGACAACATTGGCAAAAAGACAAACAACAAAAGTAAAATGATATTAATGATGAAATGTAAAAATAAGTTATTTAGATATTAGTCTCGCATTGGCGTCTGCCCTTAAATCGAGTTGCGATGATTTTCCTCTTACCAGATATTGATATCCAAGAAAAGCCACCATTCCTCCATTATCCGATGTGAAATTTTTTTCTGGAAAATAATTCCTTACACCAAGCTCCTGGACTCTTTTCCTCAGCAAAGAATTTGCAGAGACGCCACCAGAAATAGCAACTCTTTCGATGCCTGTCTCTTTGATTGCCCTTTTTAGCTTTATTATAAGTGCTTCTATTGCTACCCTCATAAAAGAGGCGGCTATTTCGGGAATGTCTTTAATCCTTTCCTCTGGGCTTAATTTCTTATAGGCATACAAAACAGCTGTTTTCAATCCACTAAAACTAAAGTCTAATCCAGGTGGGTCGGGAACAGGAAAATTAAATCCAAAAGGATTACCCCTTGCAGCCCACATCTCTATATGTGGACCCCCGGGGTAACCCACACCTATTAACTTTGCAACTTTATCAAATGCCTCTCCACAGGCATCATCGAGTGTTGAGCCCAGAAGTTTGTAATTACTGATTCCATTAACAATGTAAAGCTCAGTATGTCCCCCTGAGGCTATCAAACCCAAAAATGGTTCTTCTGGTATACTTCTACCAATAAAAGGTGAGAAAAGATGTGCCTCCAGATGATTAATACCAATGAATGGTCTTGAAATGCTATAGGATAAGCCCTTAGCAAAACTTAAACCAACAAGAAGTGAGCCAATCAGACCCGGACCATAGGTAGCTGCAATACCATCAATTTCATTAATACTAATAGATGAGTCCTCGATGGCTTTTTTGAATACGGGCAGCATTTTCTTTATGTGATTCCGTGATGCAATCTCAGGAACCACACCACCAAATTGAAAATGAGACAGTTGGGTATATAGAGTACTTGCCAAGACTTTTTCTCCATCGAAAAATGCAACTCCTGTATCGTCACAAGAAGTTTCTACTCCGAGAACAATCATCTTTTTATTCTAATAATTCTTGGCTTTACTTTAATAAGCCTTGTCCCCATTGTAATGGTTGTAAAATTAGAATTTTGTGGAATTGAATCGGGAATAATACTTTCGAGGCTGCCAATCAGACCTTTTGGGCCATAAACATTTACACTTTCAGGACTTGCCTCAAGCCCCTCAGTTAGAATTACCTTTACTCGCCTCACCACAAAGGAATCAATAGAACATTCCAGATTGTCTCTTCCCCTAATAGAATAATTTGTTATCCCAAGCAAGTAGGGAAACTTAATATGACCATAATCTAATGGAACTGTAACCTTTCCAATTTGAGGATTTTTGACTAAAATAGAGGGCTTAACACCCCGTAAAAACAAAAATTGCCTTTTTTTGGCACGTACTAAAAATGTTAATTTTTCCGGGGAGTAGGACAAAACACAGAAATGTTTAGGAGGAATAACCCTTACTGGCAATTCAATTTCTTTCTCTATAACAAGGTTAGTTACGGCATAAAACCAAAGTGCAGAGGCTATTATTAATGAAAAAATAAATATTATGATATTTTTTAATAAATTTTTTTTCTTTGCTCTTTTTCTCTCAATTAACACCTTTCCTTCTCCTTTCTAGCTCTTCTATAATTTGCTCAACAATCTTATGGACTTTAAAATCCATACGGTTTTGACTATTTTCCCAGAATGAATTGAGCCTTACTCCTCTATTTCTTTCATATTCATATGCCTGGAGTAAAAGGTCTATTTTATCGGCTGCCCTAACTATCATTCCTTCAATGCTCGTTCTATCCTCAAATTCAGAGAAATCACTTACCATCCTTTTCTTTATTGTTGGCGGTATAGGAATATCCTCAGAAAATATTCTCTTTTCATCTATTTGAACGTTATCCTTCGCACCAAGCGGTATATCACCAATTATAGACTCATTAAGGTCATGAATTAAAGCAATTCTCAAAACCTTTTCTTTATCGATATTACTAAAGTAGTCGGAGAGCAACATACTTATTAGTGCTACCCTAAAAGAATGCGAAGCAACGGTTTCTGGATTTGTTATTCCTGAAATAACCCAACCAGTCCTGGGGATATTTTTTAACCTGCCAGCAATAAGTAAGAAATCTAAAATATCAGATGCCTTCAAGTATTACCTCTCCACTTCCACTGACTATTTCTCCAATTTCAATCCCTGCTTTTATTTTTTCTCCTATCAAGACCATACCTATACCCATATTGAAGGTCTTGTACATTTCTTCCATAGGGACATCACCCCACTTTTGCAGCAATTTAAAGATTGGAGGGACATTCCATTTTTTAGCATCGATTATGCAATTTACATTAGGGGGTAAAATCCTCGAGATATTCCCTTTGAAACCTCCACCAGTTATATGGGCTATACCCTTTATGTGGTTCAACATTGGGTATACATCTTTCAAGTAGGATGTATGGGGAACAAGGAGTGTTTCACCTATTGTAGAGGAAACCTCCGGAATATATGCATTTGGTTCTAAACCCATTTTCTCAAATACTATTTTCCTTGCCAGGGAATATCCATTTGTATGAAGACCGGAAGAGTATAATCCAAAGACTTTATCTCCTGGTTGAATATGCTCACCTGTAATTACTGCATTTTTATCCACTATTCCCACAATGAAGCCTGCAATATCGAAGTGGCCTGAAGGATAGACATCAGGCATCTCTGCAGTTTCGCCACCTATTAATGAGCAATCATTATCTATACAGGCTTCAGAAACTCCTTCAATAAATTCTATAAGGATTTTATTATTGATCTTATTCGCCGCAAAATAATCAAGGAAAAAAATTGGATAAGCCCCCATAGAAAGTATATCGTTCACACAATGATTCACTATATCAGCCCCAAGGCCTTTGTATCTATGCATTAAGTGCGCAACAATTACCTTTGTCCCTATACCATCAGTACTACTGATAAGAATTGGGTTATTGATTTCCTTTGGAATCTTGTAAGCCCCTGCAAATAGACCAACATCACTTAAAACATTCTTATTGAATGTTTTTTTTGCAAAATTTTTTATTTGATTTTTAGCCCTGTTGGACTTACCTGTATCAACACCTGAGTCTTTATAGAGCATTAAATTCTAGTTTGAGCCTTCTTCAAATATTTTTTAGCCCTTACATTATTCGGGTCATATTTTAATATCTTTTTGAAAAGATTATATGCCTCTTTATATTTACCCTGCAGATATAGTTTAACGCCTTTTTTATACCAGCTTGTTAGTACCTTCTTGCTTGGCTTTTGTACCTTTTTTGCAGTAGTAACTTTCTTCTTTTTAGAGGGCTTCTTTACACGTTTTTTAGTTATTGTTGTTTTCTTAGAAATTATTTTCTTTAAAGTTGCAATATGGGCGTTGGCAACCTTGTTGGCGGGGTCATATGTAAGGACATCCTGCCATATTAAAATTGCACCACCAGGATTAGAACGTTCTAATCTTGCTGCCTCTTCACTTAAAGATTTAACCTTTTCTTTAATTTTTAAAACTATTTTATCCTTCGTCTGCTTTGCAACAGTATTTTGAGGATTGAGGCTAATGGCAACATTGACTTCTTGTAAGGCATCGGCAAGTTTATCCTGCCCCATCAATGTTATTGCCCTTTCTACATGAGAATTTGAGGCAATCTCTTGAGGGGTTAAGGCCTTGTTTAATCCTATATTGAGGGTGGTCTTCTTCCCTCGCTCCACAGTTATTTTTCCCTTTTTCGTTTTATATCCCTCGGAAATAAAAGAGACATTATATATACCCCTGGCAAGAGCTATATCTAATTCCCCGGAAGAAGGAACTATAAATGCCTTTTTGTAACTACCATTACTAATTGTAACAACACCCGTAAGAGGAGAATTAGTTTTTACGTCAAAGAGTTTTACATAAATACTACCTTCATTCGGTAGCTCCAAAGATTTTGCTTTTATTCCGAAAGATATGTTTACCCTGCTGTGAAGGTCAGGGGTTGTAAAAAGTTCTAATTTTGAAACAGAAATGGTGGAGAAGATAAAACCATTATCAAACCTCAAACCAGCATTACCATTTCTTCCATCAAACTCTGTTATGAGAAATAGGGATGGCAATAGTTTTAATTTTAATCCACCGAAAGCACCAATTGCAAAATCAGGGTGCTGATTTGCTGTATCATTTGGGCCACTTGCGAAGAAAATATCTGTGTTAAAAAATCTACTTCTTGGTCCGTAACCAATAAATCTTCCCCTGCCAAGACCCAGTGTCAATTCCGCTACATTGCCTAAATTTACAGAATTAGAAATATAAGCAGAAAACAATTCTGGGGGTCTCTTTAGATAACGTTCATCAATATAGCCTGAGGTATCACCGATGCCAAGAGGTGAAACATATTTGTCGTAACTAACCCTATCGACACCAAGAGAAAGATTATAATTTTCATCCTTGAATATCATATATTTTGTGTCGAATAGCCAGGTGTTTAGAGTATATTCTGAGAGATAAATTTCAAACCTGCCCAGAGCGATTCCAAAATTCATATCCAGATCAAATCTTGATGGCTCATCTCCAAGTGCGTAACTGGTGTTTGCATTTACATATATACCAGACTTCGCAACATAACCTGTTGGGATATTTATATAACCAGAAATATGCTCATTTTCCCCGAAAAGGGTAAAGCCGAACATTAACGAAAGGAGTAATATCTTCTTCATAACAACCTCCTTTTTTTTATTTTAAACAAATTATAATCTTTGTCAAGTATTTTTTTCCAATTTGATAATTTAATATGACGAATACACTTACTTAATATTTCGGCAGCGGTATTATCCGGACAAGAGTATTTTATCCGTCTAAACATTGTATATTACCCCTTAAACGCGTTGACATTTATACGAAAATTGATACAATACAATTGTATTATGTTTACTACAAATAAAAGGACAGAATGAATGAAAAGAAAAAAAATAGTGGAAAGGTTAGTGAAATTTTCTGAGGCTAATGACGAATGGGATATAAAATTCTGGCAAGAAGCAGGTGTAAATATGATTTTTTCTGCTACCTGGAAAATGATCGAGGAGTATTATAAAATGAAGGGGATTAAAGAAAAAAATGGAAATAAGTTCAGACTACAAAGATCTATTCAGCATATTAAAAAAACATAAAGTAAAATATCTTCTTGTTGGCGCTTATGCAGTAATGTATTATACTGAACCAAGATTCACTAAAGTTCTTGATATTTGGGTTAAATCTGACAAAGAAAATTCAAGTAAGGTTTATAATGCTTTGAAAGAATTTGGTGCACCCCTTATAAATGTTTCCCCTAAGGATTTTACTAAGAAAGAAATTATATATCAGATTGGCGTTGCACCTATAAGGGTTGACATAATGACGAGCTTGCCAAATGTGAGATTCGATACTGCATGGAAGAATAGAAATCCTTCGCTCGATCTTTGACATTGTGATTTTTTATTTAATCACAAAAATTCGTACAACAGAACAATACATTTTTGGTCTCCTATATGGTTAGACAAGGTAGGAGAAGTATAGAACGAAAGGCAAAGGAAAAAGAAAGACACAAAAATCGGGAGGCTTTTCTTTACAGGAGACCGGGATTTTAAAAACCATAAACACCTTACAAAAAACAAGATAGGAGAAAATATGAAAAAAAGAGCGAGGTAAAGGACGATAAAAGGCAAGTGATGAACTACAAATAAAAAAATTATGTTAGGAGTTCTAATAGTTTTTTCAATTGATTGTGGGCAACCTTTATCCTGAGGTTCTTACCATAGTAGAATTTAATTCCAGGTATTTCTTTTACCATTTTCTCTATACTTTCTCTTGTAATCTCCTCACCAAATTCTACAGTAAATTCTTCGTTTTCTATAATTTTTTGTATTCCAGCCTTCATTGCCTTTAATCTTATTTTTGCCCATTCAAATAAGTCGTTAATGATTCTTGGAGGTCTGCCATATATATCTGTAACTTCCTCTTTTATATTCTCAATTTCTTCTTCTTTTTCTGCTGCGGCAAGCCTTCTGTAAATTCTTATTCTACTATCTGAATATTGTATATACTCAGCAGGAATATAGATGGGTCTGTTTAACCTCACCTCCGTTTCTATCCTCTTTTTTACCTTTTCGCCTTTTATTTCTTTAACAGTTTCGTCGAGCATTCTCATATAAAGTTCATAACCAACTTTCTCAATAAAACCATGTTGCTTTGTCCCAAGCAGAAGCCCTGCCCCCCTCATCTCCATATCGACTAAGGCTATCTTTAGTCCTGCTCCAAGATGAGAGTATGTTTTCACTGCAGAAATCCTCTTATAAGCCTCCTCAGAAATACCAGGCGGAATGATAAGATAACAGAACCCTTTCCTTGTTGACCGACCAACTCTACCCCTCAACTGATGTAAATCTGCCAGCCCAAATCTGTGAGCATCATTTATTATTATCGTGTTGACATTAGGAATATCTAATCCTGACTCTATGATTGCTGTCGAGAGAAGAACATGATATTTCCTCTCAATGAAGTCGACCATCGAACTCTCCAGTTTCCTTGGGGGCATCTGTCCATGTGCCACAATAATTCTGAGTTCTGGAAATATTTTCTGCAATTTCTCATAAATTCCATATATTGTTTCTATTCTGTTATGAACAAAAAAGACCTGACCTCCCCTCTGAATTTCTCTCATAACTGCATCGTATATTATATTTTCATCCCAGTGTATTACCTCAGTAACTACACTCATCCTTCCCACTGGTGGAGTCTCAATAACAGAAAGATCCATAAGACCCGAAAGTGCAAGATTCAATGTTCTTGGAATAGGGGTTGCACTCAGGGCGAGATAGTCTATGTTCTCCTTCATTTCTTTTATCTTATCCTTTTGTTTTACACCAAATCTTTGCTCTTCATCTATGATAAGAAGACCAAGGTCTTTAAATGTAACATCCCTGGACAAAAGCCTGTGGGTTCCAATAATAATATCAATTTTGCCATCTTTCAGCTCTTGCAGAATTTTATTTTCCCTGGATTTCGTAAATCTTGAAAGGAATTCTACCTTAATAGGAAACCTGCTAAGTCTATCCCTGAAAGTAATATAATGCTGTTCTGCCAGAATTGTTGTGGGTGCAAGAATAGCAGTTTGTTTTCCATCCATTGCAGCCTTAAAAGCAGCTCTTAATGCAACTTCCGTTTTTCCAAAGCCTACACCCCCACATAACAATCTATCCATTGGAGTAGACTTTTCCATATCCCTCTTTACATCCTCAACTGCCCTTAATTGATCCTCTGTCTCTTCAAATGGAAAAAGTGCCTCCATTTCCTTTTGCCATAATGTGTCTTCGCTAAATGCCCACCCCTCTGATGCCCTTCTCCTTGCGTACAACTTTAACATTTTCTCTGCTATTTCTTTTATACTCTTCTGCACCGTAGTTTTTTTTCTTAACCATCGCTGCTTTGATAGAGAATCAATTTCTACTCGCCCTTCCGCACCTATATATTTCTTCACAAGATATATCTTGTCTACCGGAACGAATAGTTTATCTCCCCCCTTATATGAAATCTTGAGGCAATCTACCTCATTCCCTTCTACCGATATCTTCTCAAGACCATCAAATATTCCTATTCCAAATTCATCATTGACAACATAATCACCCTCTTTAAAATCAAAAATGTCGTATTCCAGTTCTATTTTTTTCTCTACTTTCTTACGGGTTATTCCGAAAATATCACTCTCTGTAACAAAGGCAATTTTAATATCATCAATAATAAATCCTTTTGAAAGGTGTCCCTGTTTATAAAACAAATATGGAAAATCTGGGTCAAGCAATTCCTTCATTCTGTCAATTTCACCCGGAGTTTCAAGGATAAGGTAGGTTGTGTAATCTTGATACCTCCGCAAAAAATTTCTTAAAGATTCAAGGCTTCTGTTAAATGATGGCGACGATTTTATTGGAATTAATGAACCTATAGGAGAAAGGACTATATCTGATTTAATTAACTCGTTCTTTTCACCCACAATAAAGAAGTCATTTAATAAGTCCTTTAAGCAAATTGTTCTTTCAGTGGAAGTGAAAATTACTATTGAAGATATATATGATATAGTTCTCTGGGTATATGGACTGAAGTGCCTTAATGAGAGTATCTTTTCGTCCTCAAGTTCTATCCTAACAGGATTCTCCTGTGAATGGGGAAAAAGGTCTATAATGGACCCCCTAACGCTAAATTCACCCTTTTCAATAACCTTTTCTGTCCTCTCATATCCCCCATCTGCAAGGAAAAATAAAAACTCTTCATAGGGAAGATTATCTCCCCTTGCAAGTTTCCATTCTGAAAGTAGAGGGATCCCAAAGGATAAATCTTCGAGGGAAATCACAAGCACATCAAAAGTCTTTTCCCTTATCCTACCAGCAACTTCAATACTATTCTCGCGGTAAAAAATAATGGGATTTTTGTAGAAAAAGCCGAGATCCTCATAGATTCTTTCTTTTTTATCTTTACCTACAATAAGAACAATCGGAACTTTATCTGAAAGACCTGCTGAAAGAACAATAATACCCGGATAGGGAGGTAAAAGCACCTCCCTATCCGCTGAATATCTCTTAACAAAATCCTTTATTTTTACAAATAATTCTTCTATTTTTATTCCTCACAAAGAAAGACCAAGGAGCCCCTGAAAACCAAGAAATGCAAGTGCCATCAAACTGGCTGTAATAAAGGCAATAGGAAGCCCTTTTAAAGGCTCCGGAATGGGAGCATTGTCTATTCTTTCCCTTATTCCTGCCATCATTATAAGGGCAAGCCCAAAACCAGAAGAGACACCTATGGCATATACGATGGTCTGTATCAAGGAATGACCAAAATCTATATTTAGAAAAGCAACTGCAAGAATAGCACAATTTGTTGTTATTAGAGGTAGATAGATACCAAGAGCTGAGTATAACGTGGGTATTGCCTTCTTAAAATAAATCTCAAGAAATTGCACAAGCGTTGCTATAACAAGGATAAAAGCAGCGGTTCTAAGAAACACAAGATTCAGTGGAACGAGAACATAGACATAAAGAAACCAGGTAACTATACTTGATAAGAGCATAACAAATATAACGCTCATACTCATTCCAATCGCAGTGTCCATCTTGCTCGAAATCCCAAAGAATGGACACAACCCTAAAAATCTCATCAAAATAATATTGTTTACAAGAAAAGCAGAAAGAAATAGTAAAAAGAGACTCATTTTGCCCTCCTCATCTGTACCCATCTCATCGTTCCCATCAGGAATGCAATAACAAGGAATCCTCCTGGCGGGAGTATCATCAAGAGGACGGGATAGTTTGTAAAGCCGTGACCAAGAGGATGAAAACCACCAAAACCACCAGGGATACTAAACCATGTGCCCTGACCCAGTATCTCTCTAATTGTACCCATAGCAAATATCGTAAGGGTAAAACCAATTCCGCTACCGAGACCATCAAGGGTTGCCTGACCTATGCTGTGTTTATAGGCAAACCCCTCAGCCCTACCAAGTATTATACAATTAACTACTATTAACGGGACAAAAACTCCAAGATTCTTAGAGAGCGCAGGCACATATCCCTTAAGGACATAATCAACGATTGTAACGAATGTAGAAATGATAATTATAAATATAGGAATTCTGAGATTCTCAGGTATAATCCTCCTGGCGGCTGAAATAATAAAATTTGAAAAGGTAAGAACAAATATGACAGCTACTCCCATACCCAATGCATTGTAAGCAGATGTGGAAACGGCAAGTGTTGGGCATAAACCTATGGCAAGGACGAGAACAGGATTATTCTTTATAATTCCATCAAGAAAGGTTCTCATTTATTCCTCCCAGTGCTTTCATATCCCTTTATTATAGCCTCTTTGAGACCATTTACTGAGAACGTCGCTCCTGTAATACAATCTATAGATTTAACATCCTCTATTTTCTTACCTATATATTTTTTAATGTACTCTGGTTCCCTTATCTTTGTTCCCCAGCCTTCTGATTCTTTCAAGCCTTCCATAGGTGACTGAATATACATTGATTTTATTACTCCATTTTTTTCTCCAACGAGAACACCGATTTTTCCTCCATATCCACTACCATAAGAAAGATATATCTCACCAATTACCTTCTTCCCCTTGTATGCTTTCCATAGACACCCTTCTCTCACAGGAATAATAGAATCTGCAGGGAACATTTCTTTGAGATGGTTCTTATACCAACTTGTTCCTGGTGGTGTCTCTGTCTTAAGACAATTCTTATATTTCTCAATCCCTTCTCTTACCGCCCCAACTGCAGCACGGGAAGAGATGGTTGCTGCTGTAACTGCATCAAGTAATCCTCCATCTTTCTTCAGCAAAATATCCTTTTCCGATTTTCCCTGAAACTGTTTCTGAAACCAGGGTTCCGTAACCTTCATACCAAGCCCTGGCGTCTCCGACAGCCCTTCCTTTGGGATTAACACCTTAATGACCCTTAAATTTGTATCTATACTTACAACAGTCTTTATAACACTGGCGTATCCTCTTTTCCCATTAATAAAGATAAGACCAACTACCTTGTCACCCTTCAATACACGCCAAACTGTATCTTTTATTACCGGTTTAAAGGTTATATCTTTCTCAGGAAACACTTCCTCGAGATTTGACAGTAGTTGTTCCTTCGCCCTTCTCTCTATCTCGGGTTCAGTTTTCTGATATACAAAGGCAAGTAGTACAGCTGCAATCACTGCAGTAAAAAAAAGCACCAGAGGGGGTTTTATCATACCCTTCATTCTCTCACCTCCCCAAGGTATTTGGGCTTAATCCTATCAAGAAGTGGAGTAAATATATTCATTATCAATATTGAATATGATACACCCTCAGGATAACCACCCCATACTCGTATGAGCACTGCGATTAAACCACCTACAATGCCAAAAATCCACCTCCCAATAGGTGTAACAGGGGAGGTAACCATATCTGTAGCCATAAAAAGCCCCCCAAGCATTACACCGCCAGATAGTATGTGAAACAAAGGGCCAGCAGGTGTAAGATGTAGCAAAAAGAATATCCAGGAAATGACAAAAACTGTACCAATATACCCTACACTTATTCTCCAATCTGCAAAACCCCTGAAGAACAAAAACAAGGCTCCAATCAAAAGAAGAAGCGCAGATGTCTCTCCAATACATCCTCCAACATTCCCAACAAAAAGATGTTTCAAGAGTTCTGGCGAATTTATCCTTGAAAGAACAGCCGGATCTGTTCCATGAAGTTTTATTAAATTCAATGGTGTTGCAGTTGTAATTCCATCAATTCCGCTTATCGTGCCGTGCAGGGGGGCAGTCCATCTTCCAGTCATTATAGATGGCCAAGATGCCATTACAAATGCCCTTCCGGCAAGTGCCGGATTAAATATATTGTATCCCAATCCCCCAAATAATTGTTTAACTATGAGAATAGCAAAGAAAGAACCAACCACTGGAAGCCACCAGGGGGACTGAACAGGAAGGTTGAACGCCAATAAAATGCCTGTGATAATTGAACTGCCATCGAGGGGATCGATTTCACGGTGAGTTATGTTTTTGTAGAGATACTCTGTGCCTACCGCACTCAAAACCGACAGAATTGTAATAAATAGCGCCCTCCACCCAAAAAATACAATAGAACCGATAAGAGCTGGCATAAGTGCAAGAACAACAGAATACATTATCTTTTTTGTGTTAACTTCACGTCTGATATGTGGAGAAGCTGATAAATACATTATTTCCTCCTCTGCTTCAAAATCTCACTTTTCCCATATTTGAAGGCATGAACAAGTGGTCTTCTTGCAGGACATACATAGGCACAACTTCCGCATTCAATACAGAACATTAAGCCAAGTTTTTCAGCACCATCAAAATTATTTGCATTGATATTCCATTCCATAAGGTTCGGTAAAAGACCCATAGGGCAGACATCCACGCAGGAACCACATCTTATACAGGGTGTTGGATCATCAAGGAATACATCATTGATACTCTGGATTAGTATACCGCTCGTTCCCTTCACAACAGGAACTTCAAGGGATTTCTGGGCAATGCCCATCATAGGTCCTCCCATTATGACTTTCCCAACTTCTCCAAGGCTGCCGCCCGCTGCGTCTATTAGATTTTTTATAGGGGTACCAATTGGAACGAGAAAATTGCCAGGATTATTTACTGCTCCGGTTACTGTAACAACCCTCTCATAAAGGGGTTTATTTAATGCAATTGCCTCATATATAGCAACTGCTGTGCCCACATTCTGGACATAACAGCCTACATCAAAAGGTAATCCACCTGCAGGAACCTCCCTTCCAGTTATAGCAAATATCAATTGTTTTTCAGAACCTTGAGGATACCTTGTTTTAAGAAGCACAACCTTTATATCCCTTTCACCCCCGATCTTTTCCATTAATAAAGTCGCTGCATCCTTTTTATTATCTTCAATAGCAATTACTACTCTTTCAGGATTTAAGATTTTCCTTATGATCTCTGTTCCTTTCAAGATATCATCAGGCCTCTCAAGCATAATTCTGTAATCTGCAGTAAGGTAAGGTTCGCACTCAGCCCCATTAATAATCAAGGTGTCGATTTTTTTATCTTTCGGGGGAGAAAGTTTAACATGGGTCGGGAATGCAGCACCACCCAATCCTACAATACCCGCCATTTTAACCTTTTCTATTATTTCGTCAGGTCTTAGGTTACTATAATTTCTCTCCTCACCAATTCCCTCTTCAAGTTCCTGACCTTCGACCTTTATCTTTACCGCATCCATTTTCTTTCCCAGGTGATGATAGTGTGGAACAATACCTGCAACAACCCCTGATACAGAAGAGTGGACTGGTACAGAAACAAAGCCAACAGGGTCAGAAAGTCTCGTGCCAACTTTTACTGCATCTTTCTTATTTACAATTGGCTTTGATGGTGCACCCGTATGTTGAGAAAGAGGAATATAAACAAACTCAGGCAAATTAATCTTACTTATAGATTTGTTTTTCGTTATCTCTTTCTTCTCCAAAGGGTGAATACCGCCTCTAAACTTAAATACCTTCAACCTTCACCTCCAACGAGATAAGTTTTGACTGCGTTTCTGCTCCCAATATAGCCAAGAATAATACCAAATATCACAAGTGCCCCAAAAAGTATATTAGTTGGGAAAAAATACGAAACAAATTTCTGTGAAATAACATAAAGCCCATACAATATTCCTGCACTAACTGCCCCTCCTACACCACCTTCAATAACACCCTCAAGCATAAATGGAGAACGAACCATTCTGTCCGTTGCTCCCACAAGTTTCATTACTTCAATAGATTCTTTTCTCGAAATAACGGTAAGCCGTATTGTATTCGATACTACAAAAATAGACGCAAAACTTATCACCAAACCTATAACTACATCAAATAGAAAGAGAATTTTTACCAGTTTATCAAGCCTTCTTATCCATGCCTCACCATATTGCACGTCCTCAACACCCTCAAAGATACGAATTTTATTTGAAATTTTTTTAATATCTTCAAGAGAGTTGTATCCCTCCTCCACGCTTATTTTGAATGAAGGAGGAAGAGGATTTGTTTCAAGTGCCTTAAGGAGTTCCGGGGCACTTTTCATTTCTTTTTTGAATTTCTCCATAGCCCTTTCCTTTGAGAGATAATTTACTGATTTGACCCCAACAATCTTAGAAATCTTTGACTTTAAGCTATTAACCTCTTTTAATGATATATCATCACTAAGGTATGCATCAATTTCAACTTTACTTTCAGCAATTCTGATAATGCCGAAAAGGTTAAATGTGCCTACAAGAAAAAGGCCAAAGATAAGCAGGGAAAAGAAAATAACACCAACTGCAATGAACGCCGTCAACCCATTTCTCCTGAGACCAATAAAAGCTTCTCTAATGGAAAACATCTGAATCCTCCACTATTCTTCCCTCATCTATTGTAACTACCCTCCTCGGGAGTTTTTTTATAAGTTCCATCTGATGAGTAGCCATCAATACAGCAGTCCCACTGGTATTTATCTCCTTAAGAATTTCGATTATTTCTTCGGAACCTGCTGGGTCTATATTCCCTGTTGGCTCATCAGCCAAGAGTATAAACGGTTCTCTGACAAGCGCTCTGGCTATTGCAACTTTCTGCTGTTCGCCACCAGAGAGTTGATATGGGAATGAATTTTTCTTATGTGTGATCCCAACATCTGCAAGGGCATTCATTACAAGTTCTTTTATCTTTCTTCTTGGGGTATTCGTAACCTCAAGTGCAAAGGCAACATTTTCATAAACATTCTTATCCATCAGCAACTTAAAATCCTGAAAAATAACCCCTATTTTCCTTCTCAAAAAAGGAATTTCTTTCTTTTTTATAGTATGCGAACTAAAACCAGCTACATTGACCTCACCCGAGTCTGGAAAGATATCAAGATAAATAAGCCTGAGGAGTGTGCTTTTACCTGCGCCTGATTTTCCTACAAGAAAAACAAACTCCCCCTTATCTATCTTTAGATTTATTTCTCTAACTGCATACCAATTTTTTTGAAATATCTTCGTTACATTTTTAAATTCTATCAAGTAATCTCTCCACTCTATCCGCTATATATATAGGAGTAAAACCATACTCTTTATACACCATATCTGTTGATCCTGATTGTCCAAAATTTTCAGTTCCTATCAATTCCATCTTAATAGGATTATGGGTAACAACATATTCTGCAATAGAACTTCCAAGTCCACCAAAGATATGATGATCTTCTGCTACAACAATTCCTTTTGTTTCCAGTGCGGCTTCATCAATTGAATTCTCATCAATAGGTTTTATTGTAGGATGGTCATATACCCTTGCTTTTATTCCTCTTTTTTCAAGAAGTTCAGATGCCTCAAGTGTGATGTGTAAAAGAAATCCATGGGTAAATATAGAAACATCGTTACCATCCCTCAACCTCACTGCCTCGCCAAATCTAAATTGAGGCTTTTCATATATTACGGGGGCATCTGGCCTTAACAGCCTTACATAGAATGGACCAGGAGCATTTGCTACGAATTTTATTACTTCCCTTGTGGTTGTTGAATCGGCAGGAGCAATTACTCTCATATTTGGTATACCTCTCATAAGTGATATATCTTCAAGTGCCTGATGTGAAGAACCATCTTCACCAATGGATATCCCTGCATGAGTTGCCACAATCTTTACATTAAGATTCATATAACAAATGTTATTTCTAACCTGATTATAAGCCCTCCCTGTTGCAAAAATTGCAAAGGAGGAAGCAAAAACGGTTTTTCCTGAAAGTGCAAGGCCCGATGCAGTTGACATTATATCCTGTTCAGATATGCCAAGGTCGAAAAATCTTTCTGGAAATTCTCTGGCAAAAATCTCCGTTTTTGTTGATTTTGAAAGGTCTCCATCAAGAACCACAATATCATCCCTCTCCTTACCAAGTTGGGCAAGGGTCTCGCCATACGCTTTTCTCAATGATTCTAACCTATATCTTTTAGAGCCCGTTTAACCTCCTCCTTGTTTGGGGCTTTCCCATGCCATTCTACCCTATTTTCCATAAATGAGACTCCCTTCCCCTTTATTGTTTTTGCTATTATCATAGTTGGCTTCCCTTTTGTAGCAAGGGCTTCATCAATTGCGCCCTCTATTTCTATAAAAGAATTCCCATCTATTTCAATCGTGTGCCATCCAAACGCTTTCCACTTATCAGTAAGTGGATAGGGGTCTTTAATCTTATTTACTCTTCCATCTATCTGTAGATTGTTGTTATCAAGTATGGCTGTTAGATTATCAAGGTGAAATCTATGACTTGACATCGAGGCCTCCCAGATTTCACCCTCATTAATTTCTCCATCACCAAGAAGTACATAAACATGGTAATCCTTCCTATCAAGCTTTCCTGCCATAGCCATTCCGTTGGCAATGGAGAGTCCCTGCCCAAGAGATCCAGTCGATGCTTCAACCCCTGGTGTATCAAGATATGAAGGATGGCCTTGAAGAATACTCCCCAATTTTCTGAGGGTGTGTATCTTCTCTCGAGGGAAATAACCAAGAAGAGAAAGCACTGAGTAAAGCACTGGACAGGCATGTCCTTTTGAAAGCACAAATCTGTCTCTATCTTCCCATTTTGGATTTTTTGGGTCCAGTTTCATTTTCTTAAAATAAAGATAAACAACAATTTCTACGGCGGAAAGCGAACCGCCAGGATGCCCTGATCCCGCCTCACCTATCATCTCAATTATATCCCTTCTTACCTGACGTGCTATTTTTTCCAGTTTCTCATATCCCATTGAGAAAAGATTATCCAAGTATAAACAATTGTCAAGAAAGAAAATTTTTCTTGCATATTTTGTCACAAATAAGATATGGATCAGTGCTACAGAAAAACACGAAGTAGAAGAAGATATATCTTTTTTTATTTTTTCTTTTTGGTCTCCCAACAGACGAGGTAGGAGAAGTATAGAACGAAAAGCAAGGTAGGAGAGAAGTAGAAAGAGAAGCAAGGTAGGAGCCAAGTAGGGAGAGAAGCGAGGTAGGAGAGAAGCAAGAAGATAAGCAAGGTAAAGGACACCGGAGGCTTTAA
>Ga0190360_1000649_pt1 | contig 18985 bp, 18 predicted proteins | sample 48721834_MG_FD_161271 | JGI IMG/M metagenome (GOLD analysis project Ga0190360, IMG submission 161271) | Hydrothermal vent microbial mat bacterial communities from Southern Trench, Guaymas Basin, Mexico - 4872-18-3-4_MG | ecosystem: Environmental > Aquatic > Marine > Hydrothermal vents >... | reverse complement strand
CTCTTGAAAATCTATCCTTTAGCCCTAGTTAAGCAAGCCCCCCTTTATAGCTGGTATTTGAAAGGCAAATTTAAGCCTTATTCTGAAAAAGAACTAATCAATCTTTTAATCGAAATTAAAAAGAAGGTTCCTCGATACTGTCGAATCCAAAGAATTGTCAGGGATATTCCATCCAAAGAGATTATTGAAGGGGGAAGCAAAATTTTAAATTTAAGAGAGGTGGTTCAAAAGGAAATGAGAAAGAGAGGATTGAAATGTAAATGTATAAGATGTCGAGAAGTAAAAGAAAAGTATAATCCCGAGGAAAAACTTTGTCTTTTCCGAGAGGATTATGAGGCCTCAGGCGGTAAAGAAATATTTTTAACCTTTGAAGATAAAAGGGGAGAGAAGCTTTATGCTTTACTCCGCCTCCGCCTTCCATCTTTTGTTTCCAAGCTGGCAGAGAACTGTTCTCTGCCAGCTCTCCCAGTTTTGCAGGAAACGGCAATAATTCGAGAAGTTCACACCTATGGCCAAATGTTGCCAATCGGCGAAAAATCTCTCTCCCCCCAACATCGCGGCTTAGGTAAAAAATTAATTAGAGAAGCTGAAAAAATTGCTAAAAGAGAGTTTGGTTTAAATAAGATTACAGTAATTTCTGCTGTAGGAACAAGACCCTACTACCGAAAGTTAGATTATCGCTTGAAAGATACTTATATGGTAAAGAAAATTTAAATAATTTTTACTACTAAGTAACCGATAATAGAAAAGAGGGCAATTGGTGGAAGAGCGGGCATTGGTTGACGGACTTCTTTGGAGATAAAAATCAGAAAACCAACTAAAAGACCAACAAGAGAGAACCCAGCCACAATTAAAGAATTAGAAATCCCTTGGGGAATCAAAGAGACAGCTAAAATTAAAGGAAAGACAATGTCCCCTGCTCCTAAAATTAAAAATTTGCCCCCAGGCCTTACTTCTTTTAAATTGGCTGAGAAATCAGAAATCTTTTGAGGAACAACAATTCCTAAAATTGCCTGTCCTTTAACCATCTCTTCCGCCATTCTTACCATATGTTTTGTTTTGTAAACAGCAATGAAATCATAAATTGAAAAAATTAAAAGGAGCAAAATGACCATCCCAGGAGTAAATCTTAAACCCAAACCAGCCCCTACTCCTGCAATAGCGAAAATTACTGCTAAATTATTAATTAATAAAGAAGTTTTTTTTAGAAGAAAGAAAATTAAAAAACCAACTATTAAAAAAGCTAAAATATCTGGAAACCACAAGCCAAAAAAGAAAAGGTTGCCAAAACCAATAGTTATTATAAAAAGTCCTTTTAAAATCAATCCTTTCCCCTTTTTAAACTTCAGAAAGTAAATTATCAAAAGCAGGAAGACCGTAGCAAAAAGAAAATAAAATAAAAATTGGGAAAGAGGAATCTGGGGTGGAGAAATTTTCTGAACTTTAAAAATTGCTTGTAATCTCAAGCCAGCTAAAATTCCCAGTCCTAAACTTAAAGAAAACAAAAAAACCTCAAATCCAAAAACTCGCCAGGGATGAATCAATGAAGGTATCATTTCTTTCTGGCTTTGATTTTGAAAATCTTTTGGCATTTTTGATAACGAAAAGGTGAAGGAGTACGATAACTGATTCTGCCCTTCTTAGCCTTTTTAGAGGAATATTTTTTCATAAATTTAAGTTATTTAACCTTCTCTGAGCAGCGAATTTTTCAGAAAGAGAAATTTTACTTAGTTTAATACCCTTCTCTAAAATTTCGATGGTTCGATCATAAGTAGCTCTATCAACTGGATAGGGAGTGGAATCTTTGCCACCATGAGCAAATGAATATCTTGCCGGGTCTTCGTAAGAAGGTTTAGCGCCATAAATTATTTCAGCTACTAAAGAGAGAGCTCTTATTGTTTTTGGCCCAATTCCTTTCAAAGATAAAAGCTGTTCAAAGTTTTGAGGTTGTTGAGATTTAGCAAAAAGGATAGTTCTTTCTAGTCTCCGCAAATCAAATTTTTCTTCAACAACCGGATGCCAATGGAATTCAATATTGGGCATTTGCATTTCAGTAAAACCAGGTAATCTTTTTTGTCTTATCAGATAATTAGTTTTTCTTAAAATCAATTTAATATCTCTTAAAAATGTTTTGGGCCCCTCTTTTACTAATTCGGTAGAAACTTTCCGATTCTGATTGCTTTCTCGAGCAGTTAAATTCAAAGGTTTCACTTTGGCATCAGAGATAATTCCTGAATGAGGTTCTTCTACAAAATCTTTAAGTTGAGTGGAGGACCAATGATAACGACGGGCTTTTTGTATATTTGTGTTCATTCCCTGCTGGACAACACTCCATTGACCGGTTTCATTAAAAATTAAATTATGATGGTAAATCTGGAAGCCATCTTGTAGCAAAGAGTTGTCTATTTTTGCTGAAATTTTTGAAGCATATATAAGTTTGTCAATTTTTTCTTGAGAAAAACCCAAAACCTCTCCCCATTTTTGAATTTGTTCTGGAGTTTTTTTTGAGGTTTTCCCCTTGCCACCACAAACAAAAATACCTAAATCTTTTTCTAAATCACGAATCCCTTCTTTTAGCGCTCCTAAGGTTGTAGTGGTTAAACCGGAGCTGTTCCAATCAAAGCCAATTACACATCCCAGACTCTGAAACCATATAGGATCAGATAATCTCTTTAAGATTTCTTCTGGGCCAAATTCTTCTCGGATAGCTAAAAGAATGCCCCTTGAGAGACGTTTCATCCTTTCAAAAAGCCATTTGGGGCATCTCCCATAATCCAAAGGAACTGTCGCAATTCCAGTTCTCATACTTTCATCCTAACAAAAAACTGGCTTCTCAGCCAGCGATTCCACTAAAATGGACGGTCGTCGCAAATAATGGAATTAGGTTCGGGAAATTCGGATTAAACCGGAACAAGGAATAATTTCTATTCCTCTTTTTTCTAATTCATCCAAAAATAGATTTACTCCTAAAGAGTCGGAAGAAATATGCCCAGCAATAACGACATTAATATTTGAAGCTTCAGCTTCCTTCTTGTGTTCTTCCGAGATATGCATTCCAACTACTGTACCAATACCGGCTCCAGCCATTTTCTCATAAAGTTTTGGTGAGCCTTCGGTACCACCAGTGATTTCAGTTAAAGCGATTTTACCACAGCGATTTTCCTCAGACCCTACAAAAATCTTGGGACCCGCTCCAATCTTTGAGGCTTCTTTATACTCTGGGATTTCTTTTAAGAGATCAATTAAATCTTCGATTCTTTCTAAATCTTTATTTCCTTCTACTTTATCTTTCAAAAATTTTGCTGCTAAATTATCACACACTGTATGCAAACACATTAGATTAAATCCTAAAATTCGAGCCGTATCTACTGTTCTTTGGTGATTGGCAGCATTGACTCCTCTTGCTACTTCCGAAATTCTTTCTTTCATCAAACCTTCAGCAATGTTTATCGGCACACCATACTGATTGAAAACATCACACTGAAGTTCCATTACATCGGCTAAATGAGCTAATCCTTTTCCTAAGGGGTGATGAGAAATTATTAAATCAATTCCTCCAAGCTCTTTAGCTAGTAAAATTTCAGCTGGTTCAATGTCAACGCCAACCAAAACTTTCTTAATATCTTTATCCTCAGAAACATTTAAGATTCTTGAATCTAAGTAAGGATTTTCCAAGGACTCTTTATCAAATTCTTCTTTCTCTTTATCTGGAAGTTTTTCATATTTTTTTCTTTTTCTTTCCAGAAATTTCTCAACACCCTCTTTTCCTCGAAAATCAGCTTCAATGCCCATTTGGATTGCTAAATTGTAGATTTCATTTATTTTCATTTTTGCTTTTTAAATTAGAGGGATTATTTTTTAAAAATTTTTCATAAAGTTGTTGGATTAATCTCTCTTGTTCTTCCAAATCTAAAACTTCTCGGCGAATCCGAGCTTTCTCTTTGCGAATATATTTTCGGATGCTTTTGGGAAGTCGGATTTTTGGCATAAATAAAAAATTGCTGAGCAGAAATTGGTAACATAATATTTGATATCTTAACTTATTTTCTTTAGATTTTCAAGAAAAGTTATTCTCCTTTTATAACAGCTAAAGGAACTAATTTAGCGACCTTTTTGGAAAGACCAGCATTATGAACTACTTCAACCACCTCATCAATATTTTTGTAAGCCAAGGGGGCTTCTTCAGCTATTCCCCGCATTGACCAACACTTCACTAAAATTCCTTTTTCCTTTAACTTATTCACTACTTCCTGACCAGATATTGTTCTTACGGCCTGATGCCTTGACATTGTTCTGCCTGAACCGTGACAAGTGGAAAAGAATGCTTCCTTTCCTTCCTGAGTACCTACCAAAACATAAGAGGCTGTTCCCATCGAACCGGGAATTAAAACCGGTTGGCCAACTGCTCGATAGCTTTCTGGAATTTCCGGATGACCTGGAGGAAAGGCTCTGGTTGCTCCTTTTCGATGGACGCAAACTTCGATTTCCTTATCTCCAACTTTATGTTTTTCAATCTTGGCGATATTGTGGGCTACATCATAAAGAGTGACTAAAGGAGAAGCTTTATCCCCTAAAACCTTTTTCCAAGCTTTTCTAACATAGTGAGCTATCATTTGGCGATTCGCCCAAGCATAATTTGCTCCACAAGCCATAGCTCCGAAATACCTTTTTCCTTCTGGCGAATTTATTGGGCAAGCTGCTAATTCTCGATCAGGCAACCGTATTCTATATTTTGCCATCGCTTGCATCATTATTCGGATATAATCGGTAGCGATTTGATGGCCCAACCCGCGAGAGCCTGTATGAATCATAATTACTATTTGATCTTTAAATAATCCAAAAACCTCAGCAACTTTTTCATCGAAAATTTCTCCAACTTTCTGAATTTCTAGGAAATGATTCCCACTTCCTAAAGTTCCTACTTGATCTCTTCCTCGATTTTTTGCTCGAGAAGAAACTGCAAAAGCTTCTGCTCTTTCCAATTTTCCCCCGGCTTCACAATTTTCTATATCTTCTTTCTCTCCATATCCTTTTTCAACTAAATATCTTGCCCCACCTTCTAAAATTCGATCAATCTGCTCAAGAGAGATTTTTATCTGCCTTCCTCGACCAAGACCAGAAGGAACCTCTTTTTGAATCTCAGTAGCTAATTTGTCTAAATAAGGTTTAATGTCTTTTTCTGAATAATCTGACTTTAAAAGTCGCATTCCACAGTTTATATCATAGCCCACCCCACCGGGTGAAATAACCCCTTCTTTCATATCCATTGCTGCTACTCCTCCTATTGGAAACCCATAGCCTTCGTGCATATCAGGCATAGCCATACTATACTTTAAAATTCCAGGCAAAGTAGCTACATTAACAAGTTGCTCAAGAGATCTATCTTTAAAACTCTCTTCCAGCATTTTTTCGGTCACATAAGCTCGGGCTGGAACTTGCATATCAGCCCGAAAACTCTTGGGAATTTCCCACAAATAGTGGTTTATTTTTATAAAGTCTTTCTTTTGAATCATATTCTTTTATTTTAGCTGAATTTCTCGGAAATAAAAACTGCCTACTCAGAAAACAAGAGTAGACAGTTAAAAAATTATGACCGATTTCTTCTCATCTAAAAATTGCAATGAGTGCTTCCAACCCGCTGGATCGTGTCTACATTCAACAATCTTGCACCATCTAGCTTTTGAAGGACAAGGAAGATATCTTACATTCTGCCTACTCTTCCAGATCGTTAAGGGAGGCTCGCAATTGTCTTGTGGTTCTACAAATCTCAATATATCTTTTCTAATTCCAATGTTAGTGGTGCCTTTGGGAATCTGATAAATTCTTCCCTTTTCTACTCTTACCTCTTTAATTATCTTAAACATAATTCTCCTCCTCACTTCTTAACTTCTTAAAGGGCATTTTCTTAACTTATTTCTTAACTTATCTGATAATAAATTTTTGTCAAATGTCAAAAAGGACCGTTGCTTCCCAGATACCATCTTTCTCTTGGTGAAGATCTAAGTCATGATAAGTAACTGCTTTAATATCTTCACCAAAACTTTCCACTTTTTGGCCAATCAGTTCTCCTTTTATTTCATTATCAGTGAACTCTTTAAATCTTACTTCTTTGTAAACTTCTTTATTCACTTGACTCAAATACAAACCTTCACTTAGAAAATCTACCAAAAGGGAAGGCAAATCAGAGGATTTTATCTTAAAATCTCTTCTTACTTCCTGAGGCAAGATGGTGGCTTTTTGGCTTTCAGTCATTGCCAAGAGCATATTAGAAAAAAGTTCTTCTTTTGTTTTGCCAAAAGCTCTTATCTTCAAATCAGCCTTGTGTTCTAAAATTTCGTATTTTTTCATTCTTTTACCTTAAAATATTCAAAGTGGGGAAAGTTAGTTCTTCAGTCCTCGGATTTTCTGCTCTTAATAATCTCTTTAACCACAAAATAGCAAAGGTAAAAGGGAAAACCTATTTTAACTAAATTTTCAACTAATTTTTCCATTTTTTGTTCTTAGGTTTAAATTTCAGAAAGTAACTCTTTAACGACCTTTCTATCATCCCAAGGGATTTTTTTACCACCAGCAACACACATCCAGGGTTCTGAACCTTTGCCAGTGATTATGACTGTATCCCCAGGTCTTGCTAGACTCAAAGCTGTCCTTATTGCTTTTTTCCGGTCTAAAATTTTCTTTATTTTCTCTTGGGCTCTTGCGCCTGCTGCTATTTCTTCTATTATTTTTATCGGATTCTCATCGTAAGGATCTTCATTAGTTAAAATAATCTCATTGCAATATTTAGCAGCAATTTTCCCCATTACTGGTCTTTTCCATTTATCTCTGCCTCCACCAGCTGCTCCCAAAACACAAATTAGTTGATGAGTTGATGAGTTGATGAGTTGATGAGTTAGGGTTTGGTAAACTTTCTCTAAAGAATCGGGGGTGTGGGCATAATCAACAATAACTTTAAAGGGTCTTTCAATAATGGCCTCCATTCTGCCAGCAATCCTTTCTGTTCTCTCTAAGGCCCTTTTGCAAACTCCCAAACTAGCCTCTTGCGACAACCCTATACAAATTGCTGCTAAAGCATTGTAAATATTGAATTCCCCGAAAAGGTGAAGGTTAAACTCAATCCCTTCGACCTTAAAACTTACTCCACCTGTCCTTTCTTTAATATCACTTGCTCTAATAACCAAAGCAGGGCCTTTTAGGGAAATTTGATCTCTGAAAATTGAAAAGCTAAATTTTCTTTCCGCTTTAAATTTTAAAAAGTAATTCACATTCTCATCATCTAAGTTTAAGATATGAACTTTGGAGCAAGCTTGAAATAATTTTCCTTTTGCTTCTCGATATTTCTCAAAAGAACCATGCCTCTCAATATGTTCAGGAGATAAATTAGTAAATACTACCACATCAAAATCAATGAAACGGTGGCGGTGCTGTAAAATTCCTTCAGAGGTAACCTCAATTATGGCGTACTGGCACCCACTATCCACTGCTTCTTTTAAAAATCTCTGAAGCTTTAATCTGCCTGGCATTGTCATTTTCAAATCATTCAGCCATTCTTTATCACCTATTTTAAATCTAATTGAAGAAATTGAAGCAATTTTGTATCCTGCCTCTTTCAAAATCTGCCCAGCTAACTCTACCACTGTTGATTTCCCCTTGGTTCCGGTAACTCCAATGACTTTTAATCGTCGGGAGGGGAATCCGTATAAAATTGCTCCGAGCAAAGCCAATAAAAAATGATACCAACTTAAAAAAAACGAAGGGGTGATTTTTCTGATAAGATTTTTCATTATCTTCCTAAGAGTTTGAGGGCCTGTTTAATTTTCTCTTGAGGATCTTTCATCTCTTTCGGAAGTTGAGAGAGAACCTTTTTTACTTCTTCTTTTTTGAAACCGAGATTGACTAAGGCCAAAAACGCTTCATCTTCTGGGATCTTTTCTTTTTCTGGAGAAGAAAAACTTTTCAGTTTTCCAGAAAGCTCTAAAATAATTTTCTTGGCTTTCTTTTTGCCAATTCCTGGAATTCCCTCAAAAATTTTTTCATTTCCTTTTTCTATTTCTTTTTTAATTTTCTCTGGAGGGCCAATTGAAGAAATTTCTAAAGCTGCTTTTGGTCCCACGCCGGGAATATTCCGGATTAACTTAAAAAGTTCCGATGTCTCATAATCTAAAAAGCCATATAATCTCAAGCTTCTTTCTCCAATATCTAAATAACAAAAAACCTTGAGGTCTTGGCCAATTTGTGGTATTTTGGCTAGTGATCTCTTTGAAAGAAAGATCTGATAGCCCACTCCTGAGACTTCTAAAATCAAAAAATTTTGCTTTTTTAAGATAATCTTGCCTTCTAAGTAGCTAATCATACTAGTTTAATAATAACTTTAATTTTCTTTATGTTCAAATTAGTTTCCAAGTTCAAACCAACTGGTGATCAGCCTCAGGCTATTGAAAAATTAGTTAAAAACCTCCAAGCTGGGGCAAAACACCAAGTACTTTTAGGAGTAACCGGTTCGGGAAAAACTTTTACAATGGCCCAAGTTATTGAGGAAGCCCAAAGGCCAGTTCTAATAATTTCTCACAACAAGACATTAGCTGCTCAATTATATCAAGAATTTAAAGAGTTTTTCCCAGAAAATGGCGTTCATTATTTTGTCTCTTACTATGATTATTATCAACCTGAGGCCTATATCCCCCAAACCGATACCTATATTGAAAAAGATGCCAAAATCAACCAAGAAATAGATAAATTAAGACATGCTGCTGTTCAGGATGTGTTAACCAGAGAAGATGTGATAGTAGTTGCTTCAGTTTCTTGTATTTACAATATTGGCTCCCCTGAAACCTATCAAAAAGTCTCTCTGGAAATAAAGGTGGGGCAAGAGATAAAAAGGAAAGATTTTATCTCTCACCTAACCTCTTTGCAATATCAGAGGAATGATATTGACTTAAAACCCGGCACTTTCCGAGTTCGGGGCGATACTGTTGAAATTTTTCTAGTTACTGGAAAAGAAATTTTAAGGGTTGAATTTTTTGGTGATAAGATTGATAAAATTTCCAAAGTGAAACCTTCTCTTTCCTCAACCTATTCACTCCTCACTCTAAACTATAAACTCTACCCTGCTCAGTTCTGGGTAACTCCCCAAGAAAAATTAAATATTGCTATAGAAAATATAAAGCTTGAATTACAAGAAAGATTGCGAGAGTTAAAAAAACAAAAAAAATTACTTGAAGCTCAAAGGTTGGAACAACGAACGAATTACGATTTAGAGATGTTAAAAGAAACTGGCTATTGTCATGGAATTGAAAATTATTCAAGACATCTAGAATTCCGAGAGCCAGGCGAGCCACCATTCACTTTATTGGACTACTTTCCAGAGGATTTCTTAATATTTATTGACGAATCTCATATGACTGTTCCTCAACTGCATGCGATGTACAACACGGATCGTTCAAGAAAAGAAACCTTAATTGAATATGGTTTTCGCCTCCCCTCTGCTTTAGACAATCGGCCTTTGAGTTTTGGAGAATTTGAGAAAAAAGTTAAACAGGTAATTTTTGTCTCAGCCACTCCTGGATCTTATGAAATATCAAAAATCAAAAAGCAAAAAGCAAAATTACTGGTGGAACAGCTAATCAGACCAACTGGGCTTTTGGAGCCATCTATTGAAATCCGACCAACCGGAAACCAAATTAAAGATTTGATCGAAGAAATTAAGAAGCGAATTAAAAAGAAACAAAGAACCTTAGCTATCACTTTGACTAAAAGATTAGCTGAGGAGCTATCTGAATATCTTGAGGAACAAGGGATTTCTACCCATTATTTACACTCTGAGATTAAAACTTTAGAAAGACCAGAAATCCTCAGAAAGTTAAGAAAAGGCGAATATGATGTGATTGTTGGAATAAATCTGCTGAGGGAAGGACTTGACTTGCCAGAGGTCAGCTTAGTTGCTATTTTAGATGCTGATAAAGAAGGTTTTTTAAGAAATGAAACCACTTTGATCCAGACTATGGGCAGAACAGCTAGACACCCAGAAGGTCATTGTATTTTGTATGCTGATAGGCAAACTACTTCTATTAAAAAAGCCATTAAAGAGGTAGAAAGAAGAAGGAAAATCCAAATAGAATATAATAAAAAACACAATATCACCCCAAAACCAATTGTAAAAGAAATCCGAGAATGGCCATTTGTTTCAAAGGAAAAAACTATTGGCTCAGAATTTGCTTTAGTAAAAGATGTTAAGCTTTTAGAAAAAGAAATGAAAATTGCTGCAGCAAACCTTGATTTTGAAAGAGCAGCTGAGATAAGAGATCTTATCAGAAAATTAAAGAAAGCTTGACAAAATGGTTGCTCTGAGTAAGATGTTAGCATTAGCGTTAAGAAGCTCTTTTTATTTTATAAAGAAAAAGAAAATAAAAAAATATAGAAGACATGGAGGAGTGAAAAATGTCAAGAAAAAGAAAGATAATCTTTACGGTTCTGGTAGGTTTTCTGGTTTTATTGGTAGTTACCTGGTCTTCTCGGGGCGATGTAAAGGAATTTGAGGAGGAATATTGGCTAAAAATCAGAGTACCCAAGGGATGGAATATTACCAAATCCTTACTCCAGAGATGGCGAGAAGCAACTTATTGGGAGTTAATCAAAGTAGTTCAGGAAAGAAATAAAATCGAGAATCCTAATTATATCAAATGGGGAACTGTGGTTGAGATACCTAATCTGGAAAAAATTGCCAAGGAAGTATGGAAACTTGAGGAAAAAGATAGAGAGATTAGAGAACTAAGAGGAAAAGTAGTAAAGCTGATGGTGGAAAGAGACGGACTAGAAAAAGAAGCGGGGAATCTTGAGAAAGAAAACGCTCGTTTGTTGACAGAACTTCGAAATCGAGAAAAGCAAATTTCGTTTCTGGAATTAGGGAAAGAAGAATTGAATAAGAAAATCAGGGGCTTAATCGCTGAAAACAATTCTCTTAAGGAAGAAATTACTACTTTAAAAGAAGAGTTTTCTCGAATTGAGACGAGGAGAGCTGAAGCTGAGAAGTTATTAGAATCAATCCGAGAAGAAAATCAGTCCTTAAAAGAAGCTCTTGGAGAAGAAAGAAAGAAAATCGAAACTCTCAACAAGGAAAACGGCAAATTAAGCGAGAGAGTAATTGCTCTTCAAGGTCGCGTTCAGAAATTGAGTGACGAAATTAAAGAAAAAGAGAAAGCAATTTCTGTTTTAGTAAGAGAAAGAGAAAAATTTCAAGAAGAGATAAAGTCTCTGAAAGAAGAAATTGCTAACTTAAAAAAAGAACTTAATGCTCGCGAAAAGAAAATTGCAGAACTTATTGCTGAAAATAAGGAGCTGAAATATGCTGCGGTTTGGAAGATTATTCTCATCGGAGCAGTAATCATTCTTCTGGGAATAATAGTTGTTCTCGCTCTCAGGATAAGACAAATTAAAATTAAAGAAGAAAGATAACAAACAAATCCTCTGGTTCAAGCCCAGAGGGTTTTTGTTGAAATTTTTAAGAAATTTGCTATTATTTATTTATCTATATGCCAGTAACCAAATCAGCTAAAAAAGCTTTGAGGCAAAATATTAAAAGAAGGAAAAGAAATCTCTTGAGAAAGAAAAAAATAAAAGATCTCGTAAAAGAGATCAAGGGTTTAGTTGCTGAAAAGAAAATTGACCAAGCCAAAAAGCTTCTCTCCCAACTTTACAAGGCCTTAGATAAAGCAGCTAAAGTTGGTACCATAAAGAAAAACACCGCCGCCCGCAAAAAATCAAGAATAACTAAATTTGTGCTAAAAACATCTTAAGTCCTTCTTCAGGGGTTAACTTGCCGCTTTTAATAGCTAGGTCTGTTTCAAAGATTTTAAGGTAGGCCTTTTTTAATTGCTCTGGAGTAAAGTAATTACTTGCTTGCCAGCTTTTTTGAGCAGCGTAAGGATGAGAAATATTGAGTTTTAAAAAATCACTTAAAGTTTTATGCTTTGTCTTCAGAGTACTAGCGATCAAAAGGTTTCTAAATTGGAAATTTATCATTTTCAAAAGATAAAGGGGGCTGTCGCCTTTTTGTAAATGATTTTGAATTAATCTCAGAGCTTTCTTTTTATTCTTTTGAGCCACTGCCTCAATAGTTTCAAAGATTGAAACATCTATCTTCGGCTTGACTAAAAGATTTACATCCCCTTCTCGAATGGTCCCTTTCTTATAATTACTTAGTTTTTTAATTTCTCCATCCATTTGCCAGAGATTGTTTCCAACAAATTCAACTAATCTCAGCAAAGCCCGGGAATCTATTATCCTTCCTCTCTTCTTGAATTCTTTTTCCACCCAGTTTCTTAAACTTGCCCCTTCTAGTAATTTGAATTCTTGAGATTTTCCGTATTTTTTTAATGCTTTGAAAGTTTTGTCGTTCTGAACCAGCTCCTTTTTTTCCAAAAGAACCACAATATCTTCAGACCTGCTGATATCTTTTATTTTCTCGGTGAATTGTTCTTTGAATTTTTGGTTGGAAAATACATTTTCTAAAAAAAACAATTTCTTTTTAATAAACATTGAACGCTGGAAAAGTTTGTCCCAGAATTCTTTGAAGCTGATTTGACTAGCATCAATTTTCTCCAAATTTAACCCACTTTTGTGGACTCTTTTATATTGATTTTCGATCTCTCTAAGTTTTTGACACAGCCTATATGTATCTTTGCCGTATAAGAATAGAATCATGAATAACGAATTATGAATTATGGTTTAATTTATTCTTCTGATTCCTCCTGATTCTTGATTCCTACTTCCTAATTCATTTTTGGCATTTGGGACAATAATGAGCTGATCTCCCACCAATTTTTATTCTTTTAATAACCGCCCCACATCTGAAACATTTTTCCCCTTCTCTTCGGTAAACTTTTCTTAATTTATCAAAGTCTCCTCTTTCGCCACTGGGAGTACGGTAATCAGAAATTGATTCACCTTTTAACTCGATAGCTTTTTTAAGAATATCTCGTAAAGATTGATAAAGTTTTTTTAAATCAGCTTCTTTTAATTTAGAAGCGTCTTTGAACGGATGAATTTTCGCTCGAAATAATGCTTCGTCAGAATAGATATTTCCAACTCCAGAAATTATCTCTTGATCCATTAAAACTTGTTTTATCTTTCCTTTTTTCGAAGTCAATCTTTGTTTAAAATCACCAAAACTAATTTCTAAAGGATCAGGTCCTAATAATTCCAATACTTCTTTTATTTCTTCAGTTTTAGCAAGTTCCACTTTAGCAAATTTTCTTAAATCAGACAAAGCAAGTTGATAACCATTATCTAACTCAAAAATTAAGTGTAAAAACCGGTTCATAGGGTCGTTCCTCAGCGGACCACTTTCTTCTGCTACCCACTTATTATTTTCCATTTTCCATTTACCATATAATAAATGTCCTGTTAACTTCTGGTGGATTAATAAGGAAAAATTTTCTGAGAGGTCAAAAATAATGTTTTTACCGGCCCGCCAAATTTTTAAAATTTTTTTATTTTTTATTTTTCTCTTAAATTCGCTAAAACTCTTTGGTTTTTTAATCATTTTTGGAAAATCGCACCAGACATCAAGAAAGGTCCTCGAGAGGACCTTTTTCCTTAAATCGCGAACTGTTGTTTCTACTTCGGGAAGTTCAGGCATGCCAATTTTGCCCAAGAGGGCAAGTGTTAACGAAGTCCGATTGGCTGCAAAATTGAGCACCCAGCACATAAAGCGTTATGTGCTGGGTAAAGAATTCACAAATCTCTCAGGCTTCGCTTTCAGCTCGCCTTCGCGAGTGAATTCTTTACTTTCTCAATAATTTCATTAGGGGTGAAGTGAGCTTTGACCAAATAGTCAACTGCTCCAAGCTTTAATCCCTTCTCCACATCTTCTCTCTGTCCTAAGTTGGAGAGAATAATTACTGGAATTGAAGCTAAAGCAGGGTCATCTTTCATCTTTGACAATACCTCAAACCCATCAATCCCCGGTAAAATTAAATCCAGCAAGACTAAATCGGGCTTTTCTTCTTTTATTTTTTTTAAACCTTCCTCTCCGTCTATGGCTTCTACTATTTCGTAATTTTCAGCAATTAACTTTCTGGTGATAAGTTCTCGCAGAAATTTATCATCTTCAACTATTAATATTTTTTTAGCCATAGAAATTAGCCAATTTGTTTTTTAACCTTTTCAATTACTTCTTGAGGGTCAAACTCAGTTTTAATCAGCCAATCTTTAGCTCCCAATTTTTGAGCTTTATCTAATTCAACCGGCTGGCCAGAATTGGAAATGACAATCACCGGAATATCTTTAAGAGTTTCATCTTTCTGTATCTCTTCCATTACTTCAAAACCACCTTTTTTTGGCATAATAATATCGAGTAAAATTAGATCGGGTTTTACTTCTCTCATTTTTTCTAACCCCTCAACCCCATCTTTGGCAACTGAAACCTCATAACCCTCCTGAGTTAATTTTCTCTGCAAAAGCTCATAAATTAGCTCTTCATCTTCAACAATAAGAATTTTTTTGGCCATAAATTTTGGATATGTTTGCCTTTTAACCTTTAAATTAATTATAGCAAATTATTTTTCAAGTGGCAAAGTGAAATAGAAAGTTGTTCCTTTGCCTTCTTCTGACTCAAACCAGATTTTGCCACCATGAGCCTCAATTATGTTTTTGGCGATAAAAAGACCTAATCCCGTCCCTTCAGTTTCAGCCCGGATAGCATTAGCCGCTCTAAAAAACCTTGAAAATACTCGATTTTGTTGATCTTTGGGAATACCAATTCCTGTATCTTGAACTGAAACTAAAATTTCTTTTTTATCTTTTAAATATTCGATAGAAACTTTAACTTTCCCCCCGGGATTTGTGTAATGGATGGCATTGTCAACTAAATTTTGAAAAACAAGAGAAATTTTTTCTGAATCAACTGCCAGTTCTGGAATTTTTGTCTTTGGTTTTTGGAATTTGAAGTTTAAGCCTTTTCTTTGGGCAACCTCCTTCAAAGGAGTAATTACTTTCTCGGCCTCTTTTGTTATATCTTGCTTTTTAATATTATAAAGGAACCTTCCTTCCTCAATTCGAGTTACGTTTAAGAGGTCATTGATTAAATGGATCATTCTTTCGTTGCTTTGGTAAGTTTTTTCTAAAAAGCCTCTCTGTTCTTTAGGAACTCTTCCTAAATCTCCATCTAAAATCATTCTTAATGTCCATTTTATAGCTGAAAGGGGGGTTCTCAACTGATGAGCGGCAATTGAGACAAATTCAGTTTTTAATCTTTCAACAATTTTTTCTCTAGTAATGTCTCTTAGAATAACAAGTGTGCCGATTTTTTCTTCTCCTAAAAATACCGGGATGGCAGAAATTTCCAAGACAAGATTTTCTTTCAATTTCAGTTCCTTACGATAGACGCCTTTTATCTCTTCGCCCAAAATTTCAATTAAAGGAGATAATGAAGAAATTTTTTTGAACTCTTTGATATTCTTCCCAATCACTTTTTCCGGTGTAATTCCGAAGAGTTCCTGAGCTTTGGGATTAATTGAAGATAAGAGGTTATCGCGGTCGAAAAACAAAAGGGCTTCAGGAAAATTCTGAAAAATTGCCATAGTCTTATCACGTTCCTCTTCAGCTCGTTTTCTTTCTTCTTCGACATCTTCCAAAATATTCAATAAAGCTTCTCTGGTTTCTTTAAACATTTTAATAGCTTCCTCACTCAAAACAGGGGTTGAAAATTGATCAGGGGCGGAAACCGAAGATTTATCTTTTTTTCGCCTTTGAATGAGTTTTTTCATATTTTTCTAGACGAAGTTTCATTCCCTTTAATTGAGCCTCCATTTTTTTTATTTGCCGCTTCAATTCCATCATTTTTAATTCTCTGCCCACTGTTAATCGATGAAACCTTTCCAACTCTCTCAATCTTTCTCTTAGTTCTTTAGTTTTCCTTTCGTTTTCTCTTTTTAAAACCTTAGCCTGCTCTCTTAACTGTCGAGTTCGAGCTCTTACTCTTATTTCTAAAACTTCACTAGTTTCCTTCAAAATTCTTCTTGATTTCTCCAATTCTTCTATCAATCTGGCATTTTTAAAAGCAATAGCAGTTTGATTAGCTAATGTAGTGAGCAGGGTTAAGTCGGTAGTGCTAAAAGGTTCCCCAGAAAGTTTAGGCCCTAAGCTTAAAAATCCTACCATCTCTTCCTTAGAAACTAAAGGAATTATTAAAAAGGACTCAATCCTTTTTAGTTCTTTAATTACCTCTTTTAATTCTTCTCTCTCCTCTTCTTTCAAAGAGGACTCGGAAAGCCTATAATTTATTTCCTCAAAAAGGATAGGGGTTTTAGTTTTTTTAGCAAATTTAATTAGAGGAGAAGCTGGGTCAACTTCTAAGATCCCTTTTATTTTTTGAGGAGTTTTAGCAATAAACTTTTTGTTGGCATAATCAAAAATAAATATTTTAGGATCTTTTGTTTTTACTGTTTTAGTTAAAACAGAAAAGAGAAGAGAAAGAGCTTCATCAAGCCGAATTACTGAAGCAATTGCCCTGCTTGCTTGCTCTAAAGCTTTTTGGTAATCGTATCTTGCTTTAAAGAAGATTTTGTCGGTAGCAGTTGCTATTAGATTTTCTAAACGGGGAAAAGAAAGAACCATAATCACCGAAATTCCCAGAGCCACTAACCAGGGGCTTACCCCAAATACCTTTTGGAATATTTCATATCCCAGAAAGAGGCCTAAAACCAGTAGGCTGGTTATGAAGATGACCAAAAACGAATAAATAATTCCTTTCCGGATAATAACGCTAATCTCTATTAATCGGTACTTTAAAATTGCATAGGTTATAACTGAAGCATAGAAAGGAATAAAAAATCCATGAAGAGGAGGAAGATCAAAAAATGGACGCAAAAAAGCAGTAGCTCCTCCGCCAAAACCAAAGAGAATTGCTAAAATCATATATTTAGCTCGAACTTTCTTCACCCCAGTAGAAATTCGATAGCAGTAAAAATAATAAATAAGGGAGTAAAGCACTAAAAAAGCATAAAAAAATATGTAAAAAGGATAAACTATTCCGGGTATTGGAGAATAGAGGCCAAACTTAGTGGTGATTCCTCGAATAAAAAAGCGAGAGGTCATAAAACCTAACAACAAAAAGGCAATTAAATAAACAACAGTTAAGGTTTTCTGTTTCTCGCGAATTTTTCCGAAAAAGAGTAAGGTAAAATGAAAAAGAAAAACCGGCGTAAAAAGCCCAGCGATATGAGCACTACGAGTAAATATTAATCCTTCCTGAGGGGTTCTAGCATATTCATATAACAAAAACAAAAAGCTGCTCCAACCCGCTAAACAAAAAAGTAATAAAACAAAAATCTTATTCAAAAGAGGTTTTCGATTAGCAAAAAGAACAAAAATGGCTAACCCAAAGGTAACAACAGCAATTATTAGCATTGAGAAGCTATAAATACTCATATTTTTATTTTAACAAATTTTTTAAAAGTTGTTGAAGCTTTTTAACTCACCCCAATTTTTACCAATTTTTATTTCTACTATTAAAGGCACTTTAAATTTGGCAACGTTTTCCATAATCTTTTTTACTTTGCCTGCTAATTCTTTAACTTTTTCCTCCTTTATTTCAAAGAGTAACTCATCATGAATTTGCAAAACTAATTTACACTCTCTGTTCAAAAGGTTCTTGCCAATTTCAATCATAGCCATCTTACAAATATCCGCAGCTGTTCCTTGAATTGGCATATTGCGGGCGATTCTCTCTGCTTGAGCTCTAATTTTTGGATCAATTGAATTTATTTCGGGCAAAAATCTTTTTCTACCAAAGAAAGTTTCAGCGTACTTTTTCTTTCGAGCTTTTTTTATTAGTCCCTCAGCAAACTTAGCAATCTCTTTAAAATTCTGGAAATATTTTTTAATAAATTCTTTTGCTTCTTCCAGGCTCACTCCTGTTCTTTCTGAAAAACTTTTAGGACCCATTCCATACAAAATTCCAAAATTTAATGTTTTAGCCATTTCTCTCATTCTTTCGGTTACTTTTTCTTTTGAAACATTGAAAATTTGGGAAGCAGTGAGAGTATGAATATCCTCTCCTTTCTTAAAAAGTTCAATCATTTTCTTGTCTCCACTTAGAGAGGCAGTAATTCTCAACTCCATTTGTGAGTAATCTCCGGAAAGAAATTTGTATCCTTCTTGAGCAGAAAAGCATTTTCTAATTTCTTTCCCTATTTTTCCTCGAATAGGAATATTTTGTAAATTAGGTTCTGAACAACTCATTCTCCCAGTTTCCGTGCCTAACTGATGAAAGCGGGGGTGAATCTTTCCATCCTTTGGATTTATCATTTTTGGCAAGTTATCAACAAATCCAGATTTTAATTTAAAAAATTCTCGGTGTTTTAAAATCAAATCTATTATTGGATGAGTGTTTTTAATTTTCTTAAGCTCTTGAGCACTAGTTGAAACTGCTCCCGAAGGTGTTTTTTTTAAATCTTTTATTGGAATTTTAAGTTTTTCAAAGAGGACCCTAGCAACTTGTTGGGGAGAATTTATGTTGAAAGACACCCCGGCTAATTGAAAAATCTTAGTCTCTATCTCTTTAATTCTTTTTGCTAAATATTCAGAGAGAGCCCTTAAGGATTTTAACTCGACTTTTATTCCATTCTCTTCCATCTGCTTTACTATAGGGGCCAGATTTTTTTCCACCTGGTAGATTTTTTCAGAAAATACTCCTTCCTGGTAAAGTTTCTCTATCTCTTCCTGAGTTCTAGTTTTTGGGCGAGGAAATAAAATGTTCTTTTGCTCCTTGGAATTTCTTTCTTCGCTAATTTCCTTCAATCTTTTAAGCAAGGTGTAAAATTCAAATTTTTTAAAAACTTGAGCTATTGCTTCTTTGGGGAAAGTTCTTATTTTAGCTTGCTCTAATTTAAATTCGATAGGGAGGTCGCTTCGAATTTGAGCTAATTTTTTTGAAATAAAAGCCTGTTCTTTGTAAGCTTGAAGTTTCTTTCGAATGTTCTCTTTA